>Ga0172380_10000136_pt1 | contig 152613 bp, 141 predicted proteins | sample Leawe162metaG_FD_119747 | JGI IMG/M metagenome (GOLD analysis project Ga0172380, IMG submission 119747) | Leachate microbial communities from a municipal landfill in Southern Ontario, Canada - Leachate well 162 metaG | ecosystem: Engineered > Solid waste > Landfill > Unclassified | place...
GATTAAATTAATTGAAACATAATGAAACATATAACTACTAGTGTAATATGAAGATATGTAGTTATTGAATTAATACAGAATGCGATGAAACAAGTTGAAATATCTAAAAAACACTTCGTTCAGAGTGACGGATTACAAGGGATTTGGAGATTTTTGAAAACAAATTAATCTATGAAATTCATTAATCCGTTATATCCACGTTTCTGATAATACTCAAATCACTTTCCACCCCAAAAGTGCCACCAAATCGAGTATCACCAAATTCATGTTGTTTTACAATCTAATTAAGGTTAATTTTCGTGTTTATTTATATAATTTTTCAAGAATAAATATGATAAAAGTCTCTAGATTTATAACTTTAGATAACTTTATAACTAAGCAAGAAAACCATCACGTCGATGCTTCGGGTGAATTTACCTCATTTATGCATGATTTGACTTTTGCTGTTCGGCTAATAGCAAGAGAAGTGCGAAGTGCTGGTATCAACGATATTATCGGTCTGACAAACGATATAAATGTACATGGTGAGCAAGTAAAAAAGCTAGACATAATTGCCAATGAGATTATCATAAAATCCATGAACCACACAGGCAAACTAGCTGTGATGGCTTCAGAAGAGAATGAAGAATTAATCCAAATACCAAGTAAGTATCCCAAAGGGAAGTATGTATTAGTATTTGATCCACTTGACGGCTCGTCTAATATAGATGTGAATGTTACTATCGGTACTATTTTTGGACTTTATAAAAGAGTATCCGAAGGTGAGGATAATGATGGGAACACAGAAGATGTGTTGCAACCTGGATACAAGCAAATAGCTGCTGGTTACGCACTTTATGGTAGTAGTACTGTGTTCGTATATACTACAGGTAATGGTGTGAATGCCTTTACTTATGACCCAACTGTGGGTGAGTTTATTCTATCTTACGAAGGAATAACTATTCCAGAGAGAGGTAAGTATTATTCTACTAATGAAGGAAACACTTACAAGTGGTCTCAAGAATTCAAAAATTACATAAATCATCTAAAAGAAAAATCAGAAGACGGGTTTAGACCGTATTCAGCTAGGTATATAGGGTCTGGTGTTGCAGACATCCACCGTACCTTACTTTATGGAGGTATATTCGCATATCCGGCTGATGTAAACAGTCCAAATGGGAAATTGCGATTAGTTTACGAGTGCAATCCATTAGCTATGCTTATAGAGCAAGCTGGCGGTATGGCGACTAACGGAAAAGATAGAATATTGGATTTACAACCTAAGAATATACACGAAAGAAGCCCATTATTTTTGGGTAGTAAATATGACGTAGAGGAATGTATGGCGTTCCTAAATGGCACAAAATAGAAAATGTTTAAAAAGAAAAAATTAGCAGAAAAAGCAGAAAAAGCAGAACCTGAAGAACCGTCCAGAAGTGCGGATATGGGATTCATGGATCACCTAGGCGAGCTCAGAAAACGGCTTGTTTATATAGTACTTAGTATTATCGGTGGTGCTGCAGTAGCTGGGTATTATATAGACCCAATTATGAATGGAATACTGCTGAAACCTGCAGTTGATGCAGGATTAGATTTACAAAACCTTAGAGTGTTCGGTATGCCGATGCTCTATTTCAAAGTTGTGCTGATAGCTGGCGTTATAATTGCGATTCCCTTTATATTATACCAACTATGGAAGTTCGTTGAGCCAGCGCTTTATCAATCAGAGCGTGGTTGGGCTAAGCGAATTACATTCTTTACTACACTATGCTTTGTGTGTGGTATTTGTTTTGCCTACTTTGTGATGATACCTTCGATGCTGGAATTCACAGCAAACTTCGGTAGCATCAATGTAAAGAATTTGATTGATATAAATGAGTACTGGGGATTTATATTACTGATGATATTAGCGGCTGGTATCTTTTTTGAGATGCCGATGGTTGCTTTCGTTTTAGCGAGATTTGGGATGCTAACACCTAGATTTCTACGCAAATATAGAAGACACGCAATCGTCATCATACTAATTATAGCCGCTATATTGACTCCGAGCCCCGACCCGTTCAATCAGCTTATAGTCGCAGTGCCTATATATATATTATACGAGATAAGTATTATTATAACTGCTATCTCTATTAAGAAGTACTATCAGAAAGAAGAGACCGAAGAATAAATGAGTTTACAAATCATAAGCACTCCAATAAAGGATGAACTAGAAGAATTCGACAAGTACTTCAAGAGTTTGATGAAAACTGATGTTGCCCTTCTTGATTTAGTATTGCGGTACTTAACTAAGAAAAAGGGTAAGAGAATCCGTCCTATCTTAGTTTTCCTGACGGCTCATATACTCGGTGAAATAAACGAACGTACATACCAAGGTGCTGCTATGGTGGAGTTATTACACACAGCCACTCTAGTGCACGACGACGTAGTGGACAGAGCCGAAACTAGACGTGGACTACTCTCTATCAATGCAAAATGGAATAATAAAATTGCCGTACTAGTAGGCGATTTTTTACTTTCAAAAGGATTACTAATAGCTACAGAAAATCAAGAATATGGTTTCCTAGATATAACTAGTGATGCCGTTCGAAGAATGAGCGAGGGCGAGCTACAAGCGATAGAAGTAATAAAGAAACGCGATATAACTGAAGAAATATATTACAGAATAATATCAGATAAAACAGCGGCTTTAATTTCAACGTGTACTCAGATTGGTGCAGCTAGTGTAACCGATGATAAAGAACTAATCCGCAAGATGAAAGACTTTGGTGAGAATATCGGTATGGCTTTCCAACTGAAAGATGATCTATTCGATTATTTGTCGGAGAGCAGTTTGATTGGCAAGCCAGTCGGGAACGATATAAGAGAGAAGAAAATCACCCTGCCTCTGATTCACGCTTTCAAGAATAGTGATAAAAGCGAAGCAAAGAAAATTAAAAAAATGATAAGCAAGAGTGACCTTACTAATAAAGATGTAAAATATATAGTTGATTTCACAAAACAGCACAAAGGTATAGATTATACTATCAACGTATCAAACGAATATAAGCAAAGAGCAGTTGATATACTTGATAGTTTACCTACAAACGCAGATAGACAAACCTTAATAGATTTGGCAGAATTTGTGATAAACAGAGAAAATTAATTATTTTTGACAATTGGAAAAATTTTAAAAAGAGCAGCATAATATGGATAAATTAGTAATCGAAGGCGGTACGAGATTAAAAGGAAGAGTAAAAATTTCTGGTGCAAAGAACGGCTGTTTGGCTATTATGCCAGCTTGTTTACTTGCCCCAGGAGTTTATAATCTAAGTAATACTCCTAATCTAACCGATGTTTGGAGTATGTCACGATTACTAAACGCTATGGGGGCTCACTCCGAGCTGAATGGCGATAATCTTTTCTTAGACACAAGAGACGTAAATAGCTGGGAAGCACCCTACGAATTTGTGAAAACAATGCGTGCTTCGTTCTATGTACTTGGTCCACTATTAGCTCGATTCGGCAAGGCAAGAGTCTCGCTTCCGGGTGGTTGTGCATGGGGTCCTAGACCCGTTGATTTGCATATAAAAGGATTGCAAAAACTAGGTGCTGAGATAGAAATAGAAAATGGTTATATAGTAGCTGATGCGACCAACCTAACGGGTGGTAGATTCAACTTTGATATATCTAGCGTTGGTGCTACTGGGAACGTGCTAATGGCTGCTGTGAAGGCAAAAGGCACAACTATGCTGACTAATGCAGCAATCGAACCAGAGATAACTGCACTTGCTCGCTTCCTAGTGAAGATGGGAGCAAAAATAGACGGTATTGGTACTACTCAACTAGAGATAGAAGGGGTGGATGAGCTAAAAGCTGTAGATGAAGATATAGTTCCCGATAGAATAGAAGCTGCTACGTTCATGATAGCTGCCGCTATGACGAAAGGTGACGTTGAGCTAACGAATGTCAATCCTTACCATCTAGCTGCTGTAATAGGTAGAATGGAAGAGACTGGTGCTATAATAGATGTAATCGGTAATACAATCCGTGTTACAATGAACGAAGATATACAACCTGTGGATATTACTACTTCAGTTTACCCAGGTATCCCTACAGATGTGCAAGCGCAATGGACGGCTTATATGTTAGCGGCACAAGGCACTTCAAAAGTAGTAGATAATATATACACAGACAGATTCAAACACATTCCAGAGCTTCAGCGATTGGGGGCTGATATATCTGTATCAGATAATACCGCTATAATCAAAGGTGGTAAGAAATTATCTGGTGCTCAAGTTATGTCATCTGACCTGAGAGCAAGTGCTTCACTTATATTAGCTGGGCTTATAGCAGAAGGAAGAACAGAAGTTCTTCGTGTGTATCACCTAGATCGCGGTTACGAAAACATAGAGCAAAAACTATCAGCTCTGGGTGCCAACATCAAGCGTGAAAAAGCCAATTTGGTGTAGTGGGAGATAATTGTTTATTCCTTTCAAAAAAGAGAACATAACTTTAGATAATAAGATTAATTTTATTATTCTGTTTTTTGTATTCTTTTTTCTAATAGGGATTTATGAATCCTATGAACTTTTCTCTTATTATTTTGATAAAAGACAATCATTAGATTCTGGTTTTTATCTTACTTTCATTTCATTACTAATACCTCTAATTACTATATACTTACTATTGAAGAAAAATAAGATAGGTTGGATATTAGCAGTAAGTTATTCTCTATTTAACCTAAATTCAATTCTTGTAACACTAGTATATTATATTTACTACAAAATTACGACGCCAGTCAAATTAGAAATGGATTTTTTCGATTATCTTGATAACTATATCCTATTTATTAACCCATATACTCATTTCCTACAAATGTTATTCTATGCTTTGTTAATTTGGACGATGACTAGAATGGATATTAGAGAATTCTACGGTATAGATACAAAAACTAGTAAATTAATACTACTATTAGTTGGTGGAGTGACACTGTCAATATTAACATATTTTAGATTAATGGTGATATAAATAGTAAGCTTGATTGATTAAAAAAGGTATTCTTTAAATTTCTTACTAAATTGTGATATTATTAAATTGCTTTTTCTGCCAATTGAACGACATTAATTTTGGTGATTAGGAAAAGTAAATGTAGAATTGTTAATCTACTTATGGAACTTTTTAAATAATCATCGGAACAAAACCTATATGCAATGCCGAATATGTAGTAGCAACAACTTAAAGCTATACTATACACAAGGTCATGAGCATGAATACAAATTCTACCAGTGTCAGAACTGCAAACTGGTGAATATTGATTTATCAAACCTGTTTATGGCAGACCACCAAGAAAAGTATGCCATTGGTCTACAAGATCCTAAAGATAAGAATAAGAACATAGGGGCCATACTTTCAGTAGAATACATTAATAAAAACCTAAAGGACAAGGGTCGATTACTAGATATTGGCTGCGGGAATGGGGCACTATTACTATATGCTCGAGAGAGCGGATGGGAAGTAGAGGGATCTGAGTTGATAGAGGAGATTGCTATTACGATAGAAAAAGAATTAGGAATCAGCGTGAAAGTTGGGAATTTTATGGATGGTTATGATAATTCCGTGCAATATGATTTAGTTACTTTTAGGCACGTATTGGAACACATTCCAGATTCAATTGTAGTTATGGAAGAGATTAAAAGACTATTAGTCCCTCGTGGATATGCTATGCTCGAATTTCCAAATATAGAAGCACTCTCTTTAAAGTACAGACGCTTACTTTCTACTTTGGGTTTTAAAAAGAAATATGCGAAGGATTATCAACCAGGGCATTGCAACGAATTTTGTTATGAATCTTTCAGTTATTTATGTGAAATATCTGGATTTGAACTTTTGGATTGGCAAACTTATTCTTTTTCAAACCTTAAAAATGCTATTTATAAAGTATTCAACACAAGTACAAAAGTACGAGTACTAATCAGAAAAAAATAATTAGATAGAAATCACCTAGATCGTTTGTCTATGTAAATAGTCAATAAGTCTCAATTCTTTTTTATCTTCAATAAAATAAGACTATATTTTTACAATATATCTAATTAATGAAATCCTTTTATGTTATTATATATAGAATTATATTTGAAATGAAAAAAGAGTTGAACCAGAACTAACTTATTTCGATTTCCGAATGTCTAAATTAATAACTATTATAATATTAATAACCCCTACGCCGCCAACTCTCGTTTCAAACGGTCAAAATAGTATTGTGGAGTTCCATTTTCAGCTATTACTATATCTCCCCTCAAATCTAACACGACTTTGCTTAGCACTTCTTCTACTTCTTTTATCGAGTGATTCTGAAGATTAATTCTCGAAATCACTTGCTCCATACTCAGTGGGCCACCGTTCGCTGCTATAATCTGACCAACTAGTATTTTGCGAACTACGTTCTTGCTTCTTTCGGACTCCTTCTTCTTATGAGTTACAGCTCTACCGATTGGTATTAGGAAGAAGAGCAGTGAGAATAAGAATGGGAACCAGCCCAAAAAGAATACAAGCAATACAGAATCTATTTGAGTGCCTCCTTGTAGTACTCCGAAAGACATCATCAGATTAAATAAATTCATAAACCCGATTCCGAAATTACGCCCCGATGTATTGCCGGTCATCTCATAAGGTGGCTCTACCTCGTCTATGTAATATTCTACTTTACCGCCCTCTAGCTTAGAGCTTATAACACTCAAATCTTGAAAATCGGCTATGGCTGTACCGTTCTCAGTTATATCTATAGCACCTCTGAACTTCGATGCATACTCTGCTAATCGGCTATCTGCTTCATCATAATCTACCCCAGATAGGTTGATTATATCAGCCGATGTTATTTTATCCGAATGATCTCTAATGTATGTTGCTACTTCTTTCGTGTCATTTAGAGGGTCAAATTCGGGTCTTTCGGGTCCGAATACAAAATCGTAAACTGACTGTATAAATTTCTTTCCTTTGTGCTCCGGTTTCTCGTAATAGCGATATGCCATATTATCTCTATCGCGTGCAGTACTGTAATGCTTATTAATTGCTGCGAACTGCATACCCTGGAAAATAGCTGAGAACAAACTCGAAATCATTCTATTTGAGTTATTATTCCGTCTATCTTTATCGCCCCCTTGGCTGGCTGCTATCATAATTACTACAACGAAAATCAGTGTGTAGAGGATTAGAATAACCCCGATTGCAACCTTATAAACCTTCTTGAATACCTCCCAGAAGAAATTGAGTGCTACTGCTAGCTTTTCTTGGAAAGTCTTCTCTCCACGCTTTTTGAATGGCAAATCGAAGTTGAAGATTGGACGAGCGTTCTGCTCATCTACTTCTACTTTGCATTTGTATAGTTCCATTAGCCGAGCTAGTGAGTCTTCTACTTCTTGGGTGGAATAACCAGTTGCTGCTGCAGCATCTTGGGGCGCTATACGACCATTGCTGCTTTTTATTAATTTTTCTAAAGCAATTAATACTTCTTCTTTCGAGTGTTCTGGATTCATAGTTTTTAATAATTGTCGTAAATTGGAAAACTAAAATAAACTTTATCGGTGATATGAAAAACTACTTAATTATCGGTGGCGGAATAGCAGGCGTAACAATAGCTCACCAACTACACAACCGCAACCTGACTTTCGATGTTGTGGATGACAACCCAAAGTATAACTCCACAAAAGTTGCTGCTGGATTTTGGAACCCCATTGTCTTCAAACGATTGACTATGAGCTACAATGCAGACAAAATGATGCCAAAGCTCAAAGAATTTTACTCTGATATTGAGCAGAAATTAACGAGCAAATTAGTTTACAATATCCCACAGCTAAAGATATTCAGTACGAAAGAAGAACGCCATAGATTCATAGATAAAGCAATAGTTTCAGAGGTTAGTCAATTTCTAGATGAGGAAGCTATAGAAGAAATAGCTGGTATAAAAGCCCCTTTCGGTATGGGGAAAGTAGTTGGTACTGGCTACATAGACACTGTTGAGTATATAGAAAAATCGCTCAACTACTTCGAATCAAATAGCTCATTTATAGAAAGAAAAATTGATTATTCAGAGGTAGAATACACACACGAATATGTAAAGTATAACGGCGAGAAGTACGACAAAGTAATATACTGCGAGGGATATCACGCAGTTAATAACCCACTATTCCCAGAGCTAAAACTAAAGCCGACAAAAGGGGAATTGCTTATATTAGAAATAACCGATTTATCACAAGACTATACATTCGCTAAGAGTGCAGGGCTAATACCACTCGGTAATCAGCAATTCATAGTCGGTAGCACTTACGATTGGGAAGATATGACCGAGCTAGCAACTGATGCCGCAAAGAAAAAGCTACTATACAATCTAAGTGATTTCCTTGAGTCAGACTACACCGTAATGGACCACCAAGCTGGCATACGTCCATCTTCTTATGACCGCCGACCAATAATAGGAATGTCAAAACTGAAACCCAATGCATACATTATGAATGGACTTGGTACTAAGGGCGTTATGTACGCACCCTATTATTCTGATATGCTGATTGAAAGCATAGAGAACGGTGCTGTGATTGACGAAGAAGTCGATTATAAGCGGATGGTCTAGATAATATTGCATCTTTCTTAGTGACAATTTTGCTGTTCATCTGTAATTATAGTAAATTAGTAAGTCAACTAATAAGCACAGATATGAAACAACTATTACTTTTTATAACATTCTTATCGGTAACTCTGTCTGCTAGGGCAGAAGATTTTACTGTACTTTGGGAGATTGATATACCATGGCATACAAATATAATCCAAGTAAGCGATGATGGGAAATATTTTTATTATACGAACGATGATGGACTTCTAAAATTTCATGATTCTGAAACTGGTACGTTTATTAATCAGACTAATCAAGAGAATCTAATTCTTTATAGTACAGGTGATTACTATCTCAACAATGATAGAATCGTGTTACCATTTTCATTAGATTCCATTTTGATTTATAATATTGCTACTAAACAGACAGAAGAGACAATTGATTTAAATTATGATATCGAAAATCCAAATATTTATCTAATTTCACTTTCGCCGAACAAACGTTTTCTATCTTTGTATTGTAGCTTAGAGGATGGGAACCATATAATAATAGTTGATTTGAACCAAAAGAGATTATTCCGTGATGTTAAAATATCTGGAACTATAGGTCAGCTATTCAACACCAACGACCCAAAAAGAATGATAGTAACAACTTCAGATCAATTTGGAATTCAATTAGTAGAGCTTACTCTGGATGAAACCGCACCACTTGGTTATCTAAAAAATATGATTGAAGAAGTAGGTAAGGAAGAAGAATTGAATGGTTTAAAATATGATGGTAGTAATCAAATATTTTATTACAATATTTTCTATACAAATAATTTAGGTGACATTTTAAAATATAGTTTAAATACAAAAGAGAAATTTGTAATACATAAAGACGATTTTAGAGTCGGTGGAAATCAAATTTGGTTTGATAATAATTATGGTATCGCCATATCTAGCATTGGGGCAGTATTTGATTTCAGCAAAGAAAACTCAACTATTATTAAACCTTTTGCAGGAAAATCTTTCTCTTTCTCACTTTGTGATGGATTTGAAACAGTTCTATTAAGAGAATTTATTACATTACAGAATCATAAATTATCAAGATTAGATGTAATTGATTTTTTAACAAGTGTAAATACTGAAAATCCTGATAACAACATTCTTTATCCCAACCCAACTACTGGTAATATTAATATCAGTTTGGCAAATGTTTATTCCTCAACTTTCCAATATGAGATAATATCAACATCTGGACAGATAGTTCAAAGCGCAGAGTTAGGTCATCTTAATATAAACGCAAGCTCTATTAATCTTGATATTTCTACTCTTGCAAATGGTCAGTACATACTCAGAGTATTCAGTGAGCGTGAGGAGTTTGTATTCAAAGTAAACAGAAATTAGACGCCTCATTAGAAGTCCAATTAAATTCTGTGATTCAGTGCACGATTCGTTGTATTGCCCTGATTGTCCTCCGCCGGCGGAGGTGGCTGACAACGAAGGAATAAGAATAGCCAAGTGTATTGCCGTTGGCTTTAGTCAACGGATTGCAGACAAACCCAAACCCACTTTGGACTTTAGTCCCATTACTATTGAACTCCTACGGAGTTCTCCTAGACTCTTCGGATGCTTTGCATCCTCTCAAGTGACGTGGTTAGTTATGACATCTCCGCATAGCACATCACTTCTTCTTGCGTTTGTCCTTGATAAAGGCATAGAGAAAGCCGACTAGCAGACCAAATACTATCCATACTATTAACTCTTCCATTGCTTTTCTTATTATGTATTTGTTATCAATTGATAAATTTACTCAAAGTTTATCAAAAAGATTGCATAAATTAAATTTTATCTCTGGCTGGACTCACAATATTTTTAGCAAATTAGACAATACTACCAAAGGAATCTTATTCGCAGCTACTACGGCTTTGTTTTGGGGCTTCCTCGGTATCTTCTTGAAAATAGCTCTCAAAGAGCTGGACTCTATGACTATTATCTGGATGCGATTCGTGGTTGCATTCTCGTTTTTGTCTATTTGGCTTGCTTTCAAAAGGCCATCTGAATTTAAAATATATCGAAAAATGCCACCGCTACTAATTGTTGCCGGGCTTTCACTTGGGTTCAATTATATTGGCTATATGAGAGGCGTAGAGCATGCTGGTCCGGCTACCGCTCAGATATTGATACAGACGGCTCAGGTAATGCTTGTTCTGGTGGGTATATTTGTATTCAAAGAGCGATTGAACAAACAGCAAATGTTAGGATTGGGTATTGTTACAGTTGGTTTTCTATTATTCTATAGCGAGAGTATAGCGGGTATTTCTACCAATCTAGAGACTTATGATCTAGGTGTTGCCTATACTTTATTTGGTGCTGCTATATGGGTAGTTTATGCAGCAATTCAGAAGAAATTAGTTGCTACTCACTCTGCTCAACAACTGAATATGATTATATACCTTATTCCTGTTATGATGTTTGTATGGTTTGCTGATTTCCAAGCACTAGCTGGTTTATCGTTTGAGATGTGGATTTTAGTTATATTCTTAGGGCTGAATACACTTATTGCTTACGGTAGTTTGGGCGAGGCATTCAAGTATCTGCAGGCATCTAAGGTAAGTATTATCATCACCCTCAATCCTATTATCACAATAACTACTCTCACAGTTATGGCTTATCTCGAAGTTACGATAATCGAAACAACTATTATTAGCATACTTGGCTTTGTTGGTGCTGTTCTAGTTGTGTTCGGAGCTATATTGGCTGTTATCAAAAAGAAGCAGCCGAAAGTAAAGGTCTAAGCTTCCGAATTCCCATTTATTATTTGTTATAAGTAAATATAAATCATATACTAAGTTTTTATTGCGTATATTACTTTCTCAAATATGCCTTTAGAACATTATAAAAGAAAAATTTAGAAAAACTCATATCTAAAAAATCCGATTTATCTTCAATATCGTATATGTAATATGCTAAGTAAGAAAGGCTTTATTCTTACTCAGATATCAAAATAGAACTCAGCAAATAAAAAATATAAGACTATAATTATTTCTAATAAAATCGGAGGTGCTATGAAGCCCTTTATTCGTGTTTTGATTCTGTCGATTCTGACACTCACATTATCAACTAACAATGCTACTTCACAAAGTGAAGGCGGTCGTATGGCATTTGGTATCAATGGTGGAGCTGTTAAGTATTGGGGTGAATTTACTGACAACCAACTATGGTTTGGTGGCGATGCATTTCTAAGGTACAATATCTTTTCCCAACTTTCTATACAAGCAACAGTTGGTATATCTAATATCAGATATAAAACCGATGCAACAGCAATTGGCATGTATCCGGATTACTTCGGACAAGATGCGAAACAAGGTGATATGTACCCAAATACAGGTATAGCAATTCAAGATAAGAACTCAGTTCGTGTCAATACTTATGAGATGTATTTGACTTACAACTTCTTTGCTTATGAGAAATTCGTACCTTATCTATTCGGTGGTGTCGGACTAATGAATTTCGAACCACGCTCAGGAAATACTGGTTTTGCAGGCCCTTTGCCTAATAACCTTAACAGTGTATATGACAAAAATCAAGTGGTATTCCCAGTTGGGTTCGGTTATGAAATGTATTTATCTGACAATCTAGTGTTCAACGGTCGTGCTACTTTCCGATTCACTGGAACAGATTACCTTGACGATGTGAGCACTGTAGAAGATGCTAATGCCGGTGATGCAAATGATGCATTCATGACGTTTGGTGTAGGTTTCTCTTACTACATATTAGGCGACGCTGACTATGATAAAGATGGTCTGACAAATAGTAAAGAAAAAGAACTAGGCACTGACCCCAATATTCCTGATACAGACGGTGACGGCCTTTTAGATGGTGAAGAATACCTAACTCACCATACTAATCCTCTGAAACAAGATACAGATGAAGATGGTCTAGATGATTTCAAAGAAGTAATGGAAACTAAAACTGATCCAACTAAAGCAGATGGCGATTCTGATGGTCTGACTGACGGACAAGAAATAGCACGTAAAACTGACCCGAACAACCCTGATTCGGATGGTGATGGCTTACTAGACGGCGAAGAAGTTAACAAGTACGAGACTAATCCACTTACTTCTGACACTGACGGTGACGGACTTTCTGATGGCGACGAAGTTCAAACTTATGGTTCTAGTCCAAAAATCAAAGATTCGGACAAAGATGGATTAGAAGATGGTGACGAAGTAAATAAATATAAAACTAATCCTGCACAAGCTGACAGTGACCAAGACGGTCTTAATGACGGATTGGAAGTATCTACACATAAAACTGACCCGACTAAGCCCGATACAGATGGTGATGGTCTATTAGACGGTGACGAAGTGAACACTCATTCATCAAATCCAACTAAAATGGATACAGATGGTGATGGTCTAACTGATGGCGACGAAGTGAAAAAATACAAAACTAACCCAGTTAGTGATGATTCAGATAAAGATGGCCTGAAAGATGGTGACGAAGTAAACAAATACAAAACTGACCCATCTAACAAAGATAGCGATTCAGATGGCTTGACTGATGGTGATGAAGTGCTAAAACACAAAACTAATCCATTAGAAAAAGACACAGATGGTGACGGTCTAGCTGACGGCGAAGAAGTCAACAAATATCAAACTAATCCGAACAAAGCAGATACTGATGGCGATACTCTATCAGACGGAGTAGAGGTAAACAAGACTAACACTGACCCGAACAACCCAGATACTGATGGTGATACTGTGAACGACGCGGATGATGATTGCCCATTAGTGAAAGGTAAGCCAAGCACTGAAGAAGGCGAAAACGGTTGCCCACAAGCACCAAAAATCGGTACTAAAGTTGACTTCCCAGACATACTATTCATAGTAGATACTGACAAGTTCAACTACGATTACCCTGGTACTTCGCGTAACTTAGCTACTCTACTGAGCTACGTACAACAATGCGAAGGATTAGAAATACTAATCGGTGGACACGCTTCTGCGGAAGGTGCTGATGATTACAATCAGAAGCTATCAGAGAAAAGAGCTAAGAAAGTAAAAGAATGGTTGATAGAGCAAGGTGTAAAACCAACTGCAATATCTGGCTTCCTTGGCTACGGCGAAAGAGAACCTAAGGTGAAAGAACCAACTGGTGCTGCTCTGAAGAAAATGCCTGCTGACGAGTTAGAAGCTATTAGAAAACAAAACAGACGTATATCTGTGGAAGTAACTAAGACTTGTCAAGAAGGTGCAAAGAAATAAAATATAGTCTTATTCTATTTCAATTTGCGAATGGCTGCCTGTGAGGGCAGCCATTTTTTTTGTGGGTTGTAAATTACTCTGCAATCTTTTCGCGGGTGAGGAGTTGAATTTCCGCCTCCTTATTTGATGATGAAATAAAAGTTGTATCTATATTGTTGACATTATTTATTATGTTATCTAATGTAGAATATACCTGCTCGTTGCCCTTATATTTCAATCTTTGGTCTAACATATAGGTTAACTTCCCTAAGTCTGATTTAGCGTTATTAGTACCTTCTAAGTTATGGTTATTTGTATTCCTAATTAATTCGATGAACTTATTGACAAGGTTGTATTTTCTAATAGCGTAGATAGTAATTGCAATAAAAGAAATTAGAAATAGAATAATAAATAACAATCCGTAGAATCCAATATTAGCATAGTAAATTTCTTTCTGAAGATTATTGATTAATACTTCTGACTCCTGATTTATCCTCATCTCATTGCCGTATTCTTGAGCTATACGGTTAGTATTAGCAACTAAAAGCTGATTCTCTATTGTCAACAATTCTGGATTTACTATACCTTTTGATTCAGAAAGCTTCTTATATTCTCTCAAAACAGAGAGAGCTCCAACATAATTTTTAAGTTTATTGAATCCGTCTATTGACTCCTTAATATAAGCAAATGATAATTCATTATTTGAGATATTAAATAGGCTTAATTTGAAAAGAGCATCTGAAATATAGTACTGAGCATCTCTATTCGTTGCCTTCTCATAATAGTCAAGTATATTATTATCTGTAGGTTCAGCACCTTGATACAAATATGTAAGTTCTAAGTTTGTTAACCATTTTAAACTTTCTAATTGATTTTGGTCATTTGTGTTAATCGCATTTTTAGAGTATTTAATTGCTTTTTCGAAATCACCATAATCTTGATATAAGACTGCAAGATTATTGTAAAGCTTGGACTTCCCAAGCTCGTCAACTGTGTATGATAATTCTTTTGCTAATAGATAATATTTTTTTGTACTATCTTTAAAATTCAAATCATTATATGTAACGCCCAAATTCAAATAATTGTAATACAACAGATTTTTTTTACCTAGCTTTTTATTCAGAATTATAGCATTATTTAAAAAGAAAATCGACTTATGAGGTAATCCAATCTTGTTATAAATAATCCCTAAGTCATTTAATGATAAGTTTAAATTCTCCTCAATTCTTAAGGATTTTTTTAAGTTATAAGAGATTAATTGATATTTAAAAGCAGAATCAATTTCATCTAATTCTAAATAACTTCGACCTACCCCATAATAATATTTTATAATATCCTCGTCTGAACTTCCATTGAGTATAACTCCTTCACAGCTTTTCAATTGAGTTATTGCAGAATTATAATCCTTATTCTGGAATGATACAAACGCTTTATCAATATATTCATTAGCATCTAATGAAGTTATCGATAATATAAATATTAGAATAAATATCTTTTTCATTGTTTACCTTTATACTGAGTTATATATCGATGTTTTAGTTTTTTACCGTTTCTGTTTTCTGCAAACATAAACCCACTTCCTGTTATTGCCCATTCATAGCTTAACCCATTAGACTTTAGTTTCTTGATTGTACTATATGGTAATAGTTTTGAATTAGCTAATGAATCGCTAATCAATGAATATTCTAAGCTAGTTTCATTTTCGAAATCAATTGGAGAGATAAATGCTTTATTTATCCATTCGTTTATTCTTTCGTTCATCTCATCTATATTTAATTCATTTTCTAACGCTGGGTCAAATGTTTTAACTGCCTGATTATGCATATCACCAAAACCAGAATAGAGCCAATCCGAACTGAAGCCCATCTGTACTAATCGGCGACTTAGCTTTTGTAGATCGGCAACTCCGCTGAGATAATTGTTAATCATAGTAGGTGATATGCCGAATAATTCAGCAAATTTCACCTTGTCTAATGCGGTAGATAAGAAAATCTTTTTAAATCTCTTTAACTCTTCTGAAGAATTACTTTCCATCTCAAATCAAAATTAAATGTAACAAGATTAGAAAACTGAAGTAGATATTCAACTTTTACAAAAAAAAAATAAAATGAATTCTTATTTTGATTAAATCTAATATTATTGGTTGATAAAATCTAACAAATGAGGGGAAATGATAAACTTTCATTGCAAGAACTGAATATTTACTTCAGTTTATGTATTTATGATTGATTATAATTGTAATACGAAGAACAATAGAATAACAGAAATTAAATCCAAGTTGTAACTTTTCTTCTGTTCAAGGTTCTATTTATTTAGCATTTAAACATTTTTATAATTTTTTTTGAGGTTCTAGTATGAAAAACATAATCATAGCACTAGCTATAATCGCATTTGTTGGGTGCAAAGAAGAATCACCAACTGAAAACAAGTTGATAACACAACAGAAATACACAATAGCAGAACTTGAGAGTAATCCTGATTGGGTAGAAGTTACTGATATAGATACTTTAGAATTGCCTTGTATCTGGCTGGATGTTTTTGAGATGGGCGAAATTAGTAGAACGGCAGAAGAATATAAAGAACTTTATAAAGAATCTAAATCACTAGATATGGGTTACGAAATGCCGTATTGCAATGAAGATACAGATTATATAGACTTGGATTTTTCAACAAGGAGTTTAATACTCTTTGAAGTAAGGTCAAATGGTGGTAGTCCATTGTTAGAACGTAGAATATTTAAAAATTCAAAATTAAATCAATATAGATATATTCTTGAAATAACTAAAAGATCAGGTACAAAAGAGAATTCTGGTTTTACAGAAGTTATTTCGATACCAAAAGTATCATCTGACTCGAACGTAATGTTTGATACATTAATGTACTATAAACAATAACCCCAAACCACAAAAATTACAATCGGCTGCCTGAGTGGGCGGCCGTACTTCGGCTTCGCTCAAGTGATAACCAGCCAGAAGCCCCCTGTTTTGTAAAACGTTAAAGGGGGTTTGGGGGATTTGAAGACGTATGCAATACGTCTCTACGATTCTTAGAACAAATAATCTTGAAAATTCCCCTCTTGATGGGTGGCCACGCCCTAGGCGTGGACGGGGTGGTAAATTATGGCTACTAATATTGAACTGCTCTGCAGTTCACCTAGACTCTTCACTCCACTTCGTTTCGTTCTGAGTGACGTGGAGACAAGGAATTATGGGAATTTGAGACGTATGCAATACGTCTCTACGAGTTGTTTTAATACATAGAATAACGTTTCTAACAATTCAATGCTCTACACTCAGCACCACTTCCTTATCGTTGAAGTGTACTTTCTGTGTACCGATTATCTGATAGTCTTCGTGGCCTTTTCCTGCTATTAGAATTACGTCACCTGAGTTAGATATACGAACTGCTTCTTTTATTGCTTCGGCTCTATCCTTTATTATCAGATATCTACCGGGGTTTGTAAGTCCCTTTTCTATATCTGCGAATATCTTATCTCTTGCTTCTGTTCGGGGGTTATCGTCTGTGACAATTACCCTATCGGCATATTTCTCTGCAGCGGCAGCCATAAGTGGACGCTTGGTTTTGTCTCTATCTCCACCACATCCGAATACTGTAATTAGTCTAGCATCATCTACTATCAACTCTTTGCACGCTTTACCTGCTTTCTCTAGTGCATCAGGAGTGTGTGCGTAATCGATGATAGCTATTGCACCATTGCTTAGCGGTACTCGCTCCATTCTACCTGGGGCAGATGAGATATATGATAAATCTGTTATCAATGAACTTAACTCTACATTGCACAGCTTAGCCACTGCTACTAGTGATAGTGATAGATTAACTATGTTGAATTGAGCTACCAAAGGTGAGTGGATTTTGTGATTAGTATCACCTTCTTCTATAACAAATGAACTACCCGTATGGTCGAATTCCTCGTCCATTATTTGATAATCGGCAGCGGTATCCCAGCCAACTTTAGTGACTTTGGCTTCTGTATCGCTTATCATTTCTTTGAATCCAGCGTCATCTACGTTCACAACAGCGAAAGCTGTACTTTTCAGATTATCGAATAACAATTTTTTCGCTTCCGAATATGCCTCGAATGTTCTGTGATAATCTAAATGATCGTGAGTTATATTAGTGAATATTGCTAGATCGAAGTCAATATAATCGGCTCTGTTTTGTTCCAAAGCGTGAGATGAAACTTCCATCACAACATATCCGATTCCTTTTTCTACTACTTCACGAAGAACTTTATTCATACTAATCGGATCGGGGGTTGTATGAGTAGCATCTAGCTTTTCGTCACCTATATATATACCAGTAGTGCCAATTATAGCAGTCTTGTGTCCCAATTTACGAAGCAATTCACTTATAAGAAAAGTAACTGTAGTTTTACCATTAGTTCCTGTTACTCCTACTATTCTCAATTCACTCGAAGGATTTCCGTAGTAGTTAGCACTTATTCTAGCTAAAGCTTTTCTTGCTTTATCGACTATTATGAAAGTAACATTATCATAGCGGATATTTGGCGACTCTTCGCAGACTACCACTTTTGCTCCAAAGCTAACAGCAGACTCTATGTAATCGTGACCGTCCGATTCAATGCCCCTTACAGCGACGAACACGTCTCCGTCCTCTATTTTCCGACTATCGAACTGGATGTTATTAATTGTAATATCAATATTTCCAATCACTTCAGAATAATCAAGATTGTCTATTAACTGTTTTAATTTCATAATAATTCTCTTTTTTTTTTCATTTCATTGAAGACGAGTCAAACTAGCTCAAGTAGGTTTTTCATTCTCATCGTCTTTATAAGTTCTAATATTAAATGTAGGTGGTTTATAGTCTTTCTTCAAGTACTGAGTTGGTATCGTAACCATATTTCCATCACGAGCGGCACGGTAGTGTGGTGAAAGAATCTCAATCCCAGCTTCATTACAGCAATCCTGGATATTCTGATGAAGATCTGAATAAATGGTTGCTTGTTTAGCATATTCCCTAGTATAGGCATTTATTTGGTATGATACATAAAAGTCATCTAGACTTGTTTGTAAAACAAATGGTTCTGGTTTTTCCAAGATAAATTCTGTTCTTTTAGCAGCATTTATCAATGCATTATGCATTTCTTTCCAAGGTACATCGTAACCTATAGTAACTGTTGAATGTAGAATCAAACCATTGCCACTTTCAGCTTCAAAACTGTAATTTGTTGTATGATTACTCATTACAGTTGCATTCGGGATAGAAATAATTTCATTTTTTATAGTTTTGACTCTAGTAACTAATAGTGATTTTTCCACTACATCGCCAACTACATCCCCGATTTTTACCCTATCGCCTATTCTAAATAGTCGCATATAAGTCAATACTATTCCCGCTATAATATTAGATAGTGATCCTGCCGAGCCAAATGTAAATAGAAAACCTAAGAATACTGATACACCTTGGAATACAGGTGAATCACTTCCAGGCAGGTAGGGGAAGATTAAGACAAACATAAAAGCATAAAGTACAACTTTTAATATCTGAAAGGTAGGATTTGCCCAATCTGGATAAAAACCCGACAATTTTAGATTACCTAATTCAACTTCTGTCTTAAAATAAAGCATTGCTTTTAACACAAACCTAAAAACTATAAAAATAACTATTATTGTAAATAAACTCGGCAAATAGTTCCAAAATTCTGTTAAAATCTTCTTGACTGGGTTTAGAACATATCCGAAAAGTGTTTGAGCAAAACCTTGGGTCCAAGGGAAAAATCCAAATATAATTGGTAGTGATATATATATCAACATTAGATAGATGAACCATTTTACTAGCTTATTCAATGAAGCAATTATTGCTATTATTTTATTGGAATCAAATAAAGTATAGTTTTTAATTCTTATATCATTAATCCTAAGACCATCTGGATCATTTATCTTGCTATCAGTCCAATTAAATAACTTTTTTACATAGTATAGTAGTACTATTAACACGAATATAACCAAAGCAGCTGAACCAATTTCTTTTAGCAAAACCGATACACTAGTTTCATCCTTATATCTAACAATTTCGGCCGTAATTATTTTCTCATATTCAATAGCTAAAGCTTTATTCGACTTATTTTCCCATATAGCATCATTTTCTGAAATACTAACTAATATATTCTCACCACTAACTATATCATAAGTAGACTCAGATTCTATAACTTGTAAATCTAATTTTACGAAAGTGCTTTTAGATAATTTTTCAATTCTATTAGTAATAGCAGTAGCTCTCTCAGATGCTGAAAAACTACCTAGTTTACTATAGATAGAAAACAGTGTATCGTTAAATAATCCAAGAACAGGAAAAGATTTAGCATGAACCCTTAACGAATCAATTCTTGCTTTTTTAAGCTCTAATCTTTTATTCTCTTTTTGGGCTAAATCAGATAATTGCTGTTGTAATTCCTCTTTCTTCAGATTATCAGTAGTTTTGAGTTGGTTTATCTTAGTTTCTAATTCGGCTCTTCTTATCGAATCTTGGATTTTTTGTTGTTGACTCTCTACAATTTTTAATTGGTATTCTTTTAAAAGGTTAGTATTTACGGAGTCTAGGATTTTTAAAGAATCTTTCTTTAAACCTACAGTATCTTTTTGACCAAAAAGAAGAATTGGAAATGTTAATATAATCACAAATAATAGTGCTTGAATTCTTCTAATATTAATCATCTTTATTTTCTCTCTTATTTAGTTAATCTAAATGAAACTACTGCTCTGTCAAGGTAAACTTTCAAAATCTAATGGTTAGCCCAATATTATATTATTATATAATATATTACAAGCTTTATTCAATCTAACACCCAGTCAAATCGTGGATTTTTTCTATTCTCCTTTGGTGGCGACCACCTTCGAACTTTGTATTCATAAAAGTATCTACCATTTCTATAGCATCTTCTACTGTCACAAACCTAGCGCCAAGGCAAAGTATATTAGCGTCATTATGTTGTCTTGCTAAGGCAGCAATTTCATTATTGCAACAATTAGCTGCTCTTATACCATTTACTTTGTTTGCTGTTATAGACACTCCGACTCCCGAACCACAGATAATAATACCGAAGTTATAGTTGTGTTCGGCTACAGATCTGGCTGCTACATAAGCGAAATCAGCATAATCTATTGATTCATTACTATATGTACCGTAATCGGATACATTGTGTCCTTTTTCTTCTAGCTCTTTAATTAATATTTCCTTTAACTCAAAGCCAGCGTGATCTGAAGCTAATGCTATTTTCATACTATTTTTATTCAATTAATTGATAAACTATAACTTACTAAATTTTAAACACAAAACCATTTCTTTGTCAACATAGATGCATATTTCTGTGGATTTCACCTATCCACAATTTTAACTCAATGTGGAATAAATATGGGTAAATAAATTTGCATCGTGTTTGTCAACATTAATCCAACATTTCCACTTTTTTATACAGAATTATCTACAACCTTTTTTGTACTTTTTGGCTATATCCAAACTTATGAAATTACTAGATTAAAATACGAAGCAACAAAAAAGTTTACACCTTTTCCACCGCCTTATTAAAGTTATTAGATTTATATTTAAAAAAAAGAACATTATTATATAATAAACAATCTAGATTGTCTTAAACCTTAAGTACGGATGAAGGCATTCTGGTATATTTATTTTCTCTCCATCATAATACTTTTCTATCAAGGCAACTAAGATTCTTGGAGTAGCTAAAGCTGATCCGTTCAATGTATGGACGAATTCAGGTTTGCTATCTGCAGTTCGTTTGAATCTGATGTTTGCTCTACGAGCTTGGAAGTCAACGAAATTGGAACAGCTAGATACTTCTAACCAGTTTTGCTCCCCTTCTGACCATACCTCTAAATCTATAGTTTTAGCTGAAGCAAAGCTTGTATCGCCTGTACATAGTTGATTCAATCTATAAGTAAACCCTAGTTTAGAAAGTAAATTCTCTACGTCAACAATCATTTTATCCAATTCAGTCCAACTATCTTCTGGTTTTGTGAATTTGACTAACTCAACTTTGTTGAATTGGTGCACTCTAAGGAATCCTCTGACGTCTTTCCCATACGAGCCCGCCTCTCTACGGAAACACGGCGAATAACCGCATATCTGTTTGTTTAACTCACTATATGGTATCATATCGTCACGATGAAAATTGGTTAATGGCACTTCTGCAGTAGGAATCATATACATATTATCCTCTTGCATGTGGTACATATCCTCTGCCATCTTTGGTAACTGTCCTGTTCCACGCATTGACTCTTCGTTTACCATAAATGGAGTCATCATTTCGTAATAACCGCGTGATGTATTTTCATCTAAAAAGAAGTTAATCAAAGCTCTTTCAAGTGCAGCACCTTTACCTGTGTAGAATGCAAAACCACTACCTGAGACTTTTGCTCCACGCTCGAAATCTAATATTCCCAAACGTTTTGCTATTTCTATATGATCAGGTTTCTTTTCAGTGGTAGTTTCACCAACTGTTTTAGTTATTATATTTTCATTTTCAGTTTTACCAACTGGAACAGATTCATCATGTATATTTGGAATTTGAAGTAATATCTCATTAAAATCAGCTTCTACTTCTGATAATTCCGAATCTAATTCTTTTATCTTAGTAGAAACTCCACGCATTTCATTTATTTTTGATTGTGCGTCTTCTTTGTTTTTCTTTGCTTCTGCTATCTCTTGAGTCGCCTTGTTTCTAAGAGCTTTCAGGTTTTCTACTTCTACTATTATTTTTCTTCTAATCTCATCCAATTCCAGAGCTTTGTCTATATCAACCTTAGCATTTTTGTTTTCTGCTGATTGCTTTACCAACTCTGGATTTTCTCTAAGTATATTTATATCTATCATGATTATCTTGTTTAAGTGTATTTGATTTATATTATTAACAAAATTAACACAATTTTAGGAGAATTAAACCCTACATTTTTTATAATTTCTCAACTCCAATTACTATATTAAATTTAATTCTGTAACAAACCCGTAAATCTATTTATAATGAAAGTAATCGGTATTATACTAATTAGCTTATTTCTATTCTCTTGTGACGATGACCCCGTCCTACCAGATAAGTTCGTTGATTCTATTTCCTATAGAGTTGTAAATGTAGTTAATTCAGATACTTATATAGTTAATGATGCAGAAACAGGAATAGATAATATAGTTTTATTAAACTATAAATTTATATCCGATTCTAATCAACTTTTCTATCGTATTCCTGTACCGAATAGAAAAAATCCTGCAAATTTTTATACTTCAAAAGTATTACATGATACCGAATTTCCTGATTGGAATAGAATAGATATGAGGGAAATGATATTATACTCAGAAGATTATGGGAAAATAGAGTTCACACTAGACAAATTAGATGATCAATTCATAAAAGATTATAGAGATAGTTCTAGGTTTAATGAATTCAAAACACCTGACAGATATTCTTTAATTGTCGAAGGATACTATAGAAAAAATGGAAAATTTTATAGTTTTAATCTTAATTCTAAATACGAAGGAAAGATAGGTGCTATATTCAGTCCAGAAACAAGATTATATTATAATATCAAACGCTCTATCAAGGTAGAAATGAGTGCGGAATCCTTTTTCACAATAGATGGTAAAGTATTAGAACCATTGCAATCAAATATGCCATTATTAGAGAAAAATTTTAATAAATGTTTAAAAGCTACAGCTTTTTAAGAAAATATTTATTATATTGTAAGCAACTTATTTTGTCTAATTATTAGAGAGGGTGTATGCTTAACGATTTTAAAGCGTTTGTGATGAAAGGTAATGTCATAGATATGGCAGTAGGTATCATCATAGGTGGTGCATTTGGTAAGATAGTTACATCATTGGTTAATGATGTGATAATGCCACCACTTGGTATGCTAATGGGTGGAGTATCATTCATAGATTTGAAGATGGTACTGAAAGACGGAGTAGCAGAATCAACTGATGCAGCGGGTGCTGCAATTGCAGCTGTTCCAGAAGTTGCTATTTATTATGGTAATTTCATTCAAACTACTGTTGATTTTCTAATAATAGCTTTTGCTATATTCATGATGATTCGTTTGTTTATGAATATGCGTAGAAAGAAAGAAGAAGTGGCGGTAGATGCCCCTCCTCCTGCACCTACGAAAGAAGAGCAATTGCTAACAGAAATCCGTGATTTACTGAAAAAGTAAACGCTTTATAAAATATACCAGTTTTTTTACAACCCTGCCTATTTTTTTGGCGGGGTTTTTTTATATCCAATTCCCTTGCTTTCCTATCTTCTCGGAGCTGACTGCCCCTCATCGCCATCCGAAATAGTAACACCAGCAAAACCCCAACCTCTTCCGCTAAGGCCTACTATAGTTATGGAAGTAATGTCAGCTCTACGTAAAGTAATATTCTGATAAGAGTAGTTCCCAATATCATTGCTAATAGCCCCAACAAGTAAACCAGAAGCAAACTTAACGCCCTCGGGACCTGGATCTTGGCTTACTTCTTTGCAGATTACCTTCTTGTCATACGATGCTGTTTTGGAGTGAAGAGGATAAGGTTCTTCGTTTACAAATACTGCAACCGAATCATCATCATTCAATCCCCAAACACGGAATGAAGGATTGGTCTGAGGTTCGGTGAAGTTCACAGTAATAGTTTTCTTACCACTTCCCATAACAAAATACGTTGGGTCTTGACCAGCACAGCCATAACTGACAAACGACCCACCAGTAAAAGTATAGGTAAGTATTTCTGGTTTGTTAGCATCGCTGCGGATGTATGTGTCTTTCCCATTGGCTATTCCAACTGAGATGAGGAAAATTACTGCTATTAGATTTATGTATGTTGATTTATTTTTCATGGGTATAATTTTTTATTTTTGACAAATAAGTATGGATTAATATACTTATATTAACTAAAAATATAAAATAAGCACTTTCAAAAGTGTTTAAAATGCAAAAAAGTGTGAAATAAGGTTTATTAGTGCGTATTTATTTCTTATATCACATTTTGTGATTTCACTAGGCATTCTTTCTGCTCTCTAATGTATTTCTACCAACTGTATATGCGTAAGCGGCAGCTGGTATATACTGTATATTCAAACCTTCATACGTTTTAGTGCCCTCTAAATCTATAGTAGTAACAATAGGATTATTCAATTTACTTTGGGTGCAAAACTTATATAGACTTTTCAATTCTTTCGGCTTATTATAAAAACGGTTAGACCATTTTATTTCTAATGCCCAAAGCGGCTTTAGGTTTGTCTCGTTCAGCCCAACCATATCTACCTCACCATTCGACCATCTGGCATACCATGGAGTGAACCTGTCACGGTGCATCCATTGTGAATAGATAGCCGTCTCTACCATATTACCAATCATATCATCTGTACTTGTGATAGGAGAGAAAAGAGCACTTCTTAAAGATGGATTAGTAAGATATAACTTAAAGAAATTATCCCTTTTGAACTTTTTCCCACTTTGGTCTATTCTTCTAATCAGCTTTATTAGGTACGCCGCTTCCAAATATTCTATGTACTTTTTCAATGTCGTTTTTGGTACTTGAGATTGCTTACTCAAAGACTCTAAAGAAAACTCACTCCCACTGTTGAATGCGATAGTCGTGAACAGAGAATTCAGCTCCCTAGTGTCGCTTATACCATATATACTAGGTAAATCCCTAAGCAGAACTTTATCTACTATATCGTGCCTTATATACCTACCAGGATTAGATTGTATCTGCTTTGAGAAAATAACTTCTGGATAACCACCAAAATTAATATAATCTATAAAGTGTCTATTTAGCTCATCCAAATACACAGAGGTATAGAAAGTGGTTTTTTCTCCTTTCCAGATTAACTCCGTATTCATCATCAATCTATCTAGCCCTTTCAGAGATATGTACTCATTGAAAGTTAGAGGAGGCAACAGAAAATCAGTAAATCTGCCTGCACCACTTTCGTTGCTTGCAAACTTCAATGCGGCTGCTGCTGATCCAGAAACAATAAACTTATCTTTTCTAAAGCTATCTACAAGAGTTTTCAGATGCAGTTCCCAATCTTTGCAATACTGAATTTCATCATATATAACATACCAATCTGACTTATCAGTTAAGCCAGTTGCTTCTTTAGCATATTCAAATAATTTTTCTAACGATATGTTATTGTAGATTGGATTTTCAATTGTTATAAATATTATCTTCTTGGGGTTTATGCCATTTTGTATCATATCTTCTATGAGATGGAAAAGCATAACCGTTTTTCCAACTCTTCGTGGCCCCATAAGCACTACTGCTCTTCGGATTTCTTTCTCATAGACCAATAGTTTGAATAAATCAAAGTACAATCTTCTGGACATATCATTATAGTCGCCCTCTATATGACCATCTATCCACCAAGGATTTTCAAATCTTATTCTGTCTAATACTTGTATTTTAGATATATTTTTTAACATAATAAACCTTATTTTGTACAAATATACGAAATAAGAGTTTTTAAAAGTGCTTAAAATGCAAAAAAGTGCGAAATAAGGAATTTTGGGGTGAAATTATGCATTATTTCTATATCTACCTACTATCTCGCCACTCTTCTTGTTCTTCTTTGGTAAGGAAAGTCCAAGCTATAACCTGGCTCGACTTATTTCCAGTTCCCATAGGGATAGTTCTTATGCTTTTTGCTCCACTGTCTTTCAACTTGTCAAATATTGATTTTTACATTCGATTTCTTTGAGACTAACGTCGCTTGTACTTTATGATTATCCACGGAAAGACTTTTCAGCTTTCACTATATTCTCTATACCTTTTAATAATGCGTCGGGATTAAAAGAAATACTGTCTATCCCACAGTCAACTAAAAATTTTGCATATTCAGGATAGTCACTTGGGGCTTGGCCGCATAGGCCAATCTTTACACCAAGTGCATTTGCCTTTTCTATCGACATTTTAATTAATTGCATAACAGCAGGGTCGAATGGGGTAAAAACTTCACTCAGCAATTCGGAGTCACGGTCGGCACCCAAAGTGAGCTGTGTAAGGTCATTGGAGCCGATGGAAAAGCCATCAAAATATTTGGCAAATTCCTCAGCCAATAATGCATTACTCGGTATTTCAACCATCATATATAGTTCCAGACCGTTTTGCCCTCTTTTTAGACCTTGACTTTCCATTATGGAGATTACTTTTTGGGCTTCTGCAACATTCCTAACAAATGGAATCATAACTTTAACATTCGTAAATCCCATATCTTCCCTAACTAACTTTATGGCTTTGCATTCCATTTCAAAAGCTTCACGGTATAGTGGGTGATAGTAGCGGGATGCACCACGGAAACCAATCATTGGGTTTTCTTCCTTGGGTTCAAAATCGCGTCCACCTAGCAGATTTGCATATTCGTTAGATTTGAAATCACTCATTCGCACAATCACATCCTTAGGGTGGAATGCAGCTGCAATAGTCGCAATTGACTCTGCTAGACGATGAATGAAGTAATCCTGCTTATCTGGGTAATGGTGAGTTAGTTCTTCTATTTCCAGTCGCACATCTTTATCCAAGATTTTTTCAAAATGACGAAGTGCCATGGGATGTACCCGAATCGAGTTATTGATAATGAACTCCATACGCATAAGTCCAATGCCACTATTAGGGAGTGAGGAGTATTTGAATGCTTGTTCTGGGTGGCCCAGAATTAGCATCACATCTGTTTTGGGTATTTCTACTTGGGAAAGGTCTATTTCCTTTTCTTCCCAGCTAGCTTCCCCTTCATAGATAAAACCTGTATTTCCTTCTGCAGTGGAAACAGTAATAATCTGCCCATCTTTAATGAGCTTTGTGGCATTTCCAGTACCCACTATGGCTGTAGCTCCTACTTCACGTGCCACTATGGCGGCATGTGAAGTCCTTCCACCCTGATCTGTGATAATAGCACCAGCTTTCTTTAGTACGGGATCCCAATCGGGGTCAGTCCTGCCAGTTACTAGTATTTCTCCTTTGAACAATTTGTCCATTTCGGAAGGTGATTCCAATAACCGAGCCCTGCCAGTGACTATACTGTTGCCTAGCCCAATGCCTTGGCATATCAGTTTACCTTTCTCAATAATTGTATATTCTTTGAAGGAAATCATTTCTGTTTTTTGGCTATGGACAGTTTCGGGCCTAGCTTGGACAATGAACAGTTTGCCGCTCGTCCCATCTTTTGCCCACTCAATATCCATGTGCTTTTTATAATGTTGCTCAATTATAATAGCCCATTCTGCCAATTTGATTACTTCCTCATCGCTCAATATATAGGACTGTTGCTGACTCATGGGGGTATCTTTGTTAATAATGGCATCTTCAGGTTTTACAATATCATTTATAGACTTCTCTGAATAAATCATTGTCTTTTCTTTTGTGCCTAACTCGCGTGAAATTATAGCTTGCTTCACTTTACCAAGAAATGGTTTGTACACCAAAAACTCATCAGTGTTTACAGTGCCCTGCACCACATTTTCACCTAGTCCCCAAGCACCAGCTATCAAGACAACTTTTTCAAATCCTGTATCTGGATCAAGCGTAAACATCACTCCAGAGCAAGCCATATCTGAACGAACCATCAATTGTACACCTATCGAGAGAGCTACTTTTGAATGCTCAAAACCGTTATCAGAACGATATTTGATTGCTCGATCTGTAAAAAGGGAGGCATAGCATCGGTGGCAGGCTTTAAGGAGATTGTCAATACCAGTAACATTCAAATAAGTTTCCTGCTGACCTGCAAAACTTGCGTTGGGAAGATCCTCTGCCGTGGCGCTACTTCGTGCCGCAAAGGTAACACCTTCACCATATTGCCCGATAAGATAATCATACCCTTCCTTTATTTTTCCTTCTAATTCTTTGTTGAACGAACCGCTAAGCATCAATTGTCTGCATTTTTCTCCTACCTCGTGTAGGTTGGAAAAATTATCAGTATCAAGTGTGGAAAGCACTGTGTCTAATTGGTTCCTTAAATCGTTGTGGTCGAGGAAATCCCAATAAGCTACAGAAGTAAGGGCAAAACCATCAGGTACGGCTACACCTTTGTTCGATAAGTTTTGGTACATTTCGCCAAGAGAAGCATTTTTACCTCCCACCTGTTGGATGTCGTTAATCCCTATTTCATTAAAATATTTGATATATGTTTTCATTTGTTCTCTATTAAGTTTTATTATATTACTTCCCATCTCGTTTCTCGCCATTCTTTTTGTTCATCTTTTGTTAGAAAAGTCCATGCTATTACTTGGCTTGATTTATTTCCAGTTCCCATAGGGATAGTTCTTATGCTTTTTGCACCACTGTCTTTCAACTTGTCAAATATTGATTTTACATTCGATTTCTTTGAGACTAAAGTCGAGAACCAGAAAAAATTTCTCAAATAATTACGGCTCTCTTTGATCATATTAAGTATGAATTTATACTCGCCACCCTCGCATATCAACTCATCGCTAATACCCGCAAAGTTGAGTACAGGAGTTTCTACTTTCTTCCCAGTTAGGTTCTTGACTTTTCTCCGTGACCCTTTCTCCGCCTCCTCAGCAGAAGCATGAAAAGGAGGATTACATACACATAAATCTATTCTTTCCTCTTTGTCTATTACACCGTAGAAAACATCTCTCCTGTCAGGTTGTAATCTTAGCTCAATCTTACCTTCGAGAGTTGGGTTAGCATCCACTATATTTTGAGCAGATTCTATTGACTTGGGGTCAATATCAGACCCGATGAACTTCCAACCATATTCCGTAACCCCGATAATAGGGTATATACAATTAGCCCCTACACCAATATCGAAGCAAGTTATCTTATCACCAGTTGGTACATTACCAAAGTTGCTTTCGCATAGCAAGTCAGCTATGTGGTGGATGTAGTCAGCCCTACCAGGTATAGGAGGACATAGATTAGTGTCGGGGAAATCCCAATTTGCTATTCCATAATAATGATTTAGCAATGCTTTATTAAGCAATTTCACTGCTGATGGGTCAGCAAAATCAATCGAATCTTCACCGTATTTATTGGGCTTCATGTGGTTCACTAATTCGGGATTAGATACTAATAATGCAGCCAAATCATATCTCTCGCGGTTCTTATTCCGAGGGTGCAATCTTGTTTTTTCTTGTTTAATTTTATCTTTGGGCATTGGTTTGTTGTGAGTTTAGAAGTGTTACGGTATATCGTTAAATAATATCTGACCGACAAGTCGATCATTTTTGAAGAACATTGTTACTGAATGTCCAAAACTGTCAATTGCTATTTTTTTCTTTTTATCTTGGATAGTATCGTCGTAAAATACATCACCAATAAATTCCCATTCAAGTATTTCGTAATTATCAATAAATTCTTGTTTATCAGGGTTTCCATAAATTTCAATTGCTTTCTTTCTATCCATTCCAATAAAAACACCTTTAGTTGAAATAAAATTACTTTTGTCGATTTCAATTGATTGCTTAATTAATCCATCAAAGTATTTATATTTCTGTTCATTAGATGCTAACTCACCCCCCTCAATATGTAATTGCATGCGTCTAATTATTTCTTGGGGTAGAATCTCATTGTTAAAATGAAAAGTCACTAACCTATGATAATCTGTATAAAGTTCTATTACTATTGTTTGATTTAGTGATTCATTTTTAAACCAAACTTTGTCACTGGATATAACCCCTCCACTCTTTTTGTATTCATAGTTACCGTTAAACATCTCATCTTTAATAGGGTAATCATCAACAGTAAATAAGCGTAATGAATCAGAGCTCACATTATCTTCACTTTCTAAAATGGAGTTAGTTAAAGTTTCATCCTTATTCATTTCAGAAATACACGTATAAAATGATAAGTAAAATATTAAAATTATGATAGCTTTGATTTTCATTCTCCATTCTTTCTTTGGGCATATTTAATATTTATTATTTCTTCAACCTCACACCACACTTATCCTAACTTTTCCTCTTTTCTGATTTTAGCTTTTTAAGGTTCTTTTCAAAATCAAAATCTTCAACTATTGGTATGTTAAGTCCCTCTTGTATAGCATTTTTTAGAGCAATTACTTTGCTTTCCTCATTTTCAAGGAGGCGAAGTCCAGCTCTGATTACTTCACTAACATTTTTATATCTACCAACTGTAACTTGAGTTTGAACGAATTGATCGAAATAGTCACCTAATGATATGGATGTATTTTTTCCCATTTTATAAACCAATATTTTTAATTAATTACCCAAAAATACCAATAATTGGTAATAATTCAAAATTCTTTATTTATAACTACACAAAACTAATCCTTACTTTCTTTTTCTTTAGTCTTGTGTTATTGGTTTTCTCTATTGCTTTGTTGGCTATGTTTGCATGTACACTGACATAAGAGCAATTCTCTTGGAGTTCTATAACTCCTAGTTGGTCTTTGTCAATCTTACCTTGCTTCATGAATAGACCAGCTATATCTCCTTTGGATATTTTTTCGCGTCTGCCACCGGTTATATATAGAGTCACCCATTTTACTGGAGCTGGGACTCTAGAGGGTTGCAGGTCACCTACTATTACTTCTTCGGGTGCTATGTCTTGTATATACTCGGGTAGCTCTTCGCCAGTCCAGTGGAGTATATAGGCAACTCCTTCGCTATTCATACGAGCTGTACGTCCGTTCCTATGTAGAAATTCGTTGTAACGCAAAGGCAAACGATAATGAAGAATAAACGCAAGTTCTGGAATGTCTAGTCCACGAGCAGCCAAATCGGTTGCTAGCAGGAGCTGAGTAGTACCATTTCTGAATTTGATTAGTGCTTGTTCTCTATCTAGCTGCTCCATATCTCCATGGAAGCACTCGTGCGGAATGTCATTATCATCTAAATATTCGCTCACTCCATATAGCTCTTCTTTGAAACTACAGAAGATAATCCCCGGTTGTGGGCCTATATAATCGAGTGTTTTCACCAATGATTTTAACTTATCTTGGTCTGGTGCAAGTATCGTTTTGATAGTCAGCTGAGGAACACCTTCATCGGCATAGTTTATAAAAACTGGCTTTTGCAACCCTACAAACTTCGGTATTTTATTATCTCTTGTGGCTGAGGTAAGTATCCTTTGCTTGACATTCGGCAGCGACTCTATTATATCTAGCATATCATCTTCGTAGCCCATCTCTAGCGACTTATCGAACTCATCTAATACTAAAGTTTTGATATGATCCAGTGAGTAAGTATCTTTGAAAAACCTATCTGCTATACGTCCGGGTGTACCGATTAGAATAGCCGGTAGGTGCTTCAAATCGAGCTTATCTTGTGAGCCAGCACGTCCACCATATACTGCATTGACCTTGAAACCCGAGCCCATGTCACGTGCTACTTGTAACAGCTGTTGAGCCAACTCACGCGAAGGCACAATTATAAGAATTTGAATCTCAGTACTATCTGGGTCTAGTGTTTCTATCAGAGGCAGTAGAAACGCCAGAGTTTTACCAGTACCAGTAGGCGATAGTAATACTACATCCGACTTTTTCCGAATATTTCTACCTGCCTCCAACTGCATTGGGTTCAGCTCAGTTATTTCAAATTTATTGAGTATCGAACTTGTTAGCGATTCATTTGTATTTTCGTTGTTTTCTTTGATTGTTTTTACCTTTTATATTACTTTTAATAATGTAAGCTTACTTCACTAAGTGACGAGCTCTAAAACGCATAAAATATACCGCCTCCAACGCCAAAGCCAAATGACCTAGGCGTTTGGTTTTCTTTTATATTCATATCCCTCTCATCATCATATCTATAAACTGTAATTGTATTGTTTCCAAATCTACCATAGTAGCCACCTTCAATAACAAACGCAACATTGCGCCAAGCCATTAGCTCTATACCGAAGCCCACACCTACGTTGATGTAACGCTCTACGTCAAAATCTTCACTGTTGGAAGATGGGCTGTAGTAATAATTTCCAGTTTCGTAATAATCAACGAATGACCCTGCTAGTACGTAGAACCGAGTGTTTTTTGTTCTTTTCAGATTGTACTGCAAATCAAGGCCAAGTGCAAGTTGGATTTCATCTGTACTGTAGTAGTTATCATCGTTACTTCCATAGGCAAACATCTGAGTTCTGAGGGATAGACCATTATCAAATTGGTACTGATAGCTGAGTCCGTAGCCAGAAAAGAATGAGCCATACAGGCCGATTCTATTTTGTAGCCATTGCGATTCATCGTCGTCTGCATTTGAGTTTTTATTATCTTGAGCGTGAGCAAAAGAAATAGTAGCAAATAGGCAAAGGAACACAAGTATTTTTTTCATCTTTCAATTCCAGTAAAAGTTATTAAATTAATATAGATTAGAAAACGTAATAGAGTAATTAAAGTTGCTACTCGTTTGTTTAAATAGCTTTATGGCAATCTAAACACTTCCTGGTTCATTCTTGTTTTTCGTTTGCAATGCATTCAGAAAGTTCCTCAAGTACTGATCCATAAACGGCTGATAGGACTTATGCCCCGGTCTTCGGAAAAAAGAACTAAGCTCATGCGGACTTACTTTCTTTTCAGTAAGAGCAAACAAATCCAAGATATCATCAGACTTCAAATCTAGAGCAATTTTCAGCTTCCTAAGGATTATATTATTGTTTAGTCGGTCTTCTGGCTCTGGTTGAGGGCCTTCTCTCTTGCCCCGCTTTTCTATGATTAATCCATTGAGGAAAGTAGCCATTTCCCTGTCAGTCATCTCCACCAAATCGATGTCATCTTCTTTTCTGAACCAGTCATTCAGTTCTGCTTCCTCCACATCGCTATCCGCTAGTTTGAATAGCTCAATTATCTTGCTGTCTGTATAGTCAAACAGATATCGTAATCTTCGTAATATGTCGTTGTTGGTCATAGGGGGTTATCTTTTATAGTTCTATCAAATAAATCATTTATAATATACACGTTTTCTCTTTTAACAGAACATTTAAAATGGAATGATTCAGCGAATAATCAACTGCTAAATCAATTACATGTACGCCATCACTGTTCAGGCATAGAGCTAATATTTGCTTTAGCTCTTCATCACTTGTTGGGCGATGACCCATAGCTCCGTAGCTTTCGGCATATTTCACAAAGTCAGGATTTTTATAATCCAGCCCGTAGTTTTCAAATCCCATACCTTCCTGTTTCCATTTTATCATACCGTAAGAGCTATCATTCAGAATAATCACAACTAGGTTTAATCCCAATCGAGTTGCTGTTTCGAGTTCCTGAGAATTCATCATGAAGCCCCCGTCACCACAAACTGATATTACTTTCCTTTCGGGGTATATCAGCTTCGCTAACATAGCTGAAGGTAGTCCAGCACCCATAGTTGCCAAGGCATTATCCAGTAACAGGGAATTTCTAGTATAGCTTTTGAAGTTTCTCGCGAACCAAATTTTATATACTCCATTATCCAAGGTAACAATTCCATCGTCTGGTAATTCTTCTCGTACTATATCTACCAATCGTTGTGGTAGCATAGGGAACCGACTATCCTTTGCGTATTTAGAAAGGTGCTCTTCAACATCTTGTTTTATTCTTTTGAAATAAGAAAAATCCCAGTTACTTTTATCTTTAATATGATCGCCAATATTTGCGATGGAAGAACGGATATCACCAACTACATTCAATTGAGGAAAATACACAGCGTCAACTTGAGCAGGAAAAAAATTGACGTGTATCACTTTTGTTCCACCATCTTTCATAAAGAAAGGAGGCTTTTCTATAACGTCATGACCAACATTTATAATTAAGTCTGCTTCAATAATTGCGCAGTGCAAAAAATCATAATCGGATAGTGCGGCAGTTCCCAGATAAAGTGGATGCCTCTCATCTACCACTCCTTTTCCCATTTGTGTATTGAAAAACGGTATTCCCGTTTGATTCACAAAATCAGTAAGTGCTTTGCTCGTATTTTTTCTATTTGCACCAGCTCCAATCAGTATTAGGGGGTGTTTTGCAGCTTCTATCATTTTTGCAGCTTCGCGAATTGATCGCTCATCTGCATCTGGTCTTCGGTGTCCTACTACTTCATATAATTGATCGTCACAATCCTCGGCAGCCACATCTTCGGGAAGCTCCAAATGAACCGCCCCCGGCCTTTCTTCTATAGCTAAACGAAACGATTCACGTACCAATGACGCAATAGTATTTCCGTTGACTATCTGCTTAGTGAACTTCGTAATTGGACGCATTAGGTCCACAATATCTATTATCTGAAAGCGGCCTTGCTTGCTCTTTTTAATTGGTTTCTGCCCTGTAATCAACATCATCGGCATAGCGCCTAACTGAGCGTAAGCGGCAGGTGTAACTAGGTTGGTGGCACCTGGCCCGAGAGTAGCTAAACATACTCCGGGTTTGCCTGTTAACCGTCCATAGGTTGCAGCCATAAATCCGGCCCCTTGCTCATGGCGGGTTAATATCAACTTTATTTTCGAACCTCTTAATGATTCCAAGAGATCAAGGTTTTCTTCGCCCGGAATACCAAAGATGTATTCTACACCTTCATTTTCTAATGCTTTTATAAATAGATCCGATGCTTTCATAATTTTCCTTTTATCTCTTTATTGGAAGTAGTAGTAAATCTGAATTCGTTTTAATATTTCGATTTTGGTTAGGGGGTTATGAAATGTATTTATTCATTTGCATATTTAACAGACAACTCATCCTCAAAATCAAATATTTCTAGAGCCAACTTTATTCTATCGAATTTCCCTTTACTATCAAGATTAGATTCTATAAAATAAGTGTCATTGATTTCCACAGCTTGTCTCAAATCATTTGGCTTTTTTGTTATTGCCAATTTGTCTTTTAAATCAGTTGTAAAGAAAGATTGTGGTTGCAATTCAAAAAGCTGCGTCATTATGTGCTTGTAGAGTTCACTAACATATCTAGTTTCTATTTTTTGACCAAAGAATACAGCATATTCTAATTTTTTATTTGTTGGCTCATCAGCATCAAAAATATTAGTTTCTGAATGTTCTTCATCAATAATATAATTGACAATTGGCAATGGCCAAATATCAAAAAACCTTTCCTCCAATTTTTTGCATCTCTTTTTTAAATGATTTACATTCCAATCATTTAATGTAACTAAATCTCGATTAAGCCATAATCTACTAAATTTGTAACCTTGTTCGCCACCCTCAATATTCATATCTCTTTTATCTGTGAAATATTTATTTCCAAGTTTTCCATTATTACCAGAAAGTGTAAGATTAGCAATAGTATTTAGGTAATTCTCTTTAATTAGTTGGTATTCCTCTTCACCTAGAATAATTTTCCATTTAGGATCTGGGTTTTGAGGGAAAATATGTTCAATTGTAATTTGTGAATTCCCCTCAATTTTGACAGGTTCCTGATTATTATGGTTTTCAAGTCTCTCAAGAAAATAAGTTCTATTTTTTGATTGAATATTGTATAAATCTCTTTCATTCAAATTGTTTATTATTTCATTATCTCTTGGAAATCTCTGTGTTCCTTTCTTACTAATGAGAGAAAGAGCAATTGATTCGTAATAATTATCTAAATCTACATCTTCATAAAGCCGCATGAATATTTTGTTCAAAGCATTTGTTGGAAGACCAACAATGAAACGTCGCCAAACAAATGACTGAACTAGCTCTAAAATCGAGATAAAAATATCTTTTGTTATTCGCGACTCTGAATAGTCTTCGTAAACTTGAAGTAGAAAAGGAAATGAAACATTTATTTCAAGTTTACTTATATATCCTAATTGGTTTTTGATTAACTCATCTGATTCAGCAGAAGGGTTTAATAATTTATTATAGTGTTTTGCGAAAGTCTTTACTTCCTTGAGAATATTTTCAAGATCATCATAATCAGCTATTGGATAATTGGTTTTAAATTCATGATAGACTTTATTTTTGTTAGGGATTTTCTTGTTTTTGATTGTTAAGAAATCTCTTATAAAAGCAGAAACTTTGCTTTCATTTGATTGAGTATCTTTTGCAAGTGTTTCAATTACTTCCCAGTATTTTTTATAGATTGAATTCTGTTTATTTCGATTCAATCCCATCAAAATATAATTTCTTATTAAGTCAGCTTCAGACAGCTCTAAGCCAGTAGAATTTAAACTTTCAAATATTTTTTGCGGATCATCCTTTTCTCTATCTAGAGAAATTTCAACAAACATTAATTTTCCAAGTCCATCTAATATTACTTTGTAGTTTTCCTCAGATATTTTCCCTTTAAAATAATTATAATTTTCAACTAATCTAGCGTACTCATTAAACTCTTCTTTATCATCTCCTCTAAGTAAATATCTAAGTGCCTTGTCATTATTTTCGGTAGGTCGGAGTTTTAATTTTGCTCCTTCTTCCTCATCGAATTTATTAATTAAGTATTGCTCATTAATTTTGTTTTGTAATTGTTTGTCTTTTAATAGAACGGCAAGTTTATAGACAACTAAATATAACAAGGTTATTGTTGTCAGTCTTTGCTGACCATCAATTATTGTCAATTCTCTTATCCCCGAAGCCGAATAAACATCATCGTGTACATAAACAATACTTCCAATAAAATGAGCACTAATATTACTATTCTGTCCTACTTCAAGAATGTCATCTATGAGTTGCTTGCATTGGGAATGAGTCCAATCATAGTTTCTCTGATAGACTGGTATAATAAATTGTGTATCACTTTGAGCTAAAAATCTATTTAAATTTATTTCATTTGCTTTCATTTTACCAACTTAAATTTTGCTAAATCTTCACTACTAATTATACTAACCCCTCACCCTCACTATTCTTACGCTCTACCGGTTTCGTTTTCACTTTGGGTTTAGCAGTTGGCTTTGGTTCTTCCGCCGCAGGTTCTTCGATAGTAGGGTTGTCCAAGTCTTTGCCTTTTAGATAATCTGGTAGTTGCATACCAGCCATGTTGAACATCTCTTGTAGTGGCGGTACTGATTTGTACAGCCCAGATATAAAGTTGGAAGTAGAAGTTTTACCGTCTGCTCCTCCGCCATTTTCCCAAACAGTTATCTTATCTATTTTGATATTCTTGATTGCGTCTGCCTGAGTTTTAACTAGTTCTGGTAGCTTATCAGCTATGAGCAATAGTACAGCATCTTTGGAATTGTTGCCAGCTGCTTTTACTATTCTATCCAAACCTTCGGCTTGTTTAGTTAGTATTTCAAACATACCTTTTGCTTCTGCTTCTTTTCTCATGAATATCGCATCGGCTTCCCCTTTAGCAATTCTTCTAATTTTTTCTGCTGCCGCTTCTGCGTCTATTTCTATTTTTCGTTTGTCTATTTGAGCGGGAACAATTATGTCTGCACCTTGCTCTGCTTCTTTACGTTTTGCTCTTGCGTCTTCCGCTATTTTCTCTGCAGCGTACGACTCTTCTAGTGCCTTTGCAGCTTGTACTTTTTCAGATGCATCAGCTATTCTACTAGCTTCGGCTTCTCTGGCTCTTCTTTCTGCATCCGAATGTGCAACCTGTATTTTGGCTGTGTTTTCACCTTCTACTGCTTTGGCATTAGCAGCAGCAACCTGTACTCTCTGGTCTTGCAATGCTTGCGCTTGTCCGATTGCACCATCTCTATCTTTCTGTGCAACAGAGATAATGGCATCGTTTATAGCTTTCGCAGCAGCTTCTTTACCCAATGCCTCGATGTACCCAGATACATCGTGTATATCCGTGATGTTCACGTTTATTAGCTTTAGTCCTACTTTCTTTAGCTCTTCTTCTACACTGTGTGTGATATGCGATAGGAATTTGTCCCTGTCTGTGTTGATTTCCTCAATATCCATAGACGCTACTACCAAACGCAATTGACCGAATATAATCTCTTGAGCTAGCTCTTGAATCATATCTTGGTTCAATCCCAAAAGTCTCTCGGCAGCATTTTGCATAACGCTTGGCTCTGTAGAAACCCCAATCGTAAAACGAGAAGGTACATTCACACGAATGTTTTGCTTACTCAGAGCGTTAGTCAAATTCACTTCTATAGAAATCGGAGTCAAATATAGGAACGAATAATCTTGGATTATTGGCCATATAAAAGCCGCTCCACCGTGTACACACTTAGCTGAAGTGTCGCCACCAGTTTTACCATAGACTACTAATATTCTATCTGAAGGACAACGCTTGTACCTCCTGAACATAGAGAAAAGAAAAACGACGAATATTAGTACTACGGCAAGTACTAGGGAAACACCTGAAGCTCCTGTGTCAGAAGCCAGCAAAAGGCAATGTAAAGTATTCATAATGCTCTATAGTTTTATTTGGTTAATTTTTCTACTAATAATAATTCGGAGCTCACCACTTCTGTGACTCTAATTATAGTTGATGTTTTTAAATCTTCATCGGCATCGGTAATTGCTTCTAATTCACGCAAACTACCCTGCACTTTTATTTGTATCTTACCCATTTTAGAACGATTGGCACCTATTGGTATGTAAACTTCGCCAACTGCTCCTATCGCATTTTCTATTTTCAAGGTCCCAGATTCGGCCATTTTCCCCATCCAATAAAACAGGAGCGAGGTCAAAAACATCATAGCCAAACCAGCAGCAGTAGAAATGATAATAGTAGGAATATCCGATAATCCATTATCTAAGCAGGTAATACCAGTCCACCCGAAAATAGTGAAAAAAGCTATTACGTTTTTGAAGGTAAAAAACTGAGATCCAATTCCACCGTGATCTCCATCTGCTACGTCTATTTCAGACTCTAAGTCTGCATCGCCACCACCAACAAAGGTGATAATAAATATAACCACAAATAGAGCCGAACCTATTAAGGCAACATACCAATAAGCTTGCTCGAGTGTGGTCATTCCACTAAAAAATTCATTCATATCATTTTATCAGTTTTGTGATTATCGAATATAGAGAATTTTTTTGGATTATAGGTGAGAATTTTTCATTCGGTCGATTAATTTTTATGTGGAGGGATTGAAGTGAGGTAAACTATCAAAACTTGCAAAATTTACAAGTTTTGATAGTTTAAAGTGTGATTACTTGTTTCATTTACTTGTCCTTACCACCTAGTGCATCGAACTTTGCCGTCATAGTAGGGTTACCGTGGGTAAGCTTTTTTATAGTTAGGTCTTCAGCTTTGTTATTTGCTAAACGTAAATTATTCTCAGAAGACTGTAGTGCTGCTTTTGTCTTTTCTAGATGAGATATAGTCTTATCTATTTCATCAATTGCTAGGTTGAATTTACGACTTGCAAGATCATAATTTCTTGCAAATCCCTCTTTGAATGCGTCTATTTTTTCTTCGAAATTTGTGATGTCAACGTTCTGGTTTTTAACCAAAGCTAATTCGGCTTTGTATTGCATCGATTTCATAGCAGCGTTGCGGAGGAGTGTGATAATCTGAATGAAGAACTGAGGGCGAACTACATACATTTTTGGGTAGCGGTGAGATACGTCAACTATCCCCATATTATAGTACTCGCTGTCCGCTTCTAATAGCGATACGAGAACAGCATATTCGCATTTCTTTTGGGTGCGGTCTTTGTCCAATTCTTTCAGAAAATCTTCATTTTTCTTCTTAGTTGCTGTTTCGTCACTTTCGTTTTTCATCTCGAACATTATTGAGATTATTTCATTGCCTGCATCGTCGGTTTCCTTGTAAATATAGTCACCCTTGCTACCTGAACTAGAATCATTATCTTTCTCGAAATATGCATTTTGGAATGCAGTTGAGCGAAGTTTATTGAACTCATTTTCGCAATGCAACTCTAGAGTCTCACCTATCATTTTGGTAGATAGTTTGAGCTTCATGTCCTTGTATCGCTCTATCATCTCGTCTTTCGACTTCAACTCAATATCATACTTTTCCTTTATAGAAACTTCACGAAGTGCCATCTCTTGCTCTTTGCTCTGGAGCTTGTTCTTGTACTCGTCACGCTCTTTTTCCACGATATTTAGAGCTTCGGTTACGGCTAGTTTTTTCTCTAATTCCCAGCTCTCTATTTTAGCTTTCATTTCTGCTATTTGGGATTCTTTTTTCGCTAACTGATCGGCAAGATCGCGTTCACTTTTAGCTTTCAGTTCAGCTATTAGTGAATCTTTTCTGGCAATGTCCTCTTGCATGGAGTTTTTGAGGTTGGCTTCGGCAAGTCTAACGGCGTTCGTTTTTTCATTTTCTGCAATAACAAGTCTGTCGTGCAGCTCTTTCTCAAATTGGTCATCGCGCACTTGCTTTAGTATGTCAGCGAATCCAGCTTCATCGACTCTGAAAGTCTTTTGACAATGTGGGCATATAATGTCTTTCATATTGATTATGGTTTTTGTTTTAAATTTTGCCAAATAATATACTTTTTATATTCTAACCAGAGTTTTAAAATAAGTTGGTATCTCTGTCTGGAAAGTCATATCATCTTTCGTATATGGATGTCTGATAGTAAGTGAGCCGGAATGAAGAGCCAGTCTTTGAGCACCTTTACCCTTATTCCCGTATAATTTGTCACCAACAATCGGATGACCAAATTCAGAAAAATGAACACGGATTTGATGTTTTCTTCCAGTAAGTAGATTTATTTCCAGCATACTATATCTAGTAGATTCGACTACTACTTTGTAGCGAGTTTTGGAAAATTTTGCTTTTTCAGAATCATCTTTAGACGATACCTTAAAGTCCCTATCTTCCAATAGCTCTGACGAAATTATTCCATCTTTTTCTTCAAGTTTGCCGTGCACTACTGCATAATATGTTTTACTGAAATGCTGCCAATGTTCCTGCAAAAAATTCTTTGCATTTTGGTTTTTAGCAAAGACTAGAATCCCTGAAGTATCTTTATCAAGACGGTGAACAATAAAAATACGATTTTTTGATCGTGCAATTCCTTTTCTAACATAATCAGTCAGTAGAAAGTAAGCCGTTTTTTCTTTCTCTCTTTCTGTCCCCATAGTCAACAGCCCAGCTACTTTATCGACTACTATTATATCATGGTCTTCATATAGAATTGAAAGACCTTTTGGTTGGTGCTTCTTTGATGGCTTTTTAAAACTTTGTTTTTTTTCTGTCATTTTAATTCGACTTTTTTAATTCGGGTAAGATTGATTATCATAATACGAATATACGACATTCGTATAAATGATTAACAAAGATAGACAATTACTGACCGAATTGGAGCGAAAATCAAACACTCTACTCACAGTTTTCTAAAACTACAAAAAACGAAGTTCTGGATAGAGCCAGATGGTGTCTTGTGGTCAATTATTTTGCAATCAATTTTCTCGAAAAGCTTACCAAATAGGTCGGTCATTGTCTTTTCAGAGTATTGCTTAATATCAATACCGCTACATTGCTTTGGACCTTGTTCGGAGAATGTACCGTTTACTAAAATGCCATTCGGAGTGATATTCTGATGTGCGGTTTCTATGTAGGATGAGGTTTCTTGCTCATTAGTTAGGAAGTGGAATGCAGCTCGGTCGTGCCAGAAGTCGTATTGCTCAGGTGGGGTGAAATCAGAAGCATCAGCAACTATCCATTTGACTTCGCTTGCTCGCGTACCTAGTCGCTGCTTTGCCCTCTCAATAGCTGCTGCCGAGATGTCGAGTACTGTAATATCTATATATCCAAGCTCTAATAAATGGTCAACCAAAAAGCTATCGCCACCTCCAACGTCAATTATCTTAGCAGTTTTAGGAACATCGAATTGATGGAAGAATCCCAACGAAGTATTAGGAGTCGGCTGAAACCAACTAACCTCTGTTAGCTCTTTTGTCTGGTATATATTCTCCCAGTGTTCTTTGCGGTTGAGGTTATTCATTGCTTTTTGATTCTTTTTGGTTAGATCAATGATGGATTAACTCCGCAAAATATACTTAATTTCGATAATCTACAACTAAAACATAAATAGTCTAGAATCTACATTATATAAAGTCAAAGGGGGGGGTGGCTTTGCAAGACTTTTGAAAAGAGGATTGTGAGTTAGATATTGATGCTTTCAATTATTGGCATTTTGATTTATTTTTATTTAGAATATCTGTTTTAATAAAATCATTTTTTAATACAGGGTTCCATTTAAAATTTACAAGTTCTGAGACTATAAAATTGTCATTAGCTTCGGTTGAAAGTAATTTAGTAGCAAACTTTTCTTCTAAGTATTTCAACTTTTCTAAATCACAAGGAGGCAATATTCCTTGTATTGCTTTTGCTCCCATTTCATCTATTTCTAATGGTTTAATTCCTGGTCTCATCTGAACTTTAACAGCTCTATTATTGTCCTTTCTTTGAATTATATAAAACCCGTTATCAATAGAATTATCAACATAAAAAGAGTTGTATTGATACCTACCTCCTGTTATATAAATAGCGACATCCGTTAGGCAAGGAGAACTTTTACTTACTATTCTCGTGTTTGTCCTATCTATAATACCTTCAGGATAGAGTACATTCAACCCCTCTTGAATTCCTAAAAAACCTTGTACAAGACCGTCACATAAATGCCCATGAAATTTTTCTAAATCTTGAAGATTTATATCATGTTCTAAAGCCAATCTTCCTTTAGAGAAATCTGTATCTAATACTCTAATAATAGGCAAGTTTGTTTCTTTAACACTGTTAGTAGTACCCGTTTGGTTTTTTGAATTAGACTGACAACCAAATAGTGAAAAAACGATTATTATTATATAGATTACTTTTTTAGTCATTATCATTTTCATCTTAGTTCCGAATACTATAGTGTTAAGCATGTATATAATATTACTTTTTTAAATGTTCAAATACTATATCTGCATTACCAACAACTCTTGTTGCCTCTGCAAAGCGAGTAATTTTAACAGTCTCAAGAATCTTTTCATTAGAAATATCCTGAACTTTAGCTTTGTTCATCATCGCTTCTATACAAGCACGACTTCCAGTTGCCAATGCTACACCTAAATAAATAAGCGTTCTTGTTTCTGCATCTAAAGCCCCATTATTGGGTTGAGCAAATGCACTGCTATGAGCGTGTTCGAATACTAGTTCAGGCATTACTTCACCTGCTAGTTCAATAGATCTAGGCAATTTACCGTCCATTGCTTTTGACATCATTTGTAGTACTTGATCTACTGTTGGTTGTTTTTCTTTAGTTTTCATTTTTTTAGTACTCTTATTTGTTTATAATAATATGTTAAATAAATAGCCCGAAATGATGATGCAGAGAGTCACAACGCTGAAGAAGATGACAATTAGCTTCACCGTCATTACTTTTTTTAGTAGCATTGCTTCTGGTAATGATAGCCCCACAACGCCCATCATGAAAGCGATTGCAGTTCCTAGTGGTATTCCTTTTGCAACTAAAACTTGCACTACTGGTAGTATCCCCGATGCGTTAGAGTACATCGGTACTGCTAATATAGTAGCGATTGGTACAGCAAATAGATTGTCTTTATCCATATATTGTTCGAAGAATCCTTCGGGTATATAACCGTGCATTAGTCCGCCTATAGCGATTCCAACGATAACATAGGGGACAATACCTTTGATAATCGTTAATACCTCTTTCCAGATTACAGGTAGTCTTTGGGTTAGTGTTTGTTTCTCTGCTACAAAAGCATCTTGTTCTCTTTGTGCATTTGCCAACACTTCCTTCACCCATGGTGTTAGGTAAGTTTCTAGATTCAATTTCTGTAGAATTGCCCCCGAAATAGTACCTAATAACACACCACTTATGACATAGATAACGGTCGTTTTTAGGCCGAATAAACCGATGAAAAGCCCTATTGCTACTTCATTAACTAGTGGCGAAGTAATCAGAAATGAGAAGGTAACTCCAAGTGGTATGCCACCTCGCACAAAGCCAATAAACAGTGGAACAGATGAGCAAGAACAGAACGGAGTTACTACTCCAAATAGACTTGCCATTAGGTATTCCAAGCCATATAATTTGTGTCTCGAAAGATAGTTCTTGACCTTGTCAATTGGGAAATAACTGTTGACTATTCCCATAAAGAATATGACGACAAAAAGTAGTAATAGAATCTTTGCTGAGTCATAGATAAAGAAATTGAGCGCCTCAGCCAAATGCTGACCACGACTCAAATCAAAAATATCATAGACTAGCCAATCCGCTATATTTTGTATCCAATCAAACATTGTCAACTGTCTCTATACTACCAGTAATAGAGCAAGACAGTTTTACGGTATTATATATAGTGCCGAACTTCTCGATGTTCTTTTTCAGCAATGCTGTATTTAGCTTAGCGTCATTGCTATAAATGGTCAACTTATAGTCTATATGATCCATTCTTGGTGGGTTTTCTAGACGAGTTGCTTTAACATCTACGGAAGCTTTTGTATATGTGAAATGCATCATACCTGAAAAGCGTTCTACATTTTTAAGCATACAAGCAGAGAAAGCACCCAAGTATAAATCAGCTGGACTAGGCAAAGTATCAGTAGTTTCTGGAGTTGTACCGAAGTCTATTTCTGATTGTTTTATATGAATCGTAGCATCATTATTAGAAATAGATGAAGCAGCGATTTGGTATTTCAATAGCTCTTTTTCTTTCATTTTATTAGTTCCAATACTTCTGATTTCGAGGGTACTCTACCCTTTATAGTAATCACATTGTCTATGACTAATGCTGGAGTAGTCATTACATTGTACTTTATAATTTCTGTAATATCTTCTACTTTTTCGACTGTTGCATCGATATCGTTTTCAGCAACTACATCCTTTACAATGCTTGTCATTGTTATACATTTGGGACATCCTGTCCCCAATATTTTTATCACTTTTGACATTTGATTCACCTAATTTAGTTTATTATATACTTATATCTTAAATATGATTGTGTTATTGCGAACTAGAAATGAACTCCATTTTGATTTGATTCAAGTTCTTTTATATATCCAACAATATCAAGATAAACTTCAAAAATAAGTAATGCAACTTTCGAAGCAGTACTGTTTTTCATTTTTCTAAGATTATCTTCTACTAAATGACCTTCTCTACCTGGAAGTCTTGTTAGTAATTTATCTATCTTTTCTACTTTATTAATAACACTTTTGGGGGAATCTTTATGATTTATGGCCCATAAAACAGAATATACAGATTTTACTCGCGATCGTGCATCTTTTTCCCCTGTAGCCAAGATTTCAACAGCACACCTAAATTTCTCATGTATGTATTTTAGATGATGTAATGGTGAATCCATAAAATATCCCTCAAAATAATTATAATTAGTTTATTACTCACTTATTCTTAATACTTTAGCCTATCCCAATCCCTCAATAAACTCTCTCGCATACTCATCTATCTCATCTCTGACTTCAGCGAAAGCAGCTGCAACCCCTTCATCAGTTCCTATAACTTTTGAAGGGTCTTTGAACCATTGATGTATTGATTTGTGATTACCTTGAATAACAGGGCATCTCTCTTTAGCGCTATTACAAACAGTGATTACATAATCGAATTCTATATTCGGCAAATCATCTACAGTTTTAGAAGTGTGATTGCTAATATCAATTCCTATTTCAGCCATAGTTTTTATAGCATTTGTGTTTATTTCTTCTGGCTCTAGACCAGCAGAATATACATTGTGTTCTTCATCTAGGTGCTTTCTGAACAGCCCCTCTGCAAGTTGGCTACGGCAGGCATTGGCTCTGCATAATATTATTATATTCATTTTCCTTTCTTTCTATCTTTAATTAGTGATCAAGGAATTACCCCAAACCTTCTACAAACTTCTTCGCATAAGCATCTATCTCATCTCTTACTTCTGCAAAAAAAGTAGCCACTTCTTCATCAGTTCCTGTTGCCGAAGCAGGGTCTCGGAAACTATGATGAAGTTTCTTATGACTACCAGGTAATATTGGGCAACGTTCCTTTGCATTATCACATACGGTTAATACATAGTCATATTCTATTGGAGGTAGATTATCAATTATATCTGATGTGTGATTAGTGATATCAATTCCAATATCTGCCATAGTTTTGATTGCGTTCGGATTAACTCCGTGTGCCTCTATACCAGCTGAATATACGTTATGCCCTTCTCCCAAATGCTTACGGAATAACCCTTCTGCTATTTGGCTACGGCACGAGTTTCCTGTACATAATATAAGTAAATTCATTTTTTCTCTCCACTATAATATTTTTTCTTTAACCAAAATGATACTCTTACAAGCAAAATTAGTGCAGGTACTTCAACTAATGGACCTACAACACCTGCGAATGCTTGCCCCGAATTCAATCCAAATACAGCTATTGCTACTGCGATTGCTAACTCGAAATTATTTCCCGCTGCTGTGAATGATATAGCAGCATTTTTATCATACTCAGTCCCCATATATTTGCTTATAAAAAATCCGATTAAGAACATCAAAGCAAAGTAGATTAGTAGCGGAACTGCTATTATAAGTACGTCCATTGGTATTTCAACTATCAGCTCTCCTTTGAGTGAGAACATAACCACGATAGTGAATAACAATGCAATGAGTGTTAGAGGCGATATAGTGGGTATAAACTTGTTTTCATACCAATGCACCCCTTTTAGCTTTACAAGCACTGTACGGCTCAATATACCCAGTAAAAAGGGTATGCCTAAGTAGATTGCAACACTTTCTGCTATAAGGGAGATAGGGATATCTATGATTGCACTTTCGAATCCGAAATATGGCGGTAGTATAGTGATGAAAAACCACGCATAAAAGCTGTAAGTGAAGACTTGGAATATACTATTGAGTGCGACTAATCCTGCTCCATATTCGCTATTCCCCTCTGCCAATTCATTCCAGACTAGCACCATTGCTATACAACGAGCTAAACCAATGAGGATAAGCCCTACCATATACTCTGGGTAATCGTGCAGGAAAGTTATAGCAAGTATAAACATCAGAACTGGACCTATTATCCAGTTAAGGACTAAGGATATCGAAAGGACTTTTGTATTCTTGAATATCTTTGGTAAAAGTCGATAATTAACTTTTGCAAGTGGTGGATACATCATTATAATCAACCCAATTGCGATAGGAATATTCGTAGTTCCTTCGCTCATCGAATCGATTAATACCGGCATTGAGGGTATAAAATACCCAAGAGCAACACCCAACGCCATGGCAATAAATATCCATAGCGTTAGGTAATTGTCTAAAAAGCTTAAGCGTTTTTCCGTCATCATCTATCCAAGTTTTATCGGGGCTTGTGGGGTACAACAAGCAGCAGATTCTTCTTCAGTAGTACAGCAATCATTATCAACCTGTGGAGTACAACAAGCAGTTGCATCGGTCGATGCGTACTTAGGGTCGTTGAACTCTACGTCACTATTGAAAGTATAAATTTCCCATTGGTGACCATCTGGATCTGTCACCCAAAACTTATCTTGATTAGCATAGCAACAATTCGTACCCATCTCTTCTAGTACATCTAAGTTATTGCTTTTCGCTTGCTCTAGCCTATTTACCACTACGTCTAGTGAATCAGCTACGAAACCTAAGTGACCGAAATTAGACTTTACTCGGTCTTTATTTTGTACAAAACTGATAACCAACGCTGGATTCTCTAGCTCGAATTTCACATAGTCACTTTTTACTTTCGTTGCTTTTTGATTGAAAAAAAGCTCATAAAATTCTTTTGTTCTTGCAGCATCTGCCACATATAAACTTACATGCATTTTCATAATACTACCTCTTAGCAGCAATTAATTGGATTTATTTTCTTTAATAGTTCGTCAAAAAGTTGTTTCATCTCATCGTACCGGTCAGAGTTTATGCAATAGCACACCCTTTTCCCATCGATGTCACCGGTTATAAGCTCACTGTCTTTCAACACTTGCAAATGCTGAAGAACAGTAGTACGACCCAGTGGAATGGCATCTGTTATATCACCCGTTATGCATACTTTGGATTCGGCCAAAAACCTAAGTATAGCAATACGCGCTGGGTGAGATATTGCCTTAGCATAGACAGCGGCCTGCTGCTGCTCGGCTGGAAATATTTCCGATTTATTAGTTATCATGATAGTCCAAATATTTGTTTTTTTCTATATGTCGTAAACATACGACACGAAATTAAGAAATATATTTTAACTTGCAAGAAAAAAATATTATTTAATTTTTACACCGAGGTCACAAAGTTCTCGTAACTCTGAGGGAGCGTAGCGACCGAAGAGTCTTCTTTGTTTTTGTTACGAACTGTAGAGACGTATTGAATACGTCTCAAATCCGCCAATACATTGTCAATACGTCACTCTGAGCGATAGCGAAGAGTCCAGGAGAACTGCGAGTTCTATATTAGTAGCTATATCAACCACCCCGCCCAGTGTCTAGTCCAAAAAAAATGTTAACACATTTTAGGAACTAGTAGAATTTAATTCTGTTAGGGTCTAACCTCAAAACACCTCTGCTGCCAAGTAAAACGAGCCAGTGATAATACAATCTAACTTGCTATCGAAAGCGAATTTCTTTGCCATTTTTGGGTCTATCATTATCATAGAGTTTATGCCTTTAGATTCGGCATAATAGCTCAGATCAATTGCAGACATAGAGCGTTCATTCTCGACTTGTGTGAGTATCATCAATTCAGCTATAACCGCCAATTCATCTATTATACCGCGGTAGTCTTTGTCATTCATCAGAGCGAGTATTATCGTCCATTTTTTGTCTTTGAACATTGATTGTAATGACTCTACTAAGTTTTTTGCCGCTGCTACTGAGTGAGATATATCAAGTATACAAACTGGGTCATTGCTTATCATCTGCAAGCGAGCAAAGTAGCCCGAGTTCTTTTCTATATTGGTAATCGCACTAGTCTGTATTGCAGTAGTTATAGGATGACCGAGATATACCTCACACGCCAACAGAGCCGCAGCATAATTCTTTATGAAAGAATGGCTGATGAATTTGTTGCGAATTGTCTTGAGTACTTCGTCATTTAATTGCACCTCAGATTTCACTAACTCAGCATTCTCTTTCGTGGCTTTATCACTGATTACACTGAGTACATTCTTTACTTCATTAGTCGTGATAATCGGAGTGTTCGGCTTGATAATTCCAGCTTTTTCGAATGCAATTTTCTCTATCGTATCTCCGAGGAACTCCTCGTGATCCATATCAATATCAGTGATAACGCATACTTTGGGATTGATGATATTCGTGCTGTCGAATTGCCCACCCATACCAGTTTCTATGACCGCCACATCGACACCCTCATCCGCGAAATACATAAACGCCATAACGGTAGTAATCTCGAAAAAAGTAGCATCCATCTCCTCAGCAATCGGGAGCAATTTCTCGGCATATTCTATCAGCTCATCATCGGTAATAGCTATGCCGTTAACCCTAATCCGCTCGTTGAAATCTTTGATATGCGGCGATGTATAAAGCCCCACTTTCAGCCCTGATTCTATCAATAAAGAACTAGCAACCGAGCAAGTACTGCCCTTGCCATTAGTACCAGCTACGTGTATCGTGTCATAGCTATTTTGTGGGTTGCCCATCGCCTCCGCCAAAGTAATAGTACGCTCCAATCCTGGTTTAATTCCCATTCTATGCTTGCTGAATAGATTGGCTATTATGTTTGCTTTTATTTGTTCTTTGGTTTTCATAGACTGCTAAATTAAGGGAAGGGAGGGAAAGATGAAAGGGGAAATATTTTTGGGTGGGCTGATGAAGAAATTAGTTTTATTGTTAAATTAGTGAAATTAATATTTTAAAAATACAATGTTTGTATATTTAGGTAGTTACCGGATATTGTAAAACGAAACTAAAACAAAAAAATATGTGCATAGAAAACATTAGACAATTTATAAAAGAAAAATCGGAACAATTCGGTGCAAAGACAGACAACGAATTCAATAAACCATATGTTGAAAGAAATAATACAGGTCAAGAAGCTTTAAAAGACAACGGGGCATATTTTGGATTCATACACCCAGAAGAAGAAGCATCTGGACCTTTTCACGACTTTTCTTTGACTATTTTCCCAAACGACCATGACAAGCCTTGGCTAGTTTGCCTAGGAATAGGTTCCAGCGGATTTAAAAATGACTATGAACTCGCAACCTATCCAGGTCTTAGAAGATTATTCTCAAAACTAACTAATGAAAAAGGCTTTTGTAAATCTGACTTTTCTGACATAGAAACAAGTTTGCCAAAATCAATAACAGAAAGTCTAGACTTACAGCACATAAAAAACACTATTAAAACTTATACCAAAGTTTTACCGACTTGCCAAATAGTAGAAGACCCAGAAAGTGAAGAAGGAAAACAAATTATTGCAGCTTTTGTAGCCGGTTATGCAAAGCTCAGAGATTGGCCTTCCAACAAAGATCATCGAAAAGCAGTTTCAGAAGCTTTAGAACCGTTTTTAAAATCAGAAACAATAGATGAAACTGAAGAGATAAAAAATCTCTTAATCGAAAGAAAGTACATAATTCTTCAAGGACCGCCGGGAACTGGAAAAACACGGACTGCAAAAAGTATTGCAGAGAAAATAGGTGCTAAAACATTCTTCACTCAATTTCACGCAGAAACAAGTTTCTCTGATTTTATTTTTGGACTTCGACCAGACACAGCAAACGCAGAATTGAGATACAAAGAAAATTTAGGTAGTTTTTCAGAGGCTTTAAAATATGCCATTGATCACAAAAATGAAAAAATCATCCTTATTATAGACGAAATAAACAGGGCAAATCTCTCAAATGTATTGGGACCAATTTTTTACTTGTTTGAGCATAAGATGGACGTTTCGAATATCGAGATTGAAATTGCTCCCAACTTCAAAGTAAAGCAACTGCCAGCGAACTTTTCTGTAATTGCTACTATGAACACTGCCGATAGAAGTTTAGCTGTTGTTGACTTTGCGCTAAGAAGACGTTTTGCCTGGTATAGTAAAGCTCCTAAAATCATTGGTGGACCAAGCAAAAAACTTGATCAGGTGTCAGTCAATAAAATATCAGAAGAGGAGTTCTTCTTCAAAGAAGATTATGCTGTCATTGAGGAAATTTTTAATTGGTATGCTTCAAGTACTGAATTAAATCTTCAACCTGGGGAAGGTTATTTTATTGCTAACTCTGAAGACGAAATGAAAAATCGTATTCGTTACGAAATATTCCCTTTAATTAAAGAATATCTACAAGAAGGTCTTTTGAGAAATGCTATAGAAGAGTTCAATAACTATTTTTCGACTAGAATTAATCTATCTCTTTTCAAATGACCAAGACAACAGATGTTTTTTGCGAAATTCCTTGCCTAACTGAACAATCAAAACAGTTAGGTGGAGTTGCCCTACAAAAAAAGTGGTTCAAGTCAGCAGACAAAAGAATTATTGGCCAATACCTTCAAAAGTTTATTGATTACAACTCTGAGCAGTTTAAATTTCTTGGTATTAAACCATACATAATCGGATCTGACCAAAGCACTGCACTAAAATTCCGTTCATCTGGTTTCATTGGCTCAATTCCATTGAGGGCTTCGGATACTGGAAAGCAAATCGGAGATTTTGTTGTTATACCTAGGTTTATTGGGCGTGACAGATTTGAAGACTATATTGAAATTCTAAATATACTTGGAACAGAAATTAGTCCAGAAGTAATTGATAGTTTGCCACTTGCATCAGGCAGGAATTTTAGACCACCTTTGTATTTGGAAGCAGTTAAATTTATTGCTACACTTGAAAAATTAATCTCCAGACCTTGGCGTAAATTTAACAATGTTGAAAAAATATCAAGCCAACCAACAGGACAGATTAATTGGAATAAATACATAAATACAGAATTCAAAATTGAAAATCGATTAAAGTTTCCTTCTCGAAAAAATATTTTAAGTGAATTTCACAGTGAATATGCGGAAGTACGTTATGTCTTCGACATTTGTAAAAACGAATTACTTTCTTCAAACACACCACAAAGAATAAAAAACATACTTCGAGTAAAGCTCAATTTTATTGAAGAAAAGTTATATCACCACAAACCTAAAGCAACAAATAGCATTGCTATCAAATCATCTGACAGCCCAACGGTAAAAACTTGTAAAGAACAAGCCAATAAGATACTTAACTTTAGTTTTGTTGACAGTACAGCTTGGAGAGTTGACTTTTCAGACGTTTTCGAAAAATTCGTGCAGCACATTTTTGAAGAGGTAGCTAAGGAAACGGGAGGAAAATTATTTGCAAATTTCAAATTCCACTCAAGAACTTCTAAGCATTATTCTTGGGAGCTAAAACATATTGAACCTGACGCAATTTATCAGAAAGATAACTTCTTAGTTTTCATAGACGCTAAATACAAATCAAATCTTTACAACAAGTTCGACAACGGTGAAACCTTAAAAGAAAACCACAGACACGATTTACATCAGATTATGGCATATTCATCGTTTAGCAAGACGGGCTTTAAATATGGTTTTCTCTGTTATCCTTCTGACCGAATAGAATTAAAAACGATAGAATATAAAAACGGAATTAACGAAGTAACAAACACGGTTTCAATAATGGGAATTCCATTAAAGAAGGACAGTATAAATGAAGCGAAACGGTTGCTGACAACAGAACTTAATACCATTGAAAGAAGAACAACGACCAGGTAACATTAGCTATTCGCAATGCGGGCTAAAGTGCTAAAAAATAACAATAAACAAACTAAATCAGTAAGCATAAAATTAAGTCCCTTTAAATCCCACACTACTCATACACAGACTGTTACCAAAAAAAAACCCTCACCACAACAGCGAGGGATTCCATTAAATTCTAATTTTCTGTAGATAGACTAACTAGTCTCGCCTTGTGATAGTGAGTAGCCGCGTCTTCCTTCGAAAGTATATAGATTCTCGATCTTTATGAAGTTGAAGCCAGCTGAGTTGAAGTTGCCTAGTAGTTCTACTATAGCGTCATAGCTGAATTCTGCTTGTCCTTCTGAAGCTTCGTACTGCTCACTTACGAATCGGCAATACCAGTGATCAGAGCAGAATATATCACGCTCTTTACCCGGCCATACAGCTATTCCTCTGTTCGAGATTGTCTTTAGCATTGTTCCTTTCGGTGCTAATGGTTGCAGTTCCTTTGCTAATTCGTGTGGGTCTCTGCCCATTGCTACCCAATCGATGAACACATCGACACCGACTAAAGTCTTAGGTACTCGGCGGATATTACAACCCGGGATTACTATTTGGTGATTCGTAGGTCTTGGAATAGTCAGATGCTCAGGTGATTGCCCCAATCTCGCTATTACCGCTTTCGCAAATTCTTTTGTCCCGACTACTTCGCGAGTGTGTTCACTCTTCATATCGCCAGTGTGTATTCCGTCTTCTATTGTTTTGAATAGTGCATTTTGGATTTTGTAAGCGTACTCACCTAGATTTAGGTGTACTAGCATCATACAAGCACCGTTAAGCAACCCACTAGGGTTTGCTATGTTCTTACCAGCTATGTCTGGTGCCGAGCCGTGTATCGCTTCGAACATCGCAACGTTTTCACCAACATTAGACGAGCCACCCAATCCAACAGAACCAGCTATTTCGGCTGTTACATCAGAGATAATATCGCCATACAGATTCAGAGTTACGATCACGTCGAATCTGTTCGGGTCGTTCGCTACTCTTGCTGTTCCGATATCTACGATATAGTGGTCAGATTCTATATCTGGGTACCCTACTCTAACTTCGTTGAAGACTTGGTGGAAGAGTCCATCAGCGTGCTTCATTATATTATCTTTGGTCATACAAGTAACTTTCTTTCTGCCGTGTGCTTTCGCATATTCGAATGCATATTGGATGATTTTCTCTGAACCCGGTCTTGAGATTAGCTTTAGTGCTTGCACTACTTCTGGTGTTTGCTGATGCTCTATACCTGCGTATAGATCTTCCTCATTCTCGCGAACTACTACTAGGTCCATACCCGGAAAGTGTGTTTTGATGTACGGATGATACGCCTTTACTGGACGTACGTTTGCAAAAAGTCCTAAAGACTTTCTGATAGTTACGTTCAAGCTTTTGTAACCGCCACCTTGGGGAGTAGTGATAGGCCCTTTGAGGAATGCACCGTTGCGAGTGATTATATCCCACGCTTCTTCGGGTATTCCAGTTTTAATTCCATCTAGATAGACTTTCTCGCCTACGCTGATTTCTTCGTATTCTAGAGGTGCACCTGCTGCTTCTAGTATGTCTATCACGGCATCAGTTATTTCTAAACCTATGCCGTCGCCCTTGGCTAATGTTACTTTGATTTTTTCCATTTCGTGTTTTTCTGATTGTTTAATGTTTAAGAGATGCAATATAAGAATATCATTAATTCTAAAGAATACAAAGGGGTTATATTCCGTATTTTTTTAAAATTAATATTTTCATGATTTTTTAGTAGCGCTAGATACGTTTACGTTATATTACTGCCACCACCTCTGCCACCTTGTTCTCAAAACCACATATTTCTCTGACAAAAATACTGCCACCGCAACAGTCAAATTGTCGTTAGTCTGCCACATCGTCTGGTAACACGGTTTTGGCACACTTTTCCATTATATGTTATTAAACATTGACAATAACATTAAAACAAATAAAAATACAAAATAAGGAGATATAAAATGTTAGTTCAAAGAAGAATGCCAATGACAGATTTCGATAGATTTTTCAGCCCAGTTGGAGTTGAGAGTCCAGAAAGAACAAACGACGTAAAGCCAAGAGTGAGAGTATCGGACATAGATGATATGCTGAACTTCACTATAGAGCTACCCGGAGTTGACAAAACTACTATGAAGTTGGTAGTGAACGACGAAAACGTGATGACTGTGAGTGGCGAAAGAGAAATAGAAACAAAAGAAAACGAAACAATGATGATGAATGAGTTTGACTCTGTTAGTTATAAGAGATCTTTCATAATCCCAACGAAATACGAAACTGATAAAATAGAAGCGAATTTCAAGAATGGGTTATTGCTGATTAGCATTCCCAAAAAAGAAACGCTAAAACCAAAAACAATTAATATTAAATAAAAAAATATAGGAGATACTAAAATGAGTTTAGTAAAATTTGAGCCGTTCAGAAATTTGAACCAATTAAGCAGAAGAATGAATAGCATGATGAACGAATTTGACACAGATGCTGTATTCAATTCTCGCAACGGATTCAACCCGACAGTAGATGTTCACGAAGATGAGAAGAACATCACTATAGAAGCGGAAATCCCAGGTGTAAAAAAAGAAGATATAAAAGTAAGCGTGAACGACGAAAACATCTTAGTTCTGAAAGGTACTAAGAACAGAGAAACTAAGACAGAAGACACGAAAGACGGCGCTACATACTTAAGAGTAGAGCGTAGCTTCGGTGAGTTCACTCGCTCGTTCGTATTGCCAGACAATGTAAATACGGATAGCATAGATGCAGAATTCAAAGATGGATTGCTAAAAGTAGTTCTTGAGAAAAAAGAACCAGCAAAACCGAAAGAGCTAGAAGTAAGCATCAAATAAGTGTAGATAAAGTTCTAATCTCGCCCTAGTAATAGGGCGGGAATTAGTTAAGCTGTTCATTGAAAAAGGTATAATAAAACACAATTATTAATACAAGAGTAACTGCTATTAGAGTATATTTTTTTAAGCTCGGGGATTCACCTTTTTGCATTAACTCTATTGAGTCTTGGCCATAATCATTTTCACTTTCTCCTTCTCGGAAAGTCAATAATAAACCATAATAAATATCCAGTATTGGAATTATTAAATAGAATATTTGAAATCCACTACTACCTATGTCATGAAATCTACGGATAATAGATGATATGTTTGAAATAAGTAGAATCAGCAATACTGCAATTAATATAGCAGAAGAGGAATGGAAATCTGAATTGAATATTTTTATAAGGCACAATAAATGAAAGAAAAGTAGAAGAAGAATTAAATTATGGAAAATATATTGCCCTCTGCTAAGACGGCCATTAAAAGAAAAAATGTGATTTAGAATCTTCTGCATACATTCCCTATATGTAAATATTGAATAGTTTATAATTCTAAAATACTTTTATTCATTGAATTAAGAAAGGTAAGTTTAAAACTTGGCACAATAATTTTGCCATACATTTCAGAACATAAATAATGTTAGATAAGACATTGTGTCCTGAAATATGTGACATAACGACAAAATAATGAAATTTAATAAAACAAAAGGATATTAAAATGGGTAAAATAATAGGAATTGATTTAGGAACGACAAATTCGTGCGTTTCTGTAATGGAAGGCGGTTCACCAGAGGTAATAACTAATGCCGAAGGTTCTAGAACTACGCCATCTATGGTAGCATTCACTAAAACTGGCGATAGACTAGTTGGTCAAGCTGCTAAAAGACAATCAGTTACTAATCCGCATAACACTATCTACTCTATCAAGAGATTTATGGGTAGCCGTTTGGATGAAGTAAACGAAGAAGCAAAATTAGTACCTTATAAAGTAATTCCGTCTGATGATGGAAATTCAATAAGAGTAGATATAGACGGAAAGAAATATTCTGCTCCAGAAATATCAGCAATGATTTTGACAAAAATGAAGCAAACTGCTGAAGAGTATTTGGGTGAAAAAGTTGAGGAAGCTGTAATCACAGTTCCCGCTTATTTCAACGATGCACAAAGACAAGCAACAAAAGATGCTGGCGAAATCGCTGGTCTTAAAGTAAAGCGTATAATCAACGAGCCGACTGCTGCTGCATTAGCTTACGGATTAGACAAGAAACACAAAAATATGACAGTAGCTGTTTACGATTTGGGTGGTGGTACATTCGACGTATCTATACTAGAAATCGGTGACGGCGTATTCGAAGTTAAATCTACTAATGGTGATACTCACCTTGGTGGTGACAATTTTGACAGAAAATTGATTGACTTTTTGGCAGATGAGTTCAAAAAGCAAGAAGGTATAGACCTACGTGACGATGCTATGGCATTACAAAGATTGCGTGAAGCTGGTGAAAAAGCTAAGATAGAGCTTTCTGGCTCTATGCAAACTGACGTAAACTTGCCGTTCATCACTGCTACACAAGACGGCCCTAAGCACTTGAACGTAACTTTGACTCGTTCGAAGTTCGAGAGCTTATGTGAAGATTTGTTCCAAAGAACATTGAAACCTTGTGAGCAAGCTGTGAAAGATGCAGGTATTGCAAATCACGAAGTAGATGAGATTATCTTAGTAGGTGGATCAACTCGTATCCCTAAGATACAAGAATTAGTAAAAGATTTCTTCGGAAAAGAGCCATCAAAAGGGGTTAACCCCGATGAAGTAGTAGCAATCGGTGCTGCTATCCAAGGTGGTGTATTGGGCGGAGACGTAACGGACGTATTGTTATTAGACGTTACTCCACTTACTTTGGGTATCGAAACATTAGGCGGTGTATTAACTCCGATGATACCTTCGAACACAACTATACCGACTAAAAAATCGGAAGTATTCTCGACTGCGGCTGACAACCAGCCATCAGTAGAAGTACACGTACTACAAGGTGAGCGTAAGATGGCTGCGGACAATCGTTCGCTAGGTAAATTCCACTTAGACGGAATACCACCAGCACAACGCGGTGTACCTCAAGTAGAAGTAACATTCGACATAGACGCTAACGGTATCTTGCAAGTATATGCGAAAGACAAAGGAACAGGCAAAGAACAAAAAATTCGTATCGAATCTTCATCTGGATTATCTCCTGAAGATATCGAGAAAATGAAAAAAGATGCTGAGTTGAACGCAGAAGCTGATAAAATCAAGAAAGAAGCTGTAGATACTCGTAACCAAGCAGACTCTTTGATAGCACAAACTAATAAGCAAATGAAGGAATTAGGTGAAAAATTAACTCAAGAGCAAATTTCAAAAATCGAAAGTGCAAAAAGCAGATTAGAAACAGCTATGAAAGAAAACGAAGCTGACCTAAAACCTGCTATGGAAGAGCTAAACAAAGCATGGAGCGAAGCATCGCAAAACATGTATGGTGACGGCAATGCACAGGGTACTCCAGGTGCTGCACCGAGTGGCGAGCCAACAGGCGAACCAGCTCCAAGTGCTGAAGAAGACGTAGAAGAAGCCGATTACACAGTAGTTGACGACGAAGACAAGAAGTAACATCTGGGAATTCCCCTCTTTTAGAGGGGTGGATCACGCCGAAGGCGTGAGACGGGGTGTTTCAAGTACGTAGAGACGTATTGCATACGTCTCAAATGAAAAACAATAGACTACCAAGACGCATAGAAATATGCGTCTTTTTTTTTGTTTATATTATCTGAACACGATAGTAAGATGGAGAAGATTGACAGGATGATACTATTTATCTGGATCAGAATTGTAGAGGCGTATTGCATACGTCTCAAATCCCTTTGTTAACCACGTCACTTGAGAGGGAGCGTAGCGACCGAAGAGTCCAGGAGAACTCCGTAGGAGTACAATAGTAATGAGACTAAAATCCTAAGTGGGTTTGGGTATGTCTGCAATCCATTAGCTAAAGCCAACGGCAATACACAACAATATTCTTTTGGAGGAGCTGTCAGAACAATCCCGTCACCCTGAGCGCAGCGAAGGGTCTCCTTTTTTATGCAGACTCTTCATTCTAATTCGTTCCATTTAGAGTGACGAATTTCATTTATAAACTAATAATCCATTGTCGTTAATCTACTCCACCACCACCAGCTTCCCATTAAACTCAACACTATTATTCTTAGAAACAGTGTATAAGTAAACGCCATTAGTAAGGTCTATTAACTCGACTGGCTCGAAGACGAAGCCGTAGCTAGATTTTATATTTCTTGTCATTAACGATTGACCAGAACTGTTGTATAAGCTAAAACTATAAGTCGCATGTGATTCATCGTTTATTGCTATTTCTAAGTTATCGCCTGATTGATAGACTCTAAACTTATCATTAGAACTTATCTCTTCTACATCTGTTACCGTTTCAAGTCTGAATATACCTGTAGATATAGAACCATAAATAGCATATTCACCAGCCCATTCTATTTCAGAACCAAGACTTCTCATTTCATCTTGGAAAGGGTGTTGGTACCACGACTCACCACCATCAGTTGTTTCTAATATTTTGCCCCAACTCCCAACAACAATTCCATTTTTCTCATCTTTGAATGCAACCCTTCTCAATCCAAAACCAGGGTCATTTAACTGATCCATCAACTTTATCCAAGTCTTCCCTCTATCGGTTGATTTCCACACTAAATCTTTGGAATAATGTGCAACTCCTGTGAACTGATGACCGCAAGCGTATATAAGATTGTGACTAACAAATGAAAGATGATTAATACTTCTTTTGTCTTCTCCTTCTGGTATTTCTTCACCAATATTATATTGCGACCACTCATCGTTTGAGATATTATATTGCATAAATTCTTCAGAGTTTGTTACATATTTAAGTACAGCAATATTATTCGAATCGATAAAAAAAATGGGGTCTCCTGAGAATATGGAATCTGGTCTAGGTACTAATGTATAAGTGTCCCAATTATCTCGTGTATATATAAGATGCGTTCTAGTTATGCTTGCACCTAACTGTTTATTGTACATCGCAACTGCGTATAGCCGTTCGACCGAATTTAATAAATAAAGTTCTTCAAAGTAAACTCTTTTAAATGTTTTACCAGCATCTATACTTTTTTCTAATACCGCTCCTTCAGTAAAAATCATATACATTTGGAGAGAATCGTAGGCAAGACAATGATAAATAGTTCTTATAGAATCAAATTTTGGTATATTTCTATTAAAAGTTGAAAATTTGAACCATGTATCTCCTTGATCTGTTGACTTATATATTGAACTATGGTCAACGGTACCAACAAAGGTTACACAATTCAATGAATCTATACATTTTATTGGTTCAAATGAAGGATATTCTTCTGGAATTCCTTTCAAAACCCATCTTTTCTCAGCTTGTAAACTAGAAGCCAGAAATAGGGTAAACATTATAATTATAAGTGTATTCATTCTGTTAAATTACTAAAAATATAAGTAAGATGGAAGGAAATTGTGGATTGGTAGATGAAATTGTGCTATGATTTTTTGCCTGTAACGCCTGCTCTGAACATCGCCGAATTAAGAGAATCAAGGAGGATTTAAATGCGTTTATAGAGGTTGTTCGGAATATTGCATTCCGATTATTTCTCCTAGACTCTTCATTTCGGCTTCGCTCAATACAAGCTAACGCCTACACTGTTATCAGAGTGACTTTATTTTTTGATAGAGATTCCCACTCTTCGCTCTAAATGACGCGGACTTCTAGGACTCAGTTATAAAATAATTAGCCAATGCTTTTAAGTCCACTTCTCATACTTATTACAATAAAAACGGTATTTATTCTTATTTTAGTGAACTCTAAAGTATTACAATTAGATAAGTTTATAAATAATCAAACAAGCGATAAAATGAAATTAAAATCTTATGTACAAGGGCAATGGCAAGAAGGCGAAGGCACAGGACAAATATTAAAGAATGCTGTAACGGGCGATGTAGTCGCTGAAGTGAACTCCAAAGGAGTTGATTTCAAAGGGGCTATAGAGTATGCAAGGAACGTTGGTGGCAAGAATCTACGCCAGTACACAACTCACGACCGTGCTTATATGCTGCGTGATTTGGCTAAGCATTTATTGAGCAAAAAAGATCTGTTCTACCAGCTATCTTATGCTACTGGTGCTACCAAAGTTGACTCTTGGATTGACATAGAGGGTGGTATAGGTACGCTATTCACATACAGCGGTAAAGCAAGACGCGAAATGCCCAATGAGAAATTTTACATAGATGGTAAGTTAGAGCAATTATCAAAAGAAGGCACTTTCCAAGGGCACCATATTTGCGTACCGAAAGAAGGTGTGGCAGTGCATATAAACGCATTCAATTTTCCCTGTTGGGGAATGCTCGAAAAGATTGCTCCATCGCTCATAGCAGGTATGCCGTGTATAGTTAAGCCAGCATCTTTGACTTCGTATTTGACAGAGCTAATGGTAAGAGAAATAATCGCATCTGGTATTTTGCCCGAAGGTTCATTGCAGCTGATATCCGGCTCTGCTGGGGATATGCTAGACCACTTGGATATGCAAGATGTAGTTACCTTTACTGGCTCGCATGCAACTGGAGTGAAGTTAAAATCACATCCGAATATTATCAACAATTCGATTCCATTTAATATGGAAGCGGACTCGCTGAACTTCTCTATGCTTGGTTTGGACGCTAAACCCGGTACGGCAGAATTCGACTTATTCGTAAAAGAAGTATCTAGAGAAATGACTGTAAAATCTGGACAAAAGTGTACTGCAATCCGCCGTACTCTTGTGCCAGAGCAATATGCTGATGATGTAATAAAAGCATTGAGCGAAAGATTAGCTAAGAACACTATGGGTGATCCACAACAAGAAGGCGTTCGTATGGGACCTTTGGCAGGAACAGACCAAGTGAACGATGTTAGTGCAGCTCTTAAAAATCTATTAGCCGACGCTTCAATTGTTCATGGTGATTTAGATAATTTCGATCTAATCGGTGGTAGTAAATCTGAAGGTGCATTCTTCCCGGCTATGCTTCTTTATTGCGATGATCCATTCAATAAGACTGCACCGCATAACGTAGAGGCATTCGGCCCTATTAGTACAGTGATGCCATATAAGACTGTAGAAGAAGCAATCGAACTAGCTAAGCTAGGGCGTGGCTCATTAGTTGGTTCTGTGTTCACAGCTGACAATGAATTCGCAAAATCTATCGCTTATGGAACTGCCGCTTACCACGGTCGTCTGATGTTCTTGAATGAAAAGTCAGCGAAAGAATCAACTGGTCACGGCTCTCCTATGCCTCAACTAGTACACGGTGGACCGGGTAGAGCAGGTGGTGGTGAAGAGTTAGGGGGTGTTCGCTCTATATTGCACTATATGCAACGTACAGCAATCCAAGGGCATCCAGATACGCTAACGGCTATAACTGGTGAGTACCAAAAAGGAGCAACTAGAACGGAAGATGTTGTTCATCCATTCAAAAAGTACTTCGAAGAATTGCAAATTGGTGATAGCTTAACTACACACAGAAGAACAGTAACAGAAACTGACATTGTAAATTTCGCAGGTATTTCGGGCGATAATTTCTATGCACATACGGATATTACTTCATTGGGTGAGGGTTCGATATTCACTGGTAGAGTGGCTCACGGCTACTTTGTGATGTCAGCTGCTGCGGGTCTATTCGTTGACCCTAAGAAAGGCCCAGTATTAGCTAACTACGGATTGGACGATCTTCGTTTCATACAGCCAGTATATGTGAATGACACTATTTACGTAAAGCTAACGGCCAAATCGAAGCAAGACAAACAACCGAGAGAAGACGAAATCCCGTCAGGTATTGTGAAGTGGGATGTGGAAGTTCTAAATCAAAACGATGAACAAGTTGCCCAAGCAACAATCCTAACGTTGGTTGCGAAGAAGTAAAAGAGTTAGATAAGAGTTTAAATGTCCCTCAATTACGAAAGTGGTTGGGGGATTTATTGTTTTAATACAAACTGAGCAGTGCGAAGAGTTCAGAAAATCAATGTAGAATTGCGTCGATTCTTCTAACCCCTACGGCGATATCAGAAAGACTGGGATTGAACACCTACGGAGTTCACTTAGACTCTTCGGACACTGCGTGTCCTCAGAGAGACGTATTGTCAAGGGTATCGGGCAATTATGAGCTAATCTGTGATTCAGAAATATAAAGGCAAAACTAATTTATATCCACTACTATTGTGGTGTCGGATTGTAGATAGAATTTACATTCATCATAAGATGGTTCTGCCATGAATATAGTGGGATTGTTTGAGAATCCAAAGTTCTCTTTAGGGGCGCCGATAAAATTGTAATCCATTTTCTTATTACCATTCTCATCTTGTAGTATTGCCATAGCCCACCAACCTTTTTTTACATTTGGTATAGTTACACTAACAACTTTTGTGTCTGCTTTCACAGCTTTAAAAAATGTGGTATTATCATGATCAAGGAAGTCATTTTTATTATCATAGAATGCAAGATATAATGTACCTTTCCCTGGATCTACATTTTCAACTTTTACAGTTAAGTTGTGTTTGCCACTTGCTGTAGTTAGTAGTAGCAGTGTCATTGCTATTATCTTAATCATTTTAGTAATACTATTTTTACATCAATAACTCCAGCTCGAATCATATCTAATTCTTCGGCTGCACTACGAGATAGGTCTATCACTCTACCTGCTGCATAAGGACCACGGTCGTTTATTCTAACGATTACGGATTTATTATTAGCAATGTTAATCACTCTAACCATACTTCCAAAGGGCAATGATTTATGAGCGGCAGTGAATTCTCTATTACTAAATGTATCTCCGTTTGCAGTGCTTCTTCCTTCAAATTCGTTTCCATAATATGAAGCTTTTCCATACATAACGGTAACTGTTTCAGTGTTATTATCTTCGTATTTGCTTGTGCTGACACTAGTAAACTTTACGGCAGAAGAGCAAGAAGTAAAGACTATAGCTGTTATTATAATTAGTAATGTATTTTTCATTTTATCATTTTGTTAAGTTAAAGCAATTGTCATTGCGAATCATATCTGCTTGCAGATATGGTGTGGCAATCTCATTTTATCCAATTTGATCTATAGATTGCCACGCTTCACTCGCAAAGACATTGTTAATTAAAAGTTATTTGGGATTACCTATTTTATCATTTTGTTTAGTTCTTTAGCTCTAATAAAGTGGATTAAATCTTTGACATTTTCAGATTTACCCCGGCTGCTAATGAATATAGCATTTTCAGATTCTATTACTATCAGATTATCTACGTCTGTTACAGCTATTAGCTTATCTGTGGATTTGATTAAGCTATTACTTGTTTTCAGAGCAATTACTTGACCTTTGAGTACGTTATTGTGTTTATCTTTATCACAAAGATTGAAATATTCATCCCAAGTACCTAGATCACTCCATCCAAAGTGAGATTTCACTATATATAGTTTTTTTGTTTTCTCTAGTAAACCATTATCAATGGATACTGAGTTTATTTGCTTATAAATATAGCTTCTATTTTCATTGAAATCTTCTGCTCCGATTTTAGCTTCTATTTTCTTGATTAACCCTGAAAGCATTGGTAAATGCTCGTGAATTTCTGAACGTAGTACTTTCATTTTAACTGAAAAGATACCAGTATTCCAAACAAAGTCATCTGATTCTATAAAGCGGCGAGCTGTGTCTATATCGGGCTTTTCAGCAAATACTTTTGCTTTTCTCAAACCAGATTCATACAACTCATCTTTCTCTATATCATTATCAGCATACTGAATATACCCCAATTGGCTATTAGGAAAATCGGGTTCTATCCCAACTGAGACAAGCCCTTCAGTAGTAATTGCAGCTTGTATTGAAGTCTCGATGGTTGCTAAATACTCATCTTGATTTCCAATTATATGATCGGATGGAAATATGGTAATTACATCATCTTCATCGTATTTATGATTAATTAGTGCATGTGCTAGGGCAATGGCTGGAGCTGTGTTCCTGCCGAATGGCTCTAACAAAATATTTTCTTTTGGGAGTGCTTCAATAGTTGATTGTAATAGTTTCTTATACTTTTTGAAAGTTATGACATAAACATCGGCTGGGTCAAAGTGTTTACATATCATATTATATGTATCTAGCACCATCGGCAAATCCGAAACAAATGAACGAAATTGCTTCGGATAAATATCCGTACTTTCTGGCCATAATCTGCCTCCGGTTCCACCCGCTAATATAACCGCTATTCTTTTCATCTATGCCCTAATCGTTTATTTTATTAATTATGCTCGTTGTTGATTTTCCATCAACGAATGGAATTATTACAACTTCACCACCATTGCTTTCTACTATATCTTTTCCAACCACATCTTCTTTTTTGTAATCTCCACCCTTCACCAAAATGTCAGGAACAATTAGAGAAATAATTTCTTGTGGAGTGTCCTCTTCGAAGATAACAACGTAATCTATGCTTTTTAGTTCCGAAATAACTATTGCTCTATCGTTTTCTGTGTTGATAGGCCTTTTTTCACCCTTTAAACGACGTACAGACGCATCGGAATTTAAGCCAAGGATTAGTATGTCTCCTTGCTGTTTCGCCTTCTGTAGGTAAAATACGTGACCCGAATGTAAGATGTCAAAACAACCATTTGTGAAAACTATCGTTTTTCCGTCACTTTTTAGTCTTTCTGAAAGTTCTTTTATATTTTTTCTTTCTACTATCATAAATATGATAAGATATCATCTTTTGTTACTGAAACAATTCCTGGTTCACCGCATACATATCCAGCAGCAATATTTGCAATAGTTGCCGCTTCGGTCATAGTTGCTCCACCAGATTTACATGCCGCTAATGTTGCAATTACGGTATCGCCTGCCCCGGACACATCGGAGACTAATCTTGCTTTTGTATCTACGTGATGTATATTACCGCCTGCCTCAAATAACATCATACCCTTATCGCCAAGAGTAAGCAGTACGTTATCACAACCAAGTTTATCCAACAGCATTTTACCAGCTATTTTTACATCATCTTCTGTTTTTATTTCTATTTTCAGTGCCTGTGCAGCTTCCTTTTTATTTGGCTTAAATGCAGTAACACCCTTATAAGAAAAGAAGTTAGCAAATTTAGGGTCAACATAAACAGCTATATTATTCTGCTTAGCGTACTTCAGAACATCTTTTATTAGCTTTGAAGAGATTGCCCCTTTGTCATAATCACCAAATATAATGCCTTCTATATCACTATTCTTCTGCAAAGTTGAGATAATATGTTTTTCACCAGCAGTATTTATTACATCTCGCACTTCCCTATCTAATCTTACTATCTGTTGGTTGTTGCCTATTATACGAGTCTTTACCGTGGTCGGTCTATCACTATCTTTATAGAGTCCACTAGGGTCTATCCCCCGTTCTTTGCATATTTGATCGAACATCTCAGCGCTGTTATCATCACCTATTATACCGCAAAGTATTGATTTTATACCTAGAGAATTAAGATTTGAAGCAACATTTGCAGCTCCTCCTAGGTGAAATGTCTCATGTTCTAGATCTATTACGGGTACAGGAGCTTCTGGTGATACACGGGTTACACTACCCCAGAAGTATCTATCTAACATAATGTCACCAATAACGGCAATCTTCTTTCCAGCGAAGTTTTTGAATATTTCTTTTACTCTAGATTTATTTAGATTTTTCATTTACTATCTTTACTTAGTTGATGTTTTAGGTTAATAATACCTGTTTCTAAATCGGAAAATTTCATCCCAAGTGATGTTTCAGCTTTTAAATTGATCAAACCACCTTTCTCTGGTCTAATTGCTTTTTGTTTTAGAGCTGAAGATGGAATCTTTGTAATTAGTTTTTTATCGAATCCAAATATCTCCGCTATTAAAATAGCTATTTGATACCTATTATAATAACCTCTACCTGCAAAATTATAGATTCCTACCCTTTTCTTTTCTATTATTTTAAATACACCTTTGGCTATATCGTCTGCCAAAGTTGGATTACACCATTGTCCGTCTATTATTTTCAATGGTTTTTCTTCTTTAAGGGCTTCTATAACCCAACGAATAAAGTCAGTTTTATTATAAGAACTACTACCATATACTACGTTTGTTCTTATAATTGTGCTATTATTGCTTGCCTCAATTCTTACAGCATTCTCCCCTGCTAATTTAGATTTGCCATAATAGCTCAAAGGATTTGGAAGAGCATCTTCTAAATATGGTCCCTTTTTACCATCGAAAATATAATCAGTGGAGAATGTAATGAGATGGAATTTATATTTATTTGCGAATAGAGCTAGTGATTCTGGTAGAATAGCATTCATCTCCATAGCCATTTTCTTATTTACTTCACATCCATCTACATCTGTCATTGCTGCTGCATTTACAACTATATCTGGTTTTTCATCTTCTAGTATGAAATCTAATGTTTTTTTCTCTCGAATATCGAATGTATATACAGCGTCTTGCTTTCTCTTGTTTATATACTCTGAACCAGAGGATACCAAGATAATACTATAATCGGTTTCACGGCACAGGAACTTATAAGTGGCCTCTGCTACTTTACCCGATGCTCCCGTTATGATTACTTTCTTTCCGATAATACTTCCTCAATGTTTCACGTGAAACATTATGACTTCAAATAAAGTGTTAATATAGACACATCAGTTGCAGATATACCCGAAATACGAGACGCTTGCCCTAATGAACCCGGTCTTATCTTTGAAAGCTTCTCTTTGGCTTCTGTAGAAAGAGAATTTATTCCATAATAATCCGTATTATCTGGAATCATTCTATTTTCATTTTTCAAAAAATGATCTATCTCTGTCATTTGTCTCTTTATATATCCTTCGTATTTAATTTCTGTTTCTAATTTGTGTGTCAATTCGCTTGAGCGACTAATTGTTCTTAGATTCTTATATAATCCAGTAGCACTATCTAGTACTCCAGACATTCGTGTTCTTGATCGTTTAGTAAGCTGATAAATATCCGTTGAGAATTGTATTTCTGATTCGTTAACAGATAACAGATAATCATTCACTTCATCAGGTGTAACTTTCAATTCTTTTGATTCTTCATAAGCGGCATCAACTATACTTTGTTTCTTATTTATTTCGTCCATTCTTCTATCAGAAACTAAACCTACTCTATGGCCATACTTTGCGAGACGTATCTCTGCATTATCTTGACGAAGTAATAATCTATATTCTGCTAGGGATGTAAAGATTCTATAAGGTTCGTTTGTGCTTTTGTTAACCAAATCGTCTATTAATACTCCGATATATGCCTCTGAACGTTTAAGAACAAGCGGCTCTTCCCCTTTTATCTTCAATCCAGCGTTTACACCAGCCATGAATCCTTGAACAGCGGCTTCTTCATAACCAGAAGTACCGTTTATCTGTCCTGCGAAGTATAATCCTGCTACTGCCTTCGTCTCTAATGTGAAACGAAGTTGATATGGGAAAAAGAAATCATACTCTACCGCATAACCTGGAACAGTAATATTTGCTTTCTCTAAACCAGGAATTGTCACAATAGCTCTTTTCTGAATATCTAGAGGTAAACTTGTAGAATATCCATTTACATATACTGAGTTCGTCTTCAATCCTTCTGGCTCTAATAGTATCTTATGACTTTTGCGTTCTGCAAATCTAAATATCTTATCCTCAATAGAAGGACAGTAACGTGGACCAGCACCCGTAATATTACCAGTAAACATAGGTGATTGATCAAATCCTTCTTCTAATATACTATGAGTAGTCTCGTTCGTATCTGATTGATGGCAGACCATCACATTGCGAACAGCTGTAGTTCTATGTGAAAATGGTACAGGTTCTCTATCAATATCGGCTACAGATAATCCTGAATAGTCTATACTTCTTGAATCTACTCTAGGAGGAGTGCCTGTTTTTAATCTTCCTCTTTCAAAGCCATAATGGTTTAGCATATCTGAAATCTTATCGGAAGTATCCTCACCAATTCTTCCACCTTTTGTCTGTACTAGTCCCGTATGCATTACTGCTTTTAGGAAGGTGCCGGCACATAGGACAATTGCTTTACATTCTAATATACTACCATCTTCAGTTCTTAAAGCAACAACTGAATCATTCTCTATTAATATCTCAGTTGCTTTTGCTTTTATCAAACTAAGGTTTTTTATATTCCTAAGTGTTTCGGTTACATATAATGGATATAGGTCTTTGTCTATCTGGCATCGAGGTGACCAAACAGCCGGCCCTTTAGATGTATTTAGCATCTTGAATGATATGCCTGCTTTATCAGCTAGGTATGGCATCTCTCCGCCGAGAGCATCTAGCTCTCTAACAAGATGTCCCTTTGCTGTACCACCAATCGAAGGATTGCAAGATGGTTTACCCATATTGTCAAAGCTCATAGTAAGCAAACCTACTCTCAGTCCCATTCTTGCAGGCGCAATCGAGGCCTCTATGCCTGCATGCCCTGCTCCTATTACTAATATGTCGTATTTATTATTCATTTTCTATTATTATATGTTTCACGTGAAACATTCCTATTGTGCATCAAATTCGATACCGAATAATTGAGGCAGTTTATATATGTGATCTTTGATTGGAGAGAACAGTTGATTGGTCGTAAATATTATCCCGCCAAACTTTCCATCATACATATTATATGCAAAGTCAACTCTGAATATACTATGCTCTCCTGATGTTTTTCTACTATGAAAACGTAACCCCAAACCAACAGAACTGTAAAATTGCGATTCAGTAATTTTTTGTGATTGATCCCATACTGAACCAATATCATAAAATCCAGCTAACTCAAAATCGAATAGCCATAAATCTAAACCCGTGAAATATCTAATTTCTGCATTTGCTAAAAGACGGTTATCTCCGGCAAATCTGTTAGCATTATATCCACGAAGTCCAAAATCATTATCTAATATCAGTTGACGTAAAGCATTCCATCTCCAAGAAGTTTGTTGTCTGAAAGAACCGGCTAAAAGAAAATCATCCGATAATCTATGAAATCCAAGACCAAGAAATTCTTGATAAGTATATGAAGCTGTAGCTCCTTTGAAAGCACTACCAGCAGTTAGCTGACCGAATAAATAATTATTTCCATCATAATAACTTTGTTCTCCCTGTCCACCTAGATAAAGTAAATTGTCACCATCAGATTCTATAGGAAATATCCTTCCAAGAACAACTCTTCCATACCCACCAACGACTATGTCCTCTGTACGGAAGAGGTTAACACGTTCTACGGGGATGAACTTCTGTGATAATGAAGTAAATTGTATTAATATTTTACCACTATTATCGAATGCTTGTCTGGACTGTGGTATTCCTCTATCTGTTTGATTATATTCGACTAAGCCAGTAAAGAACAAACGGTTTTCTTTATTTATAGCTCTTGAAAAATATGTTCTTCCTACCCTTTCTTGAAAAGGTAACAGAATAGCAGTGTCTAGATTATTCAAATAAAGAAAATCTGATCCAAATGAGTTCTGTAACATCATACCATAAGAAAGTAAATCTTGTGTGTTTCTATATGGTTCAATGAAATTGATATTCTGATCTGTACGAAATCTATTTGCTTGTAGAGAAGCTAATAAACTGAAATCTGAGCGAAAGACTCGCGGCATTTCTAATGAAGTGAAACCTTGCCATTTAATATTGTTTTCATTTCGGTACAATCCCTCGAACTCTAATTTATTACCAGTTCCTAAAAGATTCTTTTCGGAAAGACGACCGCCATATTCGGATATACCGCCACCAGTACCATAAAGAATAGAAGGCGTTAGAGACCACCTATCTTTTGTAACGACATATACGTCATAATAATCGAATCCTGTTGAGTCAAGTTCTATGCTAACCTCTGTGAAAAGGCCAGTCATTCTTAAATTTCTTTCCGTCTCTAATATTGTTTGTTCGGTTAAATCATCTTCTTTTCTGAATAATAACTCATCTTGTATAATATACGGCTTGGTAATGATGTGTAATGCGTTCATCACGTCTCTTATATACAAGGCATTAGACTCTGTAGAGTCAAAGACATTTCCATTTTCGATATATATATTACCGAATCGTGGTTGTGCTATAACACTATATCCCATTGTTACTATTAGAGTAACTATGGCTATAAAGAGTATTTTTATTTTGGTTATTACCATTTGAAGTTATTTGCTGCGTCTTCTGCAATGCTAACCGCTTCTTCAACAGTTGCAGCTATTGCTGTTATGTGCCCCATTTTCCTTCCTACTCTTGACTCCGTTTTATCGTATAGATGTAGCTTCGCTTTCTTTGTAAGCATCTTGTCGGGATTGCGTGGAACTCCACTACCATCTCTCTCTCCTAGTAAGTTGATCATACAAGCTGCACCCATAACTAAATCTGTATTCCCCAAAGGAAGACCAGTGATTGCTCTTATCGCATTTTCGTATTGAGAAGTATAACAACCCTCAATAGTATAATGCCCTGAATTATGTGGACGAGGAGCTATTTCATTAACAAGTACTTCCCCATCTGTGGTTAGGAATAATTCAATTCCGAAAACACCTACTCCGTTAATAGCTTCAACGCATTTTACTGCTGATTGTTTAGCTTTCTCTGTAATTTTATCATCTATTTGTGCTGGAGCAATTACTTTATGGCAAATATGATTTCTCTGTATAGTCTCTACACAAGGATACACGACAACTTCACCGTTTTTACTTCTGGCTACCATCACAGCTAACTCTTTTGTGAATCGCACGAAAGATTCTGCCAGAATACCCGATTTATTATTTTTTGTTAAATTATTATATGCTCTTTCTATCTCACTTTCTTTGTCAACTGTTTCGTTTCCATAACCGTCATAACCATATTTACGAGACTTCAGTACAAATGGATAACCGAACCTAGCACCGAACTCTTTGCAATCTTCTATATTATCCATCTTAGCATAATTAGCCAAATCTAGTCCTGCTTCGCGGAAAGTATTTTTCTGAGTGTATTTATCTTGGATAAGGTTTAATGTTTTTGAAGAAGGATAAACTGGCTTTAGTTGTTCTATATATTCCAATATTTCAGGATCGATGAATTCATTCTCTAAAGTGATAACATCTACATTACGGATGAATTCGTCTAGTCGCTCTCTATCACTTCCTTTTCCCGAAAAATCGAGTTTAGTCATAAATGAAGCAGGACTACCTGGTTTATCTTCGATTGTAGCGAATCGAAGCCCTAATCTATAGGCATCATTAGCCAGCATTTTTGCTAGTTGTCCAGCACCTAAAACTCCAACTATTAGCGAGCCATTATCTATTTTTGATTGTAACATTTGATAACTTATTTTGTTTCTTGATTATAACTTGTTGTCAAAATTAAGATATTTTACTAACTTAGATAAATTTTAAAGTTATTTATATTCATTTATTAAACTTATGGTGAATTGTCTTCAGTCAAATTAGAACTATCTCAAATGAAATTCTTAATGGTCGGGTACTAGTACTCAACCAAAGTTACGAACCTCTATCTATTTGCACCCCGAAAAGAGCTATTACCCTACTCTTTCTTTTCAAAGCAGAATTGATAGAAAAAGCTCACGACAAATTTATACGAACTGTGAATAAATCTTATGCACTTCCTAGCGTAATAAAGCTATGTGAGTATCAGCGAATACCATTCAGAGCAGTAGAGCTAAGTAAAAAGAATATATTGCGCAGAGACGGCGGTAAATGCCAATATTGCGGAACGACAAAAGGAATACTCACCATAGACCACATAGTACCCAAATCAAGAGGCGGAGAAGCAAGTTGGGAAAACCTAACAACTGCCTGCTTCAATTGCAATAACAAGAAGGGAAATAAGACACCAATTGAGGCCAAGATGCCACTACTATCATCCCCTCACAAGCCAAACTACGTGTTATATCTTAATCAGAAAATCGGTAAAATAGAAATTGAGTGGGAGCCGTTTCTTTTTAGTTGAACCCAAAGAAGTCATTGCGATGACCGAAGGGAAGAGGTAATCTCTACTATCAAATCACAGATTATTGCTTTTTCTCTTCTCGGTCTTGCTTTCTGAATATAAATAAGTAATAAATGGTTTGAATAGCAAAAATAATAGCTATCTGCCATATAGTCCACTCTGCTACGAAGTACAACAATAGTATAGCCGGAATAGAAACAAGCGTCATGAATAGAATTGATTTTCTATTTGGTTTCAACTAAATATCCCTCTGTTATTGCCCAATCTCTATAAAATTCTATAATCGTTGTATCAACGTCTCTCATATCTATCCTTTTATTTGGTTCAAGTCCTGATATTTTTCTCATTGCATTCATCTTTATAGAATATAAACTCATTGTATAAAACTGGAAATTGCTTATTATATGTGGGTCACCGGGATTATTAAATAGTGTCTTTATATACTTCGTTTGTTTTTCTTCACCAATCTTATAGTAAGCTAGTGCGTGTGAATTAGGGTTACTACTGGCTAATAGTTCTGCTATCGGAGGATCAGCAATAAAAAAATATGAATAAGAAAATGAGGTTATATCAGGATACGCCATTGCAAAAGCTACAGTCACTAAAACGAAGAATATTGATATTGTTATTAGTTTTCGTTTCATTTATTTTTCACTCTCATCATCCGACTCAGCCAATATCTTTTCCTTTCGTTTGTACGACCTATACAGCAGGTACATATATAGTATAGTTATACCCAGTGACATATACCAACCCAGATTCACAAAATAGAAAAAGAAGAAAAAGCTGCCTATAGCTAGTAGTACGAACATCCCAATATTTTTTATTTTCGGATCCATTTATTTCTCGTTGTACTCATCGAAAAGCTTATAGACAGGTACACCAGCTATTGTTTTGTTAGCATACTTACGGGTGATTCCGCTCGCTGCTTCTTCTAATTCCTTAGAACGGATGCCATAGTCTATTGAGTTACGTGCCTCTAAGAATGCGGCGAAATCGTCAGCCACTTTCAGCAAAGTACCATCGTAAGGATTGAACTCATTGCTGTTGTACTTTTGGTTAATCTCGTCTTGCTCTACTATCTCGCCATTGTGGATCTTAGCCGCAAACTCATCGCGAGTGAAAAACTTCATCTCGTCTATCCATTGAGCTTCTATTTGTGGGAATATCTCTTGGTCAGCGAGCATTTCTTCTATACGCTTTATCTCTTCTTGCATACCCGGTACTGAGCGTTTCACAGGTTTTATTATGTCTCTAGTTACTACTTCTGGTAAATCGTGGAATATTCCACCCCAGAAATTGTTGTATATGCGTTTGTCTGCAACATTCGGAATAGCTTTGGTCAAGAAGTATGAAAGGCAAGCCACGAGCATAGTATGCCCCAAAACAGAGGTGTTGGGTATGCGCGGCAGATGTCCCCAACGCACTTGGTAACGGAGTTCACCTGTTAATTCTACGAAATTCTTTATTTTCTGCTTGTTCAGTATATTCTGAATACCGACTAAATCACTATATTTCTCTACTTCGTTGACTAATTCTTTATGAATATGGTCTATCTTATATCCCTCAGGATTCGCATGGCGAACTATCAGGAACTCATAGTAAGTGGAGTATATATGTGCCGCGTCTAGTATTCGCTGGCTATAAGGATGTATATAATCATCTTCAGTCATATAGCGGTAGAACTCTTCTTTTATCTCATCATTGCTGAATTTGCCCTCAACTTCTTTATATATCATAAAGTTGAGTTTTTTCACCAACGCTTTATTTTTGCTAATCTCTTTGAAGACGGGTGATTGTATATCGCTAATCACGTTACGTCTGATAAGCTCGTATATACCGCCCTTTATTATATCGTTCCACACGAATTCTTTGCCCGCTTCTTCCTCGTATTTGGCGAAGCAATAGGCAATCATCATCTTGTGCGAATGCTTATCTATCTGGATTAGGTCTATTGGTCTTAGTTTGTCGTTCCATCTTACTATGGAAAATCCTTTGAAAAGTAAGTCTATGAGAGATTTTTTTATCATTTTCAATCTGGGTAGTTATTATTATAGGTAAGTTAAACATCTATGAGTAAATCTTCAAACAAGTAAAGCAATTAATTGGGTAAAGGTTAGCAGAAATTGTCACTATTTCTTTCCTAATTGCTCAACGAATACATTCTCACAAAATTTCTTAGAAACTGAGAGCTGTCTATCATTGAACTCGATAAGTGAAGACTCGTCGAACTCGCGTTTTTCGATTACTTTGATCTTACTGCTTAGTTCTAAACCGATTTTCGTTACATATTTCAGAAATTCTACAGAGCTATCTTTGACTGCAACAATCCTACAAATCGAACCTTCTTCCATTTCGTTTAGTGTCATTTTTGGTTTATCAGTGTATTCGCCTTCTTTGTTGGGAATAATAGCACCATGTGGGTCAGTACTTGGGAAACCCAAAAACCTATCTAATTCCGCAATTAATTTGTCAGATTCTATATGTTCTAACTGCTCGGCAACATCGTGCACTTCGTCCCAACCAAAATTCATACACTTATAAAGGAAAGTTTCCCAAAGTCTATGTTTACGAATGAGTTGCAAAGCAACGCTATTGCCTTCATCTGTCAACTCTAGCTTTCCATATTTTTTATAAGAGACTAGTCCTTTTACTTTTAACTTCTTGAGCATACCATTCACAGACGCAGGAGAAAACCCCAAATGCTCTGCTAATTGGTTAGTCCCCGCCTTGTCACCATCACGTTCTATAGTCAAGTTGAATAGTGCCTTTAAGTAGTCTTCTTCGTTCTTTGTTAGTTTCATAGTATTACAGAATTATGCTTATATCAATCTCAAATTAAAATAAATGCAGTTGTATTAAAAATAAATTTGGTAATTAATGAAAGAATTCCCAATTTTGTGCCTATCTTTTTTACAGAAGATGGAAATATAATTACCCGTTCGGGGTGTGGCGCAGTCCGGTTAGCGCACTTGGTTTGGGACCAAGGGGCCGCAGGTTCAAATCCTGCCACCCCGACGAACGAAAGAAGCTCTACTCTAATCCGGTAGAGCTTTTTTTATACTATGTAGAGACGTATTGCATACGTCTCTTTAACCCCCAAACCCTTTGTAACCAAGTCACTCTGAGGGAGCAAAGCGACCGAAGAGTCCAGGTGAACTCCGTAGGAGTTCAATATCAGCAGCGATGATTACTAATTCCTATTCATTCCCCTAAGAAATATTAAATAACTCAAGACCAAAATTGAAGTAATACAGACACCAAGAATTATAACGAAATCTAATATGCTAAATATAAAGAATGGTGATATTATTGGTTTAATAAAAGTCACAGGTAGATTAATTGGGGAGTATTTTAAAATATCATATGAGGACATGTATAAAAAATTCCCTGTTAAACAAGCAGTAAAAGGAATTATTAAGGATAGAAAAATATTATTTGTAAAACTCTGAATAAGTGCGATTAACTGCAAATAAGGAAGCACTAGTAAAGGAAATAATAGCATATAGAATATCAGGTTGTCTAAGACACTTACTTCAAGATTCAGGGCTAGTCCTGCGAACAAATGTAGATATAAAACCAGCAATGCAGTCATAAGAAGAATTATAAAAGTACCGATTAAGGTGTAAAATAGAGATACTAGAATTTTTGAAAATACAATGACATAATCTAGTGTTAATGAATTGGTATTGATAGAATTCGCCTCATTATTACCTGTATTTATTGTATGCATTATACTTGGTATCATTAGAGGTAAAAATAGAAAAATAAACATCCCACAACTTGCGATTATCTGTTTAATTGTAGTCTTCTGTGAAAAGAAATCAACTGAATTATTATCCATTTGAGTGTAATTTGAGATTATTAAACTTACAATAGGAAAAAACAATAGAATTAAGTAAATTTTATATTTCTCAACTTTCACAAATTCTGCATCAATAGCATTTCTATATGATTCTTCAATTCTCATAAGTACATCGCAAGTATTCGTTTTTCTATATCGTCAATATCCCCTGTGTTTTCGACAACTTCTATTAACTTACCATTATTAATAAAAACGAAATAGTCGGAAATAGTACTCATTTCCCTGATATTATGACTCGATAAGATTATAGTAGATTTATTTTCGTTCTTAAGTCTAATTAAGAACTCTCTGAATTTAATTGCTATTTTCGGGTCAAGGTTTGAGAATGGCTCGTCCAAAAGAAGCAACTTAGAATCCACTAAGTAGATTATGGCAAGGAGTATTCTCTGCTTCATACCTGAAGAGAATTTCCCGAATTTAGTTTTGTGGTCTCTTAGTTCAGCGAAATCTAGTGCCTCTTCAATTCCATGCTCAGGCAAATTTCTGTATTTACATAGGATTCGTAGATTATCAGAAGCACTAAGATGAGAGTAGAACGAAGGTTCATTTATAAATGCTAATAAGTTCTCTTTGATAGCAAAATAGTCATTTTCATAATCCATCCCTTCAATCAATACACTACCCTTAATTGGAGATTCCACTCCAGAAATCAACTTTAACAAAGTGGATTTACCTACTCCGTTTTCACCAAGTAAGCAGTATATCTTTTCACTTTCAATCTTCAGAGAAAAGTCTTCGATTAGACTATTTTTCTTGCTGTATGAAAAACTTATATTATCTAAATTTACAATTATACTCATCTATTTGATAGCACCCTATTCCAAATATCTTTGATCCTTTTTTTAAAAATAGTCAATTTATATTCTACGGCTTCTAAATTTTTATACACAAATACAATCTATGCCTAGTATTATGTTTTCCGCTTCAGCCCCTACGTACAAAAGAAGCTCTACTCTAAATAAGGTAGAGCGTTAAATCTTCACTCTGGTTTGTATGGTTCCACTAGCACAACTTCTTCTCTGCGAAGAACTACCGCACCGGGGTTAGCACCTTTGGGTTTGCTAACATATTTCTTCTGTGTATAAGCGACTGGTGCTAGGTGCGATGTTTTTGCTTTTGAATAAAATGCTGCTATTGCTGCTGCTTCTTTTATTATTCCTTTGCTTGGCTCTCTGCCGTCCACTCTTATTACGCAGTGCGAACCGCCTACTCCTCTTGCGTGTAACCATATATCATTAGGTTTGGCGAACTTCATTGTCAGCTCGTCATTATTTTTCGCATTTTTACCAACGTATAGAACGAAGTTTTCACTAAGCTCATACTTTTTGAATTTCTCTTCTCTTATCTCTGGGCCTTTTCGCTCCACTATATCACCTAAGATTTTTCTATTATCTACTAGTATTTCTTCTAATCTTTTTACGTCATCTGTACTTTCTATTGTAGCTTGTAACTGCATTTTGTCAACTAATTGCAATTCCAATTCTGGCAATTTAGCTTTAGCTATTGTACGTTCCTTCAGTACATTCGATGACTTTTTGAAGTATTTTTGGGCATTGTCTATTAAGCTAAGCTTTTCATCTAAAGCGATTTTTAATATATTGCCTTCCCAATCTACTAACTCAATTTCTTTGCCTGACTTTATTTTGGGATTGGGTTGTGAGATTAGCATTTCTGCAAAGTGTCGTAACTCTTCCGATTTTGATTCCCCATCTTCCAACTTTTTAATACGTTGGATTGCGGTTTCATCTTTCTTTATCAGCTTTACTAGTTTACCTAGAGATTTTTTCTTTAGTTCTGTTATTCTCTTTTTACTAACTTCTCGAACAAACTTCGTTCTTATCCCTTCGCTTATTGAATCACATTTTTTGTGTAGTTCGTACCCATCTAGTTCTATGAGTGAAAGCAGATATTTATCATCACTCAATTTATAGACATAAGACTCTTTCGCTCGGGCTAATTGATAGTAATATCTTTCTACATTTTCAGTTTGTGCATCTATATTTATATCTTTTACCAAAGTTTTTTTTGTTAGTCCGTTATTTGCTAAATAGCTTTCAGTATAGTATTTACCAAAATAATACTTGCATTTCTTTAGAGCGTCTGAAAAAAAAGTGTCCCCATCGAAATCCGATATGTCTTTTTGCTCGTTAGTGTCTATAGAGATTTTGGTCCCAACAATATCCAAATTGTTCAGACTATGTATAATCTTATTTTTCTTAGTGGTAACTAATAGGTCAGATTTATTATGTCCGAACATTACGAAATATAAATTGTGCGTTTGAGTAGAGATTACTAATATTCTATCTTCGTTGACTTGATTAATATTAGTAATAGTTTCACCGACTAGTACGCCAAATAAATCTTTGGTGTTTGCTTTAGCTCGGTTGTGTCTGTTGCGAAGAAGCAACCTATCATAAGGAGAGTTCGTTGAAAATTCTAAGAATAATACTGATTTACCATCAGTTATTTCTATAATTAGCAGACCTTGGCTCTGCGTATATATTTGGCTAAACGAATAACCGACAATTGATTGCAATTCGTCTGCAAGTGCTGATATAGTGGCTTTGTGATTAATCATGTTTTCTTTGGCACGGAATTCTCATTATGTATATTATTGTTATTTGTACGAAGATGTTTGACAATATGTCAGCAATTACTCAACTAACAAAGTTAAATTGAAAAATTATTGTATAAAGTGAAACTTTTTTCCGTTTAATGTGTTTATATAACTATATAAGAGTGCATTAGTCTTATATTATTTTAAGTTGGAATCAAACAGAGGTGTATTATGGATTTAGCATTGCAAATAGAAGAGTTGTTCAAAAACGACAGAAAGAAATTCCTTGGTTTTATCCGTAAGAGAGTAAGATCCCAGGAAGAAGCGGAAGATATTTTACAAGACGTATTCACAAACGTGCTTGCTGCATCTAAAAATGTACAAAAGCCAATTGAAAATATCGCATCTTGGGTATTTACAGCAGTAAGAAACAGAATAATTGATTCTTATAGAAAAAAAAGAGCAGAAGCATTTTCTGACCTCCAAACTCCCAAACAACAAGAAGAGGGAATGGACACTTTCGAGCATTTCATCGAGGATGTAGGGGAAGGACCAGAGAGCGATTTGCTGAGAAAAACAATCTGGGAAGCAGTCCAAGATGGACTAAGTGAACTTCCAGATGAACAAAGAGATGTGTTTGTTAAAAATGAATTTGAAGGTATTTCGTTTAGGGAAATGTCAGAAGAAACGGGCGTGAATATAAATACTCTTTTAGCAAGAAAGAGATACGCTGTTCTACATTTACGGAAAAAACTAAGCGGTTTATACAATTCATTAAATGAAAACTAACAATCACGATATTAAACTTACAATTGAAAAAATTGCCCGCTCAATATTTTTTATAATATTTATTGGCGGGCTTTTTCTATTTATATCCTACACATTAGAAAATATCTGCAATCTTGTAATATTTGATACTTTCAAAATACCATGTATCAATACTCTAGAAGCTGCTGGTATTGTTGGCTTTGCTTATATTATTTTCTACGGAATTAACTTTGGTATAAAGTCTATGCGTAATGAAATGACAAATAGACATAAGACAAATCGTCAGAACTCCGACAATTAGTCATACTGCTTAGCTAATCTAATTCCAGCAAACATCCATCTCGCATTTGGATGATAAAAATTTCTATATGTATGACGTATGTGTGTCATCGGAGTAGCAAAGCTACCTCCTCTCAGTACCTTCTGATTTACCATAAACTTACCATTGTATTCGCCGAAGGCTCCTTTATCTTGTTTATACATAGGGTAAGGTAGGTAAGCACTTTCTGTGTGTTCCCATAGATTACCTATGAATGCAGTATCACCATTATTCCTTGGTAATGCAAGAAAATTACCATCTTCTAGCAAATTTGATTTCTCATTTGCGTTGTAGTGAGATTTGGAAGCTACTTCCCATTCAAATTCAGTCGGTAACCTATATCCTGCCCATCTAGCAAAAGCATTTGCTTCATAAAAAGATATATGAGATGCAGGCGCAGCATGATCACACTTTCGCATACCGTGCAAAGTGAAATAAAACCATTGATCATCTTCCTTTTTCCAATAGAGAGGGTGAGAAATATTATTTTTTTCTTTCCATTCCCATCCATCTGAAAGCCATAAGAGAGGATTATCATATCCACCATCATTTATAAATCCTTTGAACTCACGGTTAGTCACCAGTCTATCGGATATTTCAGCAGAGTGTATATATTGTTTGTGTGATCCTTTCTCATTGTCAAAACAGAATAAGTTAGAGTCGTGTCCTATTTCATATACTCCTTCGTCGATAGATAAAAAATTCTGTGCTTCTATCTCAGTGCCGAATTCAAAATCTTTTTTTATGTATGTGGGGTGTAAGGGGCTACTACCAAAGTTATATTTTATATCTTGAAGTAGTAATTCCTGATGTTGTTGCTCATGATTAAGACCTAAAATCATCAATTTATTAATTGATTCATTTGGATCATCAAGTAGTTCAGCTACATGTTTGTTTACATACTGTCTATATTCGTAGATTTTATTAATCGAAGGTCTCGACAAAACTCCTCTTTCCGATTGAGTTAATCTTTTACCTTTTGAGAAGTAATAGCTATTGAATAAATACGAGAACTGTTCGTCAAAGCGGCGGTAGTTCTTGTAGTATTTTTCGAGTATGAAACTCTCGTAAAACCAAGTAGTGTGAGCTAGATGCCATTTGGGTGGACTGGCGAACAGATTAACCTGTATAGAATAATCCTCTACGTCCAGTGGCAAACAAATTGCCTCTGTCACATCTCTTACTTGATTAAATTGTAGTGTAAGTGGTATATGTTTGGTCATAAATACTATATTTGTAAGTGAAGGATAATTCAAAGTAAAAAAAAAATTGGAATAAACAATGAGTGAAGAAATAAAAAAAATGTTTTCGAGTATTTCGAAGCATTATGACTACATGAATAATGTTATGTCGTTGGGACTTCACCATGTCTGGAGAAAGAGATTAGTAAAGTTATCTGGGGCAAAACCGGGTGATACAATACTCGATACTGCATCGGGGACTGGTGATTTGGCAATTGAATTTAAAAAAGTAGTAAAAGAAGGAAGAGTATTAGCAACTGATTTTTGCTCAGATATGCTTAAACATCTACCTATGAAAGCAATAAAAAAGGATGTCGAAATAGACGCGGAACTAGCTGACATACTTGATCTCCACTTCGAGAGTAAGAGTTTTGATATAGTAGGTATCTCATTTGGAATAAGAAATGTAGATGATATGTATCGTGGAATAGCCGAACTAGCAAGAGTAGTAAAACCTGGTGGTAAGCTAATGATATTAGAAACTGGTAAACCTAATGGGTTTTTGAAGAAAGTGTACGAATACTACAGCAAGAATATAATGCCTAAACTAGGGCGTATGCTTATAGACGAAGAAGCAGCTTACACTTATTTACCAACTACAATTGATGGCTTTCCTTACGGACAAAAGTTTGTTGATATACTAGAAGGTACAGAAAGATTCACTGAAGTGAAATGCTATCCTCAATTCTTTGGAGTATCGTATATTTATAAATGTACTGTCAAATAGATTGAGCAAACTCTATAACTTTTTTGGCTAAGCTCTCCCATGATTGGTCTGCCAATGCTTTTAGTATATTCGATTTATAATCTATATCCGATTTAAAATACTCTTCTATCGCATTTTTGAATAAGTTTTCATCGGCTTTTTCTAGGACTATACCTGCATTCCATGGCTCTACCATTTCCCTTAGCCCTCCTACATCAGAGACTATAACAGGTACGTGGAAATTATAAGATATACCCACTATACCCGATTGAGTAGCAGTTCTATACGGCAGAACGCATACATCAGAAGCTGAAAAGCAAATTGCCGCTTCATCTTCCGTAGTGTACTTGATAAGCTTTGTTACTCGGCTGTTCTCAATAGACTTTAGTTGTTCTTCGAATTTGTCGAATCCTGAGTATGACTCACCGGCTATTATCAGATGGTACGAATCATCTAGCTTTTTGAATGCCTCTATTAGTATATCCAATCCTTTGTAATCACGAATAAACCCGAAGAAGATAAGCACTTTTTTATCAGGATGAATTCCTAGTTTTTCTCTCGCTATTTTCTGCTCTACCCTATCACCGAAATGATCATAAGGGGGATGATAACCCATTATATACTTTGCATCTGGCTTTAACTTTAGCAAATCATCTTTCACGGATTCTGCCATAGCAATGAACCCATCATTTCTATCAAGATAGTACTTTGTAAGAGCTTCGTCACCAATTCTATGTTCATGAGGTATTACATTACCGAGTACAGAAATTGCTTTCACACCTTTTTTACGCAATTTACCAGTGACATAACCGACAGAAGGAGCTAAAAAAGGAATCCAAAGTTTACTCATCACAATATCGGGTTTGAACTTTTCTATTTCGGAATAAGTGCTCATCCAAGAAAGAGGATTAACTGAATTCAAGGTACGCTCCGATTCTATTACTATAGCTTTGTCCTCATCATTCACGTATTGGCTTTTCCCAGGGAATAGAATCTTCGGATATTGCTTGTTATAGTTGAATGCCTTTACTTCGTGGTCTTTTGCTAATGCAGTATAAAGCGAACCATTGAACTGAGCAATGCCACCTTTGTAAGGATAAAATGTAGATAGATAGGCGATTTTCATAAATTAATTTTTAAATTGCATACTTATAAAACATTAAGATAATCAATAAAGATAAACAAATATGTCAAATTTGAGAGAAATAGTCAACAAGGACGAGAAATTAACCTCGCAAGACAAGTATTATTGGAACTATATGTATGATCTTGGTAAAAGTTTCATCGTACCTTATCTAACAGAGAAAGGCATATTTAAGTCTGGATATCATGTAGCTGAGATAGGAAGTGCAGAAGGTGGTGTATTAGCCGCTTTTATGGATGCTGGAGCGAGCAAAGGACTCGGGACAGACATTGCTGTAGTAAGATTAGAAAAAGGCAAGTATATAGCCGGAATAGGCGGAATAGACCTCCAATATACTACACACGATATAGTTACCCAAGAGCCATCAGACGAGTGGAAAAATGAATTTGATTTGGTTCTACTACGTGATGTAATAGAGCATTTAGATAACCCGACATCAGCACTGAAGAATATTAAAATGGTGATGAAAGATGATGGTAAACTATTTGTCACCTTTCCCCCATACCACTCACCTTATGGTGGACACCAACACACCGTAAAAAGCACTGGCGGTAAGTTCCCATATATTCACCTACTGCCGAAATCTACTTTCAATAAGTTTATAGAAAAAGGTGTGAAAGCAGATATAGGAGAAGCAAACCGAATATATGATTTGCGATTGACTATACCCAAATTCGAGAAAGCAGTAGCTGATGCAGGTCTAAAAGTAGTGCTGAAAGAATGTTATTTCTTGCGACCAGTATTCAAGATGAAATTTGGACTTCCAAGCTTGAAGATAAACACATTAGCTAAGATACCATTCATAGCAAAGTATTTTACTTTAGAGGCTTCTTATATATTGGAGAAGGGGTAAAAGGAAAAGGGGTTTAAATGAATATACAAATTGCTATGAAAATATTTATGGAATTTTTAAATTCAACTTGGGATTTAGTTAATCCTCTTATTGTCGATAGATTCTATACATGTTCAGACGAAGACTCATACTCTGATTGGATCGAAGCTAATTGGGAAATGCTTGTAGAGAAAAAACTATTGAATTTAGACGAATATTTAGAGCCTTATGGTAGTGGTGCTGATATATATGGTGCTAGTGATAGAATAACAGAACCAGAGAATGGAAGTACTCATAGAGTAATTATTAATAGCTTAAATGGGGATGAAGTTTACGACTTTTTGAATGAGGAATTTATAACATTAAATAATAATATATTTTATGAATTTGTTTCATTTAGATCAGGATTTTATTTCAGGAATCCAGAATTTAATCATGTTTTATTTTATGATAATAAAGGCGAAGAAAGAGTTATAAAAGTCGATAATGTTAAATATAGTTTAGTGACTATTTAATCCCAATCACAGCCACAGAGTGGCTATATACCTTTAGTCAACAAAAAAAACAAACACCCCGTCAGCCACGCTTTGTGTGACTGCCCCCCTTCTTTTGCAAAACTTCGTTTTGCTTAAAAAGTGGAATTAAATCATACCTTTTTAGACATCCTTATTCATCATAAAGCACTTAACCCTGCAAGATTCATATATACTATCTAAGAATTAGCAGCTTGTTTCTTTTTCTTTAAGCTTGCTTTCTTTTTGCTCCTGAATCTCATATTTAGAAGCTCAATTAAGAACGAGAACATAACAGCGAAGTATATATATCCTTTAGGTATCTCGAAGTGGAATGCTTCTAGAATTAGCATAAATCCAATCAGTATCAAGAATGACAACGCAAGTAGTTGTAAAGATGGATGTTGATTAATAAACTCACTAATTGAATTAGCAAATACCATCATCACAATCAATGAAATAATTACAGCTATCACCATTATCAATAGATTATCCGATAAACCGACAGCCGTTAGTATGGAATCAAACGAGAAAACAATATCGAGCATAACTATCTGGAATATAGCATTCCCCATAGAAATAGTCTTCTTCTCATGTTCACTACTATGCTCAATCTGCTCTACTTTATGATGAATCTCTAATGTACTTTTCACTAATAAGAAAAGCCCACCTCCTAGTAGTATCAGCCCCTTACCGGTTATATCCACTTCGAATAAAGTAAACAGTGCATTATTAAGTACTTGAAGCTGAGTAATAAGTGCAAGCAGAATTATTCGCATTATCATCGCTAGGAATAGACCTAATATTCGTGCGAACTTCTGTTTATCAACAGGTAATTTCTCAGTAGTAATAGAAATAAATATGATATTATCTATACCCAGAACTATTTCAAGGAATGTAAGAGTAAGTAACGCTAATAGATTGTCAACAGTAAATAATTCCATAATATCTTTTTTTGCCTAGTTGAATTAATTATTTTATATCTTTCGTAATTCGTAATTCAAAATTAATAAATAAACTATATGAATACCTACGATAAACTGTCTAAGTTTTTTTTTCAAGAAATAATTATTTGGCTTTCTATAGTTGGCTCTGCTGTAATTGTCTTTAATAAAAAGTACTTATCCTATAGTAACACGTGGTGGTGACAAGGTATAATCCCTAATTAGTGTTGTTTTTTTACCAAAGTAAAAAAAATTACTTTTTTTTGTTACCTTTTTCAAAGTGATGTGTTATTATAGTAGAAAGACATTTTTAACAATTAATTATAAAGGAACAGTTATGAAAAAAGTACTAATTCTCACATTCTTGGCAATGATGACACTTACATTGGCATCATGCAATTGGGACCCAACAGGCATGGGAACTGGCGATGGAGACGGACGTGGAGACGACAATGGTAGGGGCGACAAAGACGACGACAAAAAAGAAAGAGACGGAATGATGGTAAGAGGAACGGAAGGCGATTCTTTTAGAACACCTTGCGACTTTTACTTCACGGTTGAAAGTATTGTAGTAACAGAAAACAATAGTGATGTAGCAACTGACAGAACACCTGAGAGAACAGTTACTGTAACAATAGTTGTAACTAATGCAGACGGAACTACTGAAACCTATACTATGACAAGAGAATCTCATAGTGTAACTATCGGTGATTGTACAATATACTTAAAAGGTATAGAGCCAATCAAATCTCGAGATACTGACGTTGTAAAACATGTTGCAATGTTTGCTATAACTACTGGCTAATAATTACGTATTAAGAATTACCTTTGAAAGTCGCATCCTTAATTGGGGCGGCTTTTTTAGTTATTACCACATTTTTCGATATCTGAACTTATAATCTGATTATAATATTCATCACTAATATATATATTTTCATAATCTCCACCATTGATTTTTAATTCGCTAGTAAAGCTTCGTAAGTGATTTCTAGAGCCACAAGTCAGATTATTATAAACTGTGATAATGCTGCTTTGAGAAGCTCTTTTAATGATGCTTTCAATATCAAATATATCCAAATCCTCTATTAATGCTCCTACTTTAAGAGCTTCCACTAATGAAGTATCAGATCTTGCTGTAAGTTGATTGTATAAATCTTGCAAAGTTGCATTAACAAAAACCCCTCTAGCATTATCACCGACTGGATCAGAAACATTATATTTTTCTAACTGTCCAAGAATAGCATCCATGTGAGATTGCTCACTATTTGATATATTTTTGAAAATCTGTAATTGATATTTATCATAAGAATGCAAATACACATCTCTTGCCAGTTTCTCTTCTTCACGAACGAACTGCATATCCTCAGCTGTCATTGTATCGATAGGATTAACAGAATTATTGTCTTTACTGCAAGAGATAACGATTAGCGATAAAAATAGAGTTAGGATAGTCTTCTTGAACATTTGTGTGCCTTCGTAATTTAAGTTATTGAATTTATTATTTTACGTGTAACGATTTATTTAGAACGATATTTTATAACTAAGATTTGCGATTATTAAAGCCTCACGAAACTCATCTACACTTTTGTCTTTGTAATTATATCTGAACCCATAAAATTCTTCGTACATAGATGCATTTATTATTTTAAGTGATAATTGTTGATTCGTATTTAAAGTATTCCATTTATAACTCAATGTTAGGTGCGATACTAAATATGGATCCGTACTTTCTGAAAAAGGTGTTTTTTCATCGTAAATTACTTCTTCCATTATTAGAGAGCTGTTAAGATTAACAGAAGAATACCTGTCCCCTCCTTGTAAACTAGCTCTTATATTAACACCCAATGTACTTGATTCTCCAAAATAAAACTCCTTACCAAGCAAAGCATTGAAAAGGAAATTATTATTGAATCGTGAATTAAACCACTCACCACTCTCACTTGTTTTATACTTTGAATCAAAAATAGATGCCGTAACAAGATAGTAAAACCCATTATCAATATATTTTTCTAATGTAATGTCAAGTCCTAAGTTCCTTCCAACTCCTTCATTGATGAATTGGTTGTTCGCAAACCAGTTATTTTGTAGGTTTATCAGAGCATAGCTGCTATCTTTTATTACTGGTATATCATATAACTGTTGGTAATATGGCTCTATTTTGAATGTGATATTATCGCTCAATTTCAATTTATATGCTAGTACAATGTGATGTGATTTTGTTAAATCTAGATTCTGATTAACTAATTCATTCTGACTATTCCTAACAAAGTAAATATTTATTGGCTCTAACCTACTGTGTAATCCATAAGCTAAACTCAATTCATCGCCATTATTGTTAAGTTGGTATGTTGCACCTAATCTTGGCTCTAGATTACTTTTCCCATTGAGTACGAAATGAATATAATTTAAACCGAAATTAATATTGAAATTATTATATGAAAGTTTGGAGTTTGAAAATACAGATACTAATGAAGTTCTATCATTTTCAATTGCTATTGTCGATAGACTTTTATCTTCTATGCTTTCTGCTATATCTATGTTATAACCCAATGATTGATAGGTTAAACCTGTTCTATTCAAGTGATTGTCTGCCAACTTTTCACTCACAAAAGATTTGAAAGTATAGCTAGTATATGAGTTGTCTAGCTTTCTTTCTGGTCTTATTATTTCATTTGTATCCAGTCTTTCTGTGAACAAATCTATACCATCTTGAGACATTAAGAATGATGAGTTTATATAACCTGAATTACTGATAATGATTCTGTTGTTGAGACCGATTGTCCCCATATACTGCTGTACTTTTTCTTGTTCTATATCCTGATAATACTTACGAAGAGTTACATTTTCCTCAATGCTTTGTCCGGAATTATCAATAAGCCCAATACCCCAAATTGAGAAATTCCCACCCCAGCTAGTTGGTAATTTTAGTTTGAATGCTAAATCTTGGTAATTAGTTCCCTTGGCATCTTCTGGTAATATTGGTTCTAGCAAACCTAATGTAGAGTATCGGTAGTTAAACAAGTACGACGAATTATCAGATATACCCAGTGGTCCTTCGGAAGCAACGTCTATCCCTATTATACCTACTTCTACTGAATGTTCAAATTCTGTACTATTGCCATCTCGCATACGAATATCAAACACACCAGATATTGCGTTAGAGTATTGAGCAGGGAATGCTCCGGTTAAGAAATCTGAATTATCGAGTAGATTACTACTTAGAGCTGTTAATCCACCACCTCCAAATACGCTTAAATTAGCAAAGTGATTTGGGGAAGGTATCTCAACTCCCTCGATATTCCATTGAAGGAATTTTGGAGCATTACCACGAATTACAATTGCATTATTGCTTACACTACTTGCAACTCCCGCAAAGGCAGATGCCAGCCGAGCTGGGTCATCGAACCCACCAGCATATCGATTTGCTTCCTCGACACTTAATAAATGCGAACTAACAACAGTCATCGGGTTTATCGATATATCCTTTTCTAGTTTTGGGGTTACTAAGATTTCTTCTGAATTTGTATTAGTTTCATAAAGTTTGAATACTAAGTAAGTTGTCTTCGCATTCGAAATTTGCTCACCTTTAATCAATGTAGGTGAGTAACCTATATAGCTTGCTTGAAAGTTGAATCTGCCTAGTGGAACATTATTAATTTTAAATTCACCCCTCGAATTAGTGATAGCACCTAACTTAAGTTCTGAATCACTAATCTGGACAGTTGCTGAAGGTAATGGCATTTCCGTAGTACCATCTATTACTATACCTGTTACGTCCTGAGATTGTTGTGAGTAAAGCGAAGTAGTTAATAGGAGAAATATTAGTAGCTTTTTCAATTCTATTTTTTGTTTAATTGGTAATCTAATTACTCCAATTTATTCTATATATTATCTAGCTGCAATACTGATTAATCAGTAATTTATATTAGTCCCAATCTTGAGGCAAAATCAATTGCTTCGTGTGAATTAGAAGCACCCAATTTTTTCAGGATTTTCTGTCGATGAGTATTTACAGTATGGACACTTAGAGAGAGATTGTCGGATATTTCTTTACTTGGCAGCCCATCTTTGATTAAATTTAATATTTCTAATTCTCTATCGCTTAAATGTTCCTCTTTCTGCGATTTATTTACTCCCTTCCAATTATCTATTATCAGACCATTTTTTATATTTATGAGTTGAGTTCTCAATCCATCTCTCGAGTTCTGAGTAGGTGAGATATCTAGAATACTAAGTGTCAACCAAACATTCCCTTTATCATCTAACTCTAATATTGTGTGTTGCTCTATTACCCTAACATATTTGTCATTCTTGTCTTTAATTCGATACTCATTTTGTAATTTGTAATCTCTCCTATCAGCTACATCTAAGCTAAAGAAGAATTCCAACAATTTAATACCATTGACTGTCAACTGATAATAATCTTCGGGATGAACCATAGAGTCAATATAAGTGGTGTCTTCACTCGCTATTTTCGAAAGATCATATCCGAAAATATCTTTAAGATTATATGAAGAATAAATATGAGTCTTTTTGAACATATCGAATACGGTCAGCCCACTTTTCTTGATAGAAGATATTTGGTCTAAAATAGGCAGGTGTGAATCAAATTTTGAATAATCTAAATATTCCTCTCTCATATCTTGTGAAGCGAGTAGTTCGGAGTATTTTATATACAGCTTTTGTAAATCTACCATTATTACTCCTCAGACCCTACACCAAACCTAAATGAAACACCAGCATTAACATACCAATCACCATCTCCGAAGCTGTTGTCTTGACCGATAGAAAAATCAAGTAGTAAATCATTATTTAGTAGATAGCCAACTCCAGCGTCATAGTTGATATCCCCATTATCTATAATCCCATTTTCAGTAAATTCTATAGCATTAAGGTACCCATAAATCTCAATAAAAGCAGAAAGCTTATCATTAAAACTATAAGAAGTATTCAGAGTATATGGGTAGAAAAATTCTAACACAGCAGGATTGTCAAATATCCCAATATTACCAGTAACCGCCCAATCTTTAGTAATAGGTTGTTTGATGATTACCATACCCCTAAAACCATAATCAACGAATTTATAAACATCCGTTTCGAATGGTAATATTAGTTCAGCACTGGCTGCAATAGCAGGAGTAAGTCCGTCGTGGTCTATTATGTTCACCCTAGTACCAACCCTCAAGAATTCTGCACCGTGTTGATTATTGTCTTTTCTATTTTTATCTTCGTAGCTCTGATTATAAAGTCTATAACCAATCGTACCATTGATTTCCAGAATATCCAACAGACCAAAACGTACGTTGGTTTCGTTACCAAAAACATTAAAACTGTAACGTGGTACATAACTTGGGTCATTCGAATGACTCGTATAATCGAAGCCTGTTTGTATTTGTAATACGTTCTTGCCAACAGTATGCGCACTCATCGACTGCCCAGGTCTATCGGAGTCTATTGTCGTTTGCCTTTGCGAAAAGGCGAAGGTAGTTGCGAGTAGTAGGGCGAGTAGCGTAGTTGTTGATTTCATAGTTATTTATCTCCACCAAATCTAAAAGTAACACCAGCATTCAAATACCAATCAATATTGTTATTGTTGTATATAAGCTCATTATTTGGAATTTGACCACCTGATATGTCAAGTAAAAAATCATTATTTAAGTAATAACCAATTCCACCATCATAGTTGATTGCTATACCATGATTCAAAAGACCAAATATCTCTACAAACGCGAAAATTTCATTAGTAAAGCTATAAGAAGAGTTAAGAGTATAAGGATAAAATAATGCGACAAACATAGGGTCATCATATATCCCGATATTACCAGTTACTGCCCATTCTTTTGTAATAGGTTGCTTAATCGAAATTGTACCTTCGAATCCATTACCCGACATATAATATACATTTGTCGTGAATGGTAATAGCAGCTGGGCACTTGCAGCTATTGCGGGAGTTAGCCCATCGTGATCTAATAATTTGACCCTGGTGCCAATTCGTAGATTCTCTGCCCCGTATTGATTATCGACTTTTCTTTTATTATCTTCGTAATATATATTATAAGACCTATAACCAATAGTACCATTAATTTCGAGAATATCCAACAGACCAAAACGTACATTGGTCTCGTTACCAAAAACATTATAACTGTTTCGTAGTATAACTATTGTGGGGTTAAAATTACTAGTGTAATCGAAACCCGTTTGTATCTGCAATACGTTCTTTCCGACGGTATGTGGGCTAATAGATTTTCCAGGTCTATCTGAGTCTATTGTCTCTTGTTTTTGGGAAAAAGCAAGGGTTGTGGTTATTAAGAATAGAAGTAGCGTTGTTGTTATTTTCATATTAAGTCTTATTAGATTTAAACTGTCTTTAATCACGAGAATATACAATTTACCAAAATAATCCCTATTTTAGTAATCTTATAAATTTGAATTTAAAGTATAATGAAAATATCAGTTTTAGGTTTGGGCTATGTGGGATTACCACTAGCAGCAGCCATAGCAAAGTTAACTAATCACAATGTATTTGGCTATGATATTGATAGCTCCAAAGTAGAAAGTATTAAGAAAGGTATTAGCCCCATTGATGATGAGCAATGTGCGAAAGACATTAAAGAAATAACTCTTAATGTCAGTAATGAGTCATCATCACTTGCCGATACAGACATATTCATAGTATGTGTACCGACACCTGTGCTAGACGATTATATGCCAGACCTAACGCCAGTAATTGGTGCTGTGACTGAGGTGTGCAATCACTTGAAAAAAGGCAATGTGATAATAGTGGAATCTACTATTAACCCTGGTGTTTGCGATGAAGTTCTGATACCTTTAGTTGAAGAAAAAACAGGAATGAAAGCCGGTGTTGACTTCGATTTGGCACACTGCCCAGAGCGAATAAACCCAGGTGATACTAAGTGGAATGTTTATAATATTCCTCGTAATATTGGCTCTACTAGTGCCGAAGCTACGAAGAGAACGGCAGACCTATACCGAGAGTTCATAGACGCTAAAATCAATGAAATGCCGAGCTTGAAAACGGCAGAAGCAACTAAGATAATCGAGAATACTTTCCGTGATATTAATATCGCTTTCGTTAATGAATTGGCGAAATCATTCGATGTTCTAGATATAGATTTGAAGACAGTAATAGATGCAGCGGCTAATAAGCCATTCGCATTTATGGCACATTACCCGAGCTGTGGAGTAGGTGGACATTGCATACCAGTTGACCCATATTACTTGATAGAGAGAGCTAAACAAAGTGGTTTCGATCATAAATTCCTGAAGCTAGCCAGAGAGATTAATAACTCAATGCCGGCTTATACTATAGGATTACTTGCTGACGAATTGAATGAATTTGCTAAGGCAATAAAAGGTACAAAAATCGCTCTACTTGGTCTTTCTTACAAAGCAAATGTAGGCGATATTCGTCAAAGTCCGTCATTAGTTATGAGAAAAGAGTTATATGAAAAGGGTGCTATTCTGACTGTTTTTGACCCGCATTTCCCTGACCGCTCTAACGTGGACAGCTTAGATGAAGCATTAGAAGGCGTAACGGCTGTAGTAATAGCCACCGACCATACAGAATTCAAATCTCTAACACCAGAATACTTCCAATCGAAAGGAGTAAAAGTGGTGATAGACGGTAAGAATTGCTTAGACAAAGACGCATTCGACAACAGCCAGATAGCTTACAAGGGTATAGGAAGATAGGAAATGCGATGAAAGATAATGCAAAATATATCCTATTCGCTATTATTCTTTCTATCATCACTATTGCTATATCCAATCAGATACAACCCGAGATTTCCTATAATAATGGACTCGGTTGGGACGGAGTAAACTACCACCAAATGGCAGAGCAAATCACTAAGGGCGAGACCGTCAGCACCAAAGCCCCATTTGTCAGCCGAGTTGGGTTGCCATATATAGTCGCAAAGATTTACCCGGATAATATCAAATCTGGATTTCTGTATCTGAACTGGCTATTCTCTATTCTAAATTCTTTATTATTAGCATTACTATTAGCACGATTTATCAATCGTAAATGGGTAATATATCTACTCGTCTTCTTATATATAACTCAATGGCACGGCTATCATCGATTTGGTAGTTTCTATCCTATACAAGTCGACCCACTAGCAATAACGTTTATACTTGCTTCATTGCTTGTAATACTGAAAAGAGGAATAACGATAATAGATATTATCTTGCTATCAACTATCACTTTAATTGGAACATTCGTTCGTGAGATAGTAGTTTTACCTTCTTTGCTGATTTTAGCTAAGGCATATTTTTATTATGAGAAGACTATATTCATTTCGGAATCCTCGGCTTCGACAAGCTCAGCCAACGGATTCGAAAAGACTAAGTTCACTGAGCTTGTCGAAGTGAATAAGCTTTTACTTGTCTTACCGTTAATATTTTTCCTAATAGTATATGTGATAGTTACTCTAACAGTCGAGCCAACGAACTCACACAAATTCTATAATGCTGCTGCTGATATGCTGTACACCAAATCGCTGTTTAGGTTCTTCCACTCGTGGGTTGTGGCTTACGGAGCTATACTTATACTACCAGCTTTATTTTATAGACAGACATTAGATTATCTGAAACAACATAGAATAATGGCGACTTACCTCGCGATTATTATCATTTTCTCATACATTGGTGGAGCTGATACAGAGCGAATTGCTTATTGGGGATTCCCAGTAGTTTTCATATTAGCAGGTAGAGTATTAGACGAGATAGAGCTAACGAAAGCGAACAAGAATTTCCTATATGCACTTCTGTTAATCCAAGTAGTATCACAGAGGTTATTCAGTATTATCCCAGATTATCCGAGCGATTGCAATAGCACTACAGTTCTACTAACACCAATCGGTAATTGTTTCCCGTACCTCAATTTATTCCCAGCCCATTCGGAGTTAATACCAGCTGTTATCGGCTTTGCAGAGTGGGGAGTAGTGATAGTTGTTTTGTGGTTGTGGAAGAAGAGGGTAAGTAAAGACAGTTAGAATTAAGACTGTGAAAGACCGAAATAAGAGGGACTATTGCTGTTGGTTTTAGCCAACAGGTAACATTCTCTTCACTCAAATAGGACTTTAGTCCCATATTATACCGCCACGATGTGGATTTCAAGGAATTCGCTTTTTTCCCCTGGACTCTTCGGTCGCTACTCTCCCTCTGAGTGACGAGAACTTTGTGACCTCTGTGTAAAAATAAGTAATTAGTGATACTGCCACGTCCTTTCAGTTTACGCAGTGATAAAAAACAAAAAACCCCACAATTATTCAATAGCAGGGCGTTAAAAAATTCTTGTAAAGATAAATCTACTCTTTTACTAATACTACTTTTCTGATAGTCGAATACTTATCAGTTGATAGTTTCACTAAATATACTCCAGCGTAGAGAGTTTGAGTATCGAAATAAGAGATAGTACTTCCACTATTTATTACTTTAGTCATCAATAGTTTACCCGAAGCATCAAGCAAATCGATTGTTAGTTTATTACCAACTAGTTCATTTACTTGTACAGCTAACAAATCTGACGACGGATTAGGGAATACGGTTAGATTTATATTCGCAAAATATTCATCCGAAACACTTGAAGTACCACCAGTATAGTTTGTAGTTTGTTCCGATATAGAAGTTACTTTTCTGTTTGTAAAAACACCATAGAATGTTGGGCCTACTACATAAGGGTATGTAGAAACCCAATTCTCATCTACAGTAGCGAAATAAGCATAAGTACCTTCTGGATATTCGGGCGTTACACAAAATCTACCATTGTGCTCGTCTAAATAGTCTTCACTTGGTTGAGTTATAAACTCATAATCTTCACGGAAGTAACCGAGGAAATATGTAGAATTTACATCTGGCCCATTTGATACAGTTGAGCCGTCAGCGTGAGTAGCTCTTTTAGTTATATCTCTTAGCGAATAGCCAGATTTTATACGTGTAATTCCGCCAGTACCATCAGCATTTTTATACCCATAAGCACCATAAATTGGGAAGCCATCATAGGCGAAACCAATTAGTGGTGAGTGCTTGTTTTCGTCTATTGCATATAGTCCATCAGCATCATATAGATTACATATTTCTGATACTACTTCTTTATCCAGCTTGAAAGCAGATGGGTTTTGATGATGATGGTAATTACCCATAGCAGGGTGTGCTTTGGAGCAATCGAATCCACGCATTTCAGCAGGAATAGCGTCTCTGTTCCAATCTTGCTTTGCAGCTGGGCCACCTGGGCAAGGTGGATTACCTGGGCCACCACAAGGCGCATTAGTATTAGGATTCCAAGCCACACCATCTCTGTAATCGAATAGTGCAACACCATTAATAAATAGCCCTATATTACCACCAGTAGTAGCGTTAAGAGTACCTTCATTTTTAACTGGATTCAAAGGTATTTTGTATATACCATTCTGATTTGTTGCCAATGAAGGATTCCCATCATTGAATGGGCCAGTCGGGTACGCAGGTATTCCCGTAGCTGTTACATATACGTACTCAGCCGAATATTCCACTTTCTGACAATTGTATAATATCCCATTATCAATTGCAGTACTATTACCATTCACATAGTAAGTACCGGTTTCAGTTGTGTTTTTCAGCCACGAAGATATAGCGGGGTTAACCTGTGCCTCTGCACTTAGTACAAAAGTGCATAATGCAAGTAAGTAAATAATTTTTTTCATGTTTATCCTTAATTGATTTGTTTGTTTTCTAGTTTGACAATAATTGTTATAAATTCCTTCGGTGGTTATGAATATAATTCCAAAAGTTTTCCTAAAATGTTAAATTACTAAATAACCAATTAGAAAGTAGTAAAAGAGAGTTGAAAATGAGAAATTTAGTAATATTAGTTGTCTTCATTATGACAGCACTTAGTGCATCTGGGCAATGCTTTAACATTCATAAAATGATTGAAGTTAGTGGGTTATATAGAGGGAAATTGGATTTCAGTAAGGAAGTTGTTTTAAAGAAAGGTGATATACATGTGTACAAAGATTTTGTTTTGATTAATGATGCAGACATGGGAATTCTTAAAAAAATTGAAAAAGGCCAAACACTGTCTAAATTAAAAGAATTGATTGAATTAGATACTCTTGAATTAATGTATTCAAGACAGAAAGGAGTTCCAATTAAAGAATTAATTGAACTTAAAGATTCAATCCCTTTACCAAGTACCTTCTTTTTCTACACCTTTTATAATCTTGACTTTATATTATTCGCTGAGATAAACTTTAGAGACTGGAATAATGGTGACTTATTAGAAGCATATGAAGATTTTGAAGCCAATGGTTTTGAAATCTCTGCACTACCAGCAAGGGTTAATATTTACACTTTCAAATGTGGTGAATTAGGAGAGCTAATACATATTAGAACAGATGATTATGGAACTTTTTGTTGGTAATCGAGGTGCTACTAATATTGAACTGCTACGCAGTTATGATGGTATTTGAGACGTATGCACTTCGGCTCCGCTCAGTGTAAACAATACGTCTCTACGAGTTGTTTTAATACTAATAATCCGTGTCATCCATAAATCTATTTAATCCGTGATTCAAACAAATGGAGAAGTAAGCAATAGGTACAAAAAAAGCCGACTAATATATAGCCGGCTTCTACTTTCATCTTTCCAATTAGGCTTACTTAGCAAGTAACAAATAGATTCAAGCCATTGTATAATAGCTCTGAACCTTTGTCAAATCCAGCTTTGTATTCATCTTCGTTCGCGAATCTTTCTCTTAACACATTACCGTATTGGATGTGCTCTTCTTCTTCCATGTGCTCATCGAAGTATTTAGTTTCATTTTCTTCGAAACCGTAGAACTTCAAAAGACCAGCTTTTTTAGTTTCAGCAACTTCTGGTTGTTGAGTTTCGAATGCTTGTACAGCACCTAATAACTCACTAGGAGTCATTTTATTCATCGAATCGATTAGTTCGCTCATACGAGGAAAATCTTTTGTTGCTGGCAATTTGTGTGACCAATCAGCCCAAAGTGGAATATGTGACATTTCGTCTTGTACTATTTCCGCAGCTTCAACTGTGTTTTGGTTGAATGCTTTGTTTATTTTATGCCAGTATTGTGGCATTAGCTCTATGAACTCAGCATAAGATTTGTGATATTTTGCCAGTTGTTCTTTAGTAACAGTACCTTCATTCCAAGATTGGTAGAAAGGGTGATCTAATAGTCTGCGTTTCAATTCCATGTTTTTCTCCAAATAGTAAAATTAATTTTAGTAAATTTAATAAATTATTTAATATTAATGAATGATATTCACAATTTTGTTCTCTATTTGCCCACCTGATTCAATTCTTAGATGATAATTGCCACTTACTATATCACTAGTTTGTAAATAGTGGCTACTATTTGGGTCTAACGCTATTTCGGTCATTTTGTTGCCAAGCATATCGAAAATACTGACCTTAGATATTGAGTTACTAGTAGATTTTATATTTAGAGAGCCAAAGCTAGGATTAGGGAACACTTCGAATAGACTACCTTTGTCCTTGTTTTCTATGCTCGATTTTACAGATGTTATTTCTACTATTCTATCACTATCTAGAAAATCCGGTTGCCCTCTACCGTCTCTGTTACTTGTCCCAAAGAATACCCTACCATCGGGTGACACACATACAGCCCTCAACCGACCGTAAGAATTATTTATTATGTTATTTTCTTCAATTACTTCCATCCCTTCTTCACTTAGCTCTATTTGCATCAAGATGCCTGTGCGGAGTGTAGTCATCAATATACTATTCTGGAATTCTGGTATTACATACGGAGCATCATCAGAAACATCATAGAATGCAATTCCAGCTACTGCCAACGTAGAGCTTTGGTAGTAGATTGCCAAAGGTTCCTTTATATTATTAGTCTCACAATACTTAATTTCTAATGGTTCATTGCACATTCCTTCTACGTCAGGCCAACCATAATTCCTGTCTTTTTCTATAATATTCAGCTCATCGTTAGTATTTGGTCCATGTTCCGAGGAATATAGTATTCCATTATGAAAGACAAGTCCTTGTGGATTGCGATGACCGAAACTCCAAATTTCATTTTTAAGTGATTTATTTCCATAATATGGATTATCGTCTGGAATACTACCATCTGGGTTTATTCTTAGCACTTTTCCATTTAGACTAGTTAATGTTTGTGCTAAACTAGTATTTTGGGCGTCGCCAGTCGTTATGTAAAGCATACCATCTGGACCAAAAGCTAATCGGCAACCGTCATGATTCCCTGCACCCATTATATTGTCTAAAATGATAGCCGGCTCTATTAGCTCTGTACCGTTATATTTGTATCGGACAATTTTAACTATTGTCCCATTCCCTTGGTATGTGTACGAGAGATAGGCATAACCATCGTCACTAAATGTAGGTGATAGAGCCATTCCCATCAAACCTCGTTCAGAGCCGGTTATAACGTCACTCGTTATATCAAGAACTTGCTTCATTTCACCAGTTTCCGGATTAACACGCTGTACTCTACCAGGTCTTTCTGTAACCCATAGATAGTTATCTGGACCCCAGATAATTTCCCAGATAGTATTTAAGCCAGTAGCAGCATCTCGATAATTATATTCTTGTGCCTTAGTTTCGGTACTCGAATAAACTAATAGAAATAGTGATGTAATAATGCCTAATAAAGTCGTAGAAATTGCTTTTCTCATATATACCTCCGTGAGTTTTGAAATTTTATTTATAAAAATACGTATTACTATTAAAAATAGGAAAAAATAACAAATGAAAAAGTTATCTCTCATTGTAATAACCGTTATGTTTGCGTTTTGTCACACTCTAAGTGCAGAAAATCTAGACGAACTAGTGGACGTAAGTATTTATTCTAACGTAAAACAAATACAAATCGGTAGTGATTTTTATGTGGCCATTAAGCTAAATGTAGCTGATGAGTGGCATATATACTGGAAGAACCCTGGAGATTCGGGGTTACCCACTGAAGTCAAATGGACGCTACCAAAAGGGGTAGAAAAAGTTGGCGATATAATATGGCAAATACCTCATAGAATAGAATGGTCGGGGATGGTTAACTATGGTTTCGAGCACGATGTTTATCTGATCCAAAAATTTAAGACTATCAGATCAGTAGAGCTAAAATCTATTGATATAAAGGCGGAAGTTAGCTGGCTAGTTTGCAAAGAGAAGTGCATTCCCCAAAGCGATAAGGTTAGTATTAAAATAGCCGTTGATGAAATGTTTGAGAAAAGTGCCGAAAGCAAAATAATTCAAGGTTTACTAGCTACTGCTCCTAGCACATTTAAGTCGGTAAAATCTAATTTCATATCCGGTAAAGAAAAACTAGAAGTCAAGCTATTGGATATGCCAAGCGAGGTAGCTGAAGTTACAGACGTTTATATAATATCAGACGGCGTTACAGACAATACAGTAAAAACAAAAATAGAAAATAAAAAGAATTCTGCAATTGCTGAATTCAAATTGAGTCCCTATCTAGACGAGATGCCAGCTGAGTTAGAGATGCTGATATTATACCAAGATAAAAACGGCTCGTCAAAATCGTACGAAACAATAATTAATAATAAATAAAGGATAAGATATGAAGAAATTGTCAATAGTATTAGCGTTGATGTTATTTGCCACAACGGCAATGTTTGCAAGCGAAACAGCAAAAGTTGGGAGCAAAGCTCCGGAATTCACCCTGAAGGATACTAAAGGTGTAGAACATAAGATTTCAGATTTTGCTGGTAAGTATGTAGTATTAGAGTGGGTTAATTATGATTGCCCATTTGTAAAAAAACACTACGAATCAGAGAATATGCAAAATCTGCAACGTGAGTTTACTAAGAAAGGTGTTATTTGGTTGTCTATTTGTTCTTCAGCGAAGGGTAAACAAGGGAACTTCACAAAATCCGAAATTGAAAAGAAAAGAAAAGACTTTAAATCTGCTGAAACAGCTTATCTAATAGATGAAAGCGGCGAAGTTGGGAAATTGTATAATGCGAAAGTAACACCCGATATGGTTATAATAAATCCAAGTCAAGAAGTTATTTATCTTGGTGCAATAGATAATATCCCAAGTACTGATAAATCGGATATTGATAAAGCTGATAATTATGTATTACAAGCTCTTAACTCTGCTATGAATGGTAAGACTGTAAAAGTAAAATCATCAAAGCCCTATGGCTGCGGTATCAAATACTCTAACAAATAAGAAATTTTCAATAGATAGAATTTGAATGAATCCCAACTCAAAAAAGTTGGGATTTTTTTTTCTCTTCATTATAACTATTCAACCACTACTAACTTATCATGGAATTCAACTACATTATTTTTTGTTATAGTATAAAAGTAAACCCCATTATTGAGATCAATCAATTCAACAGGTTCGAATACAAATCCGTAGGATGACCTTAAGCCCTGGGAGATTAGTGAGTTACCAGAACTAGTATACAACTTAAAATTATAAGTGGAATTAGTCGGGTCATTTATTGCTATCTCTAGATTATTACCAGATTGATATACTTTGAATTTTTCATTTGAGTTAAGCATCTCGACATCTGACAGTGTTTCTAATCTATACACCCCGCACTCTGAGGCCGCAAATAAGGGAGTATCACCAGCCCAAGTAATTATCGGATTATCACACATTAATTCGGTCTGTAAAGAGTGTCTGAACCACGTATAACCACCATCTTTAGTTTCGAGTATCTTCCCCCAGTACTCCCAGTTCCCAACAGCTATACCATGATTTTCGTCTTTAAAAGAGATTTGAACTAACTCTCCAGCCGAATCGCTTTCCTTATCTAAAAGTTTTCTCCAGGTTTTCCCATAGTCAATTGATTTCAGTATATAGTCATTTTTTATACTGTTCGGTAAGTACTTTACCCCGACAGCATAGAATACTCCATTCTTGCTAATTTCTATTTTATTTACTTGTATTGGAGTATTAGAAATAGGTGTATATGCTGGTCTTTCGTTGTATAGAGACCATTCCTTATTTGTGATATTATATTTATAGAAAGTAACAAGAGGTATGAATAAAGTTGATAAGATAGAAAACTCTGATACGTCCTTGTAGTAAAGTAAATTGTCCGAATCTAAGAAAGTAATAGGAAGACCCACATTAATTGAATCTGGATACAGCCCTGTTTTGAAAGTCTTCCATTTATCAGTAGTAACATGAAAATTCTCCATATTTGCACCAACCCCAAACAATTCGTTGTACATTTTATAAGAGTAAAATAAATTATTCTTAACTCCAGTAATACTTTCTATATTTATTGGATCAAATGATATAGCTCCATTAACTGTTTCGTAGAGTACCCTATTAGAAAAGAATTGCATAACCCGATTATCAATAACATTACATTTACTTATATTATCACTATTGACTACTTTTGAATACAAATCAACCCAGTTGTCACCTTTATCGGTCGATTTATAAATGTGTAATGTCTCTCCAGAAATAAGAAATGCAAAACAGTTATTCTCATCAACACAAGTTAACTGCATAAAGTACGGTTCTGGTGCGAATTCTCCAACTTTTACCCATCTTTGTTCAGAATATAGATTCAAAGTAGATAGAGCTAGTAATGTAATTATTAGGAATGATTTCATAGCGAACTCCGTTAATAATGGTGATATAAACTGAAATAACAATGCAAACTATATATGATTTACATTCTATGTTGACACATCAAAAGTAAATAAAGTTACACCTATAATTTAAGATTCAGGAAAACTCAGTTTGTTACTCCATTTATCTATCCCATAAGCACATAGAGGGAGTAAGAATGGATACAAATACCAAGCAAACCGTCCGTCAGTATATGCTGCTGTTAGCGAATAGATAATCATCAGCACTACAAATATAGCACCCATACCGAATGCAAAAGTATGAGACTGCTTGAAGTCAATTGTTTTATATGATAGTGTGAAGATAAGTAATGGCACTCCACCTGTCAAAGCTAAGCTAATATAAGTTCTCAAACGAGTCAGATTGTCTATTAGTGATGTTGAGTTTACTGACCACATAAAAGTACTGTCAGCGTTTATAGTGTTTGCTCTCACGAAAAGTGATGTTGCTACAAATGCTACAAAAATGATTGTGGAGTTGATAAAACTTCGCTTGAATCCACTTTCTTTTATATTGAAAAAGAAGTAAAATGGGAGTAAAAGAACAGCTTTTTCATTAACCATAGCTGCTATTATCATTGTCAAGATTAATGGTATCAATAGCTTCCTAAGCGTTAGATAAACACCTAATATTATTAAAAAGATTGCTGGTGCGTCGAGCAATCCAACTACTCCGTAATAGAAAATAGGAAACGAAAATGCATATAGAAATGAAGTTATGAATATTGTCTTGTCCTTGAATCCTATAAGTGCCAGTACTTTCATCAAGAAGAGTAGTCCTAGTATCTCCGTGGAGAGGCATATCAGATTCAGCGAAGTAAACGAATCGAATGGTAATAATGAAGCTATAAGTGGAACAAGAAAGCGGAATGAATATGGCTTAGTGACTTCGTTTTCTACATCTTTACCATTATAATAGTTTACGTATTGTACATAAGTATATGAATCTAAGCTCATCTCTACGTCATAGCCGAGCTTTTCGCCGAGCTTCTTATCATCTGCACCTACGTAAGGACGAATAAACAAGTCTTGTCTATTCCACCTAACTACGGACATCATCACTATGACTAATGATAATAATATAAAATGCTTGTAATTCATTTTCGAAGATACGAAAATTATTCGGCAGGGAACGACACGAAAAATGTAGTTCCTTTTCCTAGCTCACTTTCGAACCAGATTTGACCACCATTTTTTTCTACCATTTCTTTGGTAAGTAGTAGTCCCAGCCCCGTTCCTTTCTCGTTATTAGTACCAAGAGTTGTATGAATTATACTCTTTTTGAATAACTTGTCTTTGTCGGTATTACTCATACCAACACCGTTATCTTTCACGCTAATCACTACCATTTGATCAGAGGATTCAGCTGCTATTACTATACTGCTTTCTTTAGGAGAAAACTTGATTGCATTAGATACTAGATTAGAAATAACATTTTCTACGTGTGTAGCATCGGCAAATATTTTTTTGTCGGTTTTTATTTCACTTACTAAAGATACAGATTTATTCGAGGCATTAAGCTTTAAAACACTTATTATTGAGCTAATAATAAGCTCTGGTGTTACTAATACTTTGTGAAGTTCAACACGGTTCAATTGTAATTGACCCCATTTTAAAAGGTCATCTACGAAACTATATTGATTTACAATAGAATCATATAAAGATTCTACTATTTCTTTTTTCTCAGAGTCATCCATAGCGTCATATTCATCTACGAGTATTCCCATTAATGCTTTAACTCCTGAAAGTGGACTCTTTATATCATGGGCTACTAGCGAAATGAACTTATTCTTATCGTCAAGTAATTTCTCTAGTGATTTTTGTGATTTTGATAGTTCTAGATGATTAGAAACTCTCATCAGCAGTTCCGATGTGTTGAACGGCTTAGTAACATAGTCAACAGCCCCCATCTCGAATCCTTTTTGTAGATCCTCTGCGCTTGTCTTAGCTGTTACAAATATTATAGGTATATTACGAGTAGTTGGGTCTTCTTTGAGTGCTCTACAAACATCAAACCCGTTAGTCCCGGGCATAGCTATATCGAGAAGAATAATATCGGGTATCTCCTCTTTTGCATTGCTAATAGCCGTTTCGCCATCTTGTGCTATTATCAGATTAGCATTCTTAGCCGCGAAAATACTACCAAGAACTTGTAGGTTCTCAGGTATATCATCCACTATCATAATAGTCGAATCTTGGAATATAATGTCTTTATTTCTCATAGTGGTCTCTTTTTATATCAAACAAAGATAGTAAATTAATTTAATTTAATATAATAAATTATATTCTGTAAAGTAAAATACTTATCCCAGCTTGTGTAGCTTCTAGGGTGCTTGTTTCATCAGCCGTGTTTGTGCCAGCTATGGCGTAAGCAGTGCCGTGGTCAGGCGATACGCGGACTATTGATATATTGGCTGTGCAGTTTACCCCGCCCCCTTGTTGTTAATAATTCATTAGTCGGTCTATCCAGAGGGGTGCAAAGGATCTAGGAAATTAATATTGTAGAGTTATATTGCTTGTGCTGAGCGTAGCTGAAGTGCATACGTCTCAAATACTATCATAACTGCGTAGCAGTTCAATATTAGTAGCAATAAGATATCGCATTATTGGAAACAACCCCATCGGGGTTGAATAAATGAAACGATGTATATTCTACCACTAAAGGGGTAGATGGTGTTTTTACGATTGTTGGACTACTAATATTATATCCCTACGGGATATTTTTTACGTCAAATTAACTCACGAATTATGCTCTTCGGGAGGAGCTGTCAGAACTTGTTTTGACTGAGGAGGATAAATAACAACGGTCTTCTTCGTTTGTCCACCTCCGTCTGACACCTACGGTGTCAGCCACCTCCGCCAGCGGAGGACAATTGGGTTTTTCTTCTATTCTCAACAATCGCTATTCCAGCTTGTATCGCCTCTAGCGTACTTGTTTCGTCAGCTGTATTAGTACCAGCGATAGCGTAGGCAGTGCCGTGGTCTGGCGATACTCGGACTATTGATAGATTTGCTGTGAAGTTTACTCCGCCGCCTTGGGCTAGTAATTTCAAGGGGATTAACCCTTGGTCGTGGTACATAGCCAATATACCGTCATACTCTTTGTACTGTCCGAATCCGAAGAAACCATCAGCTGGGAATGGACCTTCTGCAACAGAGTGTTTGTGTAGTATGTTTAGCTTTTCTATAGTATCGTTGATATATGATACTTCTTCTGTACCTATATTACCTTGTTCGCCTGCATGTGGGTTAAGCCCAAGTACTGCTATGCGTGGTTTAGAAATACCAAAATCCAAACGTAAAGAACTTTCTAGAGCTGTGTATTTAGCTTCTATTAGTCTTGGGCGGAGTAGATTCTGTATTGTCTTTATTGGCACATGAACGGTGGTCAGAGCAACTCGAACATTACCACTAAATAGAATCATCAAAGGGTCAGCCCCAAACGATTCTCCTAGCATTTCTGTATGCCCTGGGAATTTGAAACCAGAGATGGATATTGCTTTTTTATTAATTGGAAGAGTTAATAAGATGTCAGCATTACCGGCTTTTATATACTCGACAGCATTGGCTATGCTATCGGCAGCTATTTGACCTGCCTCTGCTGTTACCTGACCGAATTCTATTGAAGCGTCTATTCCTTTATTCCGAATTTCAACTTCATAACCCGAGAGCTTTATACCATTTTCGGTTTCTTCAAAATTGATATCTAATCCATCGAGATAGTCGATAATCAATCTGTAAGGACCAAAAAGTATAAAACTAAGTTCATTGGGTGTATTGGTTAACTTGTCTAGAGCCTTTGCGAAGCACTCAAGGCCTATTCCGTTTACATCACCTATAGATACAGCTATTTTCATGTCAGAGCATTTTTTGTGTACGATTTGCATTTAATAACATACCTGCCAAAGTCATATTGAAGAGTAAGGAAGTACCCCCATAACTCATAAAAGGTAAGGGAATACCCATCACGGGCATCATACCTATGACCATACCTATATTGATTAGTATATGATACAGGAAGATAACACCTATCCCAAAGCAGAGTATTTTGAAAAAAGGATTGTCATTTTCTGTGGCGAGATTTACTGCTCTTAGTATTAGAACTCCGAATAGAAATATAATACCAGCACCACCAAGGAAACCAAATTCTTCGGTTGGTACAGAGTATATAAAATCTGTCCACTGTTCTGGTATATAGCGGAGTTGCGTCAGAGTTCCTTGTTGGAACCCTTTGCCAGTTATCCCACCACTACCAACAGCAAGTTTTGATTGCATAACATTATATCCGCTACCACGGGGATCACTTTCTGGGTCTAAGAAGCTGTCAATTCTCGATTGTTGATGCGGCGCCATGCTTTTGTAAACAATAGGTCCAGCTAGACCAACAACAAAAAGTACAGCTACAGCCAATATTTTGAGAGGTATTCTGCCTTTGAGCATTAGTACAACTACAGAAAATACACTCGCACCTATTAGATAAAACAGTGTATCACTTAGTGAGGCTATTAGTATAAATGGGGCGACAATTATTACTAACAATATAATAGAACTAAATCCAGTCCAAAATAATATACCTAAGAAGAGTGCTATAAGAACTGATGCAGAACCTATATCGGGTTGTAACATAACTAATACTAGCAATGGTAAAAGGAATAAAGTGGAGCGTCCCAAGATGTTAATCTTGCTAATACTCTTTCCTTTTTGAGATAGATAGTTTGATAGTGCCATTAGTAGTCCTAGCTTTGCTATCTCAGCTGGCTGCATATTGAACCCACCTAACCGTATCCACCCCATTGTTCCATTTATTCTGACACCAATGAAAAGCACAGCTATTAAAAGAATAACAGATAAACCGTATATCCAATATGACATAGCTTTGAGTTTTTTATGTGGGAAAAAAGCAACGGATATCAAGACTACTATACCTATGGCTGCAGATATTAACTGCTTATCAAAAAAGCCACCAGCAAATGATACTGTTGCGGAGTAAATAGATAATAACCCCATAAGAGTAAGCATAATCACAGTAAAGAAAGTAGTCCAATCGAAATTCTCTACTTTGGTTTCTGATAAATTATAATCTAATGAGTTATTCAACGAACTGTATTCCGGTTATCTTATAATATGCTTCTAGGTATTTAGCATGTATTCTATTTATTACTTCGCTAGGCAATGTAGGAGCCGGAGGGGTTTTATCCCACTCCAATGTCTCTAGGTAATCTCTTAGTATTTGTTTGTCGTAGTTTTGTGGCTCTTCACCAGGTTGGTAAGTTTCCTCCAACCAAAGCCGCGATGAGTCCGGCGTTAGTGCCTCATCTATTAGTATAATTTCGCCTGTTTCTAGCTCACCAAATTCAAACTTTGTATCAGCTAGTAGTATGCCTGATTTTTTTAACCTTTCCGCACCAAAATTGTATAGTTCTATCGAAATGGCCTTTAGCAAATCCGTAGTTTTCTGTCCTAGTATATCGCAACACTGCTCGTAGCTTATATTCTCGTCGTGTCCTTCATCTGCCTTGGTAGAAGGAGTGAATATTGGCTCTGGCAATCGTTCATATTTTCTCAATCCTACTGGTATTTCTATACCGCAGATTTTTCCGCTATCTTGGTATGATTTCCATCCTGAACCAGCTACGTAACCTCTGACTATAAATTCAACAGGTAGTGGCTTGGCTTTTCTAACTATCATACTACGTCTAGATAATATTTCCTTGTGAGCTGATAGTGAATCGGGGAAATCAGAAAAATCGCTCGCTATTAAGTGATTATTGATAATATGTTTTGTGCTATTCAGCCAATAAGTCGAGATTTGATTGAGTATTTTTCCTTTCTCAGGAATTGGCTCATTCATAATCACATCGAAAGCCGAGATACGGTCAGTTGCAACTATTAGCAAAGATTCACCTAAGTCAAATACTTCACGTACTTTGCCCTTGCGGACTAATTTCAAATCATCAATATCTATGTTATAAAGTGCTAAACTCATACCATCACCGAGTAAATATAAAGTACATAATCTACAATTGACCTATCTAATTGCATAATCAACAATGGAATCCCTACGAAGACTAATATAATAACTAGTTCTGTCAGATATACTTTACCTCTTGGCTTATCAAATACCACAGCCGAGGATTTGAATAATCTAAATGCAGACCATATTTTCACAACTACTAATATCATGAAAATCAATAAATATCCATTTTCCATTTGTTCGAAAATTCTAATCATAAATGCAGAAACAGGTAGTAAAAGTAAAGTGGGAATCAATGCCCAAGTTGCTAATGTAAACGCGTCTTTGAAAAATAGTCTTACCGATAATACAAAAGCTGCTACTCTGAGTAAAGCTGCTAGTAGTAATATGTAAAGTACAATTATCAACGACATTACTAATATTAGTAATGCAGGTGACCACACCATTGTAAATAAATTTTCTTTGATTATCTGTATAGGTACGATGATATTTAGGAAATATTCTAATGTATCGTTGAATCGTAGATAATAGAAAGTAGCCGCAATGAACGAAGCAGTTGAAACAGAAACTAGCAATGCCAGTACGCTAGTTTGTATAGCCGAGATTAATCGTTGGTCTCTTATGTCTGCATAGAAATTATAAGGTCGTAATATAGAACGGAAGAAATATTCTCTAAAGCGTTTGAATCTATTTATCATCATCAAGAATACTAATCCGAAGAAAATACCTGTGATTATAAATACAATTGTTTGATCGCCAGCCGGGTCGCTTCCTGCTGTTAGTAGTGGTTCCTTCTCTTTATTGAATATCGACTTTACTGCTTTGAACGCTGCTCTCTCGTTTCTATTTCTATCCACTAACCCTGAAGTGTACACATACTTGTCGTCACTATTGTTAATCATTGTCGGTTGTTGTAGTAGATAGTCATTGTACGTGTCTATAGTGTAGCCAGCCAGATTCGCTGATTTGAAAACAGAGTATGAATTCAGCAAATAATATGCTTGAAATTCTAAAGATAGTTTATCAGCGTACCCATTTTTATTATGTTTCTGAACAGTAGTACCTAGCTCACAAACTATTGGTAAACTACCCGAATTTTGTTGCAATTCTTTCAATCGTACTAATTGCTTATTGAAATCGAAGGTCTTATGCTTGAAATTGTATATTAAGAAATCGTATCCCTTAATATTCGGGTAATCCGAACCAGAATATATAGTTTTATGAACCAAATTATTGGTGTATTTGTTCATTATAGCGAGTATATCTTCCGTGTAGCTCTTAGTTTGGTTCTGCCCTTCGGAAGAGTATGAGTACAAACCATAACTGAATATACATGGCGAATTATCAATTGTGGTTAGTATTCTATCCGCTATATTCTTGATTCTAACCTTTATTTCGTCTGAATTCAGAATCGATGTAGGTGTATTATAAACAGGTAATTCATACAGTACTAGAAGTCCATATCTATTACATAGTTCGATAAGATACGGATGAGGTAATCCGAATTTTACTCGAATAGCATTAGCACCTAATTTCTTTACTTCTCTTATGTCCTTTTCATATTGAACATCAGAAAGAGATTGTCCTTGCCCATTAATATCATCTACATAGTTCACAGATTGTATTTTAAAGGGTTGTCCGTTTAGTAAAAATCCGTTCCCATTGTCAGAGCTAACTATTGTTACGTCTTTGAAGCCGATTGAGATTTCGCTCTGGTCTATTACGCTGCCGCCTTTTATAACTTTTACTACTATGCTATATAGGTTCGGTTCATCTGGTGACCATAGTTTCGGACTATTTACAATTCCTTTCGATTCGAAATTATAGACTCTAGAATTGCTGACGTTCATGCTAGAAGTACCAATTTCATATTGCCCTTCTTTGCTTTTCAGGTAAGTTTTAACAGTAACATTACCTTTAACTGAGCCGTTCTGACCTGTGGTAATTGCACCCTTTATCTTGAGAGAAGCACTCGAATTACCATCAGCCAATTTGTACGAAGAGCTGATACCGCTCACCCAAGCACCAGCAGTGCTTATTAAGTCAATCTTTCTGATTATACCAGAAGCGGCTCTTGTTGCATGCATTGGTAATTGTTGTATTTGACGTGCGTACCCTTCCGTTGGGTTTACTTTTATTTTTAGTTCATTGTCGCCTACTTTCAGCGAACTCTCTGGTAAATCGACCCAAAATTGTGTCATTCCACCGAAGTAGCTACCCAAGAACTGGTTATTCACATAGAATTCACCATTGTCCGAGATTCCGTTTACTTCTAAGTGAAAAGTCCTATTTGCCAAATCTGCTTTTGAAAGCGTTATGGTCTTTTTGTAAAGGAGGGTCTTGTTCTCATAGCTAGTAGAGGGTACGTGTTGGACAGACCAAGTATCGCCTTCATCGTAGGATACTTTCCATTTGCCAGTAAGGTCTATTACTTTTCTATTCATACCGTAAGTCGCAGTGACTTGAGTAGTATCGAACTGAGCGAAGGTAGCAGAAAAGCTAATTAGTAGTATTAATAGTATTAATTTTTTCATTTATGATATTGTAATTGATTGCGACACTTTTAATGATTCTAAAATAGCAAAAGTACACTTTGTAACAGCAAATAATTCTTCTTTTGGGATTAATGCTTTGCCAGATTTTATAGAGCCAACGAATAACTCCATTTCTTTTTTGATTCCTTTCTCGCCGTCCATCTTGATAGACTTCGCGTTTTTACCTTTGTGGATAGTTATAGTGTTGAAATTATCCATAACGTAAACGGAGTTTTCACAAAACACTTCGCAGTATTCTTTGCCCAAACTACCGTCTCCATTAGAGAAATACTCGAGCACTCCGACCGAACCATCTTGGAATTTGATAGTTGCAGCTACATTGTCTTCGTTCAGCTTAGCTTCCGAATTGCCCGATAGTGCTTCGGCATAAACTCTTATAGGCATACTACCAGTTAGATATACCATAGTATCTATGAAGTGGCATGCCTCACCGATTATACGTCCACCACCCTCACTTCTCTGAGACCAATGATCAGCCGGTATATGTCCTGCATTTATTCTGTACTTTACTATCATCGGTTCTTTGTGACCTGCTAACTCTGATTTGATAGTAGTGAATGACTTAGAAAATCTTCTGTTGAAGCCAACCATCAGTTGCTTATCTGATTTAGAGCTTGCTTCTATTATTTTATCTAGCTCTTCTTTATTGAGGGCTAAAGGTTTTTCTACATAGACGTGCTTACTATTTTCTATTCCGTTAAGTACAAATTCACCGTGGGTATTGTGCCACGAAGCTATGAATATTGTATTTATATTTTTGTCTTTTATTAGCTCTATCGGGTTAGCTCCAGCTTTGGCGAAGCCAAAATTAGTAGCAACAGTTTTAGAACTAGCAGCACTATTATTTGCTACTGATACGAATGATACACCTTGTTTAGTAAGCGGTGGTAATAGGTAGTTTTGAGCGAATTGACCAGCTCCAACAAAGCCGATTTTCACTTCTGAATCGGTAGTGATAGCACCAGTAGAAACGAAAGTCGTTTGCTTTCCTTCTCGCTTCGGATAGTTTATTAGTATTCCCAGATAAGGTGCAGATGATGAGCTAATCATATCATAAGCTTTGCTAGCTTCTTGCACATCGAAAGCGTGAGAAGTCATACTCTCTACATCTATTCTGCCTTTTTCTATTAGCTCTACGAAAGCTTGCATATTTCTATTTTCTGTCCAACGAACGAAGGCATAAGGGTAATCGTGCCCATCTTCTTCGTAAAATGCGTCATATCTACCTGGACCATAGCTCGATGATATACGCAGATCAATTTCTTTTTTATAAAATGGATGACGATTCATATCCATACCGATAGCACCGACTATGACTACTTTGCCCTTTTTGCGGGTCATTTCCATAGCCATCTGAAGCGGAGCACTACTCGAAGTAGAAGCCGTGATAATAGTAGAATCTGCTCCTTCGCCATTGCTTCTAGCTATTACTTTCTGTACGTTCTCAGATGAACTTTTTAGTACCGAATCGCAACCGAATTTCAAACCGAGCTCCATAGCTCTATCGTCTATATCCATTCCGATTACATTACAACCTGCAGCTTTTAGAAACTGTACTGTGATTAGTCCTAATAGTCCTAATCCAACTACAACTACATTTTCGCCTAAACTGGGCTCTGCTTGGCGGAATCCTTGCATAGCAATCGCACCAACTGTTGTATATGAGGCATCTTCGAATGAGACGCTATCTGCAATTTTAACAACTAGGTTTTTGGGAACAGCGATTATCTCGGCATGATTAGCTATACCAGCTCCTGCTGCCGCTACTCTATCACCGGGTTTGAACTCATCACATTTCGATTCTATAACTACACCAGAAGCGGAGTAACCAAGTAGTTTGAAAGAATTAAGTTTAGCACTTACTCTGCGAACTGTTTCCTTTAGTCCGTAACTTTTCACCGCATCTAGGACTACTTTTACTTGGTCGGGTTGCTTTTTAGCACGAGTGAGTAAACTCCCCTGACCATTGTCAACGGATGTTTTTTCTGTTCCTGCACTGATTAGTGAGCTATGAACTTCTACTAAAACCCCATTAGCAGGGCACTGTGGGGAGGGCATATCTTCTGTCCTTACTTCCCCAGATTTTTGATATTGGACTACTTGAAGCATTGTTTTCTGTGTCGATTTACAAGATACAAAGATAAGAATTATTTACAAGAAAATGGTAATGAGTAAATACAGGATTTAAAGGAAAAGGCCCTCACTGAGTGTATAAACTTGTAGAAAGTCAGAAATTTCATTAATTTCAATATCCTAAAATAAGGTTTAGTTATGAAAAAATTACTTTTACTTACTGTTTGCTTTGTTACTATTATCTCTTCTGCCTACTCTGTAGAAGACTTTACTATTTGGAAAGTTGATGCTACTGTACAGAAATTTAACGATGTTTATTTTGCAGGTCAAGATGATGAATTAATTATTATTGTATGTGATTCAATACTGTATAGAATGAATTCATCAAATGGGAATTATATTGATAGTCTTTACTTTGGGAAAAGAGCACTGAGTAGTGCTATTACTAATGATGGTCTTAAAGTTTATATCTCTTTGTGGGATTCGATTGTGGGATATGATGTGTATGATTTTTCAAATGTATTAAATATTCCGAAGTTACCTCTTTCTGGTAGGTTAATTGATGATGATATTAACACGGCATACCTAGACTTAACAATATCAGCGAGTGATAAATTTTTAATATACGTATATCATGAAGCTAATAACCAGTCTCAAAATCTATATCAAGTAGCAATACATGATTTAGTATCAAATACTTTAGTATATAGAATTGATAATAGTACAAACCTTGTAAATGAAATAAATGTCTATTCTATACCTACAATATTACCAGATGAAAAAGCTATAATGTTCATTAAGTCTGTTAGTGGGATTGGTGAAGTAGTATTTTATGATTTTGAGAGTGAAGTCTTCTCAACTAGAGTTGAAACTAAAACTAAGCTAACTCCTCAAACGGAATTTATTTTTTTAAATGATAATGAAGTTACAATTACTAGATCAGCAATACCAAGTTTTTATGGTTTTAATGTTTTGAATTTGAACACTAATGTTGTTGAAGAGTATTATAATTTTTGGTCAAGTGAACAAAAATTGACCTTTGTAGCACCTTATAAAATAAATGATAATTTATTTTTACTTACACTCTACAATCAAAATAAATCGAACTTTAGAATGACATTCTTTAATAAAGCGATAAGAGATACATCAACGAATTTCTATAATATACAGTTAGGTGCTAAAATCGATATAAACATGATTAATACATTGTTTTTAAGCTATAGTACTGCAGATATTTATCTTCATGACCTAAATCGATATCTAACATTAACTAACATTATAGAAAATAACAATTTCTATTCATTAGAAATATCACCTAACCCTAGCCAGAACACAATTAGAGTACACACCAAAGATGACCAATTCATAAGCTACGAAATAGTGGATATGAATGGGATAGTCACACTAGAAGATGAATTGCCTTCTAATGATATTAGCATTGATATTAGTAGTCTTAGCAGAGGTGTATATTTCATTCAGCTAACTAAAATAGATGGCTCAACCCACAAAGCAAAATTCGTAAAGGAATAGGAAAAAAAAGAGCTAACCCATAGAAGTGAATTAGCACTCTGTAATCTATATAGCAATCATATTATTCGTTTGTTAACTTTCCTTGTACTCCATTCGGTTTACCTACTGGGTCCAAATCTAAGCTATAAGTAAATTTGAAGTTAAACTTACGCGTCTTTGTAGGGGTAACATTGTCATCAGACAGTTCTAGATTATTAGTCCAAAAAGTCATAGTGTTATTATCATTTTTCTTGTAGTAAAGTTTACCCTTTGTAGCAACTGTCAAACCACCAGCTGTGTACCATCTGTTTGGCGCAGTGTCTTTGTTCGAATTTAACTCACTTATTGAAAATTCTTTTTCTTTCATTTCCAATATAGAAGTTATATAATTCATTTCGCCAGAATTATCAGTAGGTAGTGGGTGTTTTACTTTCAGAGTAAATCCGTTGTTATTATTATCATCTGATTTAACTATCAACCACAGTTCATTAATAAAATTCTGATGAAATAGTCCAATATCAGTCAAGCTATATGTGTTCTCTGGCGAAACTAATGTATTGTTAGCAGCTAATGCTGTAGATGTTTTATTATCGTCATTTGGGTCAGTGCTATTGTCATCTTTACATGAACTTAAGCTCAACAATAATGATAGAAGAGCAATAGAAATAATTTTAGAAGCGATACTTCTCATAGAAAACTCCAGTATAGGTTAAAAAATATCTAACAAATATAGTAATCTAATTCGTCATATAAAAGACAATTTTAGTCCTTTGCTCTTTGCTCTTGAGTAATAAATAAAGAAAGTTTAGTGATTCTGAACGATTTTAGACCGTTTATAGGGAAAAGTCAAAAACTAACATTGAAGAATAAGAATCTTGAACTAATATTCTTTCCTTTTTTTTGACTCAAAAAAATAAATTCTTCATTTGTTCTTTAAAACTCATATATTAGTACAAAACAATACAAATTATATGATAAATAGGTTAAAAGAAGCAATAAAAGACCCCAAAGGTACATTCAAAAAAGTGTATAGATGGCTCGAGCTATTCGAAGAGCGATTAGACAGGCATCAGACTTTTATGATGGCATCTGGGATCGCTTTTAATATTCTACTTTATCTTTTACCGGTCTTTCTTATATTAGTATTGACTATCAGAATGTTTCTTGGCTCACAGGGTATAGTCGAAAAATTTAGTGGACTTCTATTTGATTTTCTGCCCCCAACTCAAGAAACTTACGCTATGCTTGAAACTGTTTCCAGGGAAGTAGAAATATTAGTTCAGTACTCTTCTGTATTTGGTATTATAGGTGGTGTTACACTACTATGGTTATCTTCCTTACTTATTAGTTCTTTCAGAAGTGCTTTAAATGAGATTTACAGTCTAAAGAGTCGGCATATATTTATTCTTTATCGGTTTAAAGATATGTTGTTAACGCTAGTCCTTACAGTACTAATACTTATTTATTCTTACGCAGTTCCGATTGTTACATTTTTTATTGATTCCATAATCCATCTGCTTCCAGAAATATTTTCTGGATTTTTGACAGATATATTCTTAACTCTATTCTCGCTAATCACTTCATTCCTTCTAATTTATTTTATCTTCAGATGGGTACCTAATCAAAGAATACCCCGCAAACCAAGAGTATTTGCTACTACATTAACTGTTATAATGATAGAAATATCTCGTCACGTATTCGCTTGGTATATATCTTCAGTGACCGATTATGGTAAGTTCTATGGGACTTATGCCGTTATTGTATCTATAGCTGTTTGGGTGTATTACTCTTCACTTATTATATTATTAAGTGCCGAGCTAGGCAAATATATCTATGACAACAAATGGGATCGTGAACATCAGTCAGAAGATACATTCGAAGATAGTTTGCTACCCTAAAATTTTAGGTATTTCTGCCATACTAAAAACAATTCCCAAGTAGCATTTATATCACGTAGACAATAATCAGATATAGTCGCAATCTCACCTTTATTGTACAGCTCCGAGACCATCGAACCATCTACTCCTTCGCTTTTAGGAGAAGTAATACCGAAGGCACGAGTATAGAAATCGAAGTTAAATCTTTTTGAAGCAGAATAAGGAGAAGGATTATAGAAGCTCAATTCATCTATCAAATCTGTATGTCCTGGATAGTTCCATTTCGTTCCGCTCATCAGATTACGTGAAGGACGAATCTTGAGCAGCGCACTACGTAACATAAGAAAAGGAACATCAAAACTACGACCGTTGAATGAGATTAGAGTCGCTCCGCTATACTTAGTCACAATCTTCCAAAATGCTTCTAATAGTCCTCTCTCTGTGTAAAGCAAACACTGTTTACCACTTGGCAAGGTTAACTCTGCACCTTCCTCCCCATCATAATCGGGCAGTGTAGAAAAAGCGGCTTCGTTCTTAATCTCGTACTCGCCGTTCACTCCTTCCATTAGCTGCAAACCAATGCAAACAACCTGAGCAGTGAAAGGATACAGTCCTAACATGAATTTCTTCTGTTCTATTTCTTCATCTGTAACTGCACCTCGTACTAGATACTCTTGTTGCGATTCGGAGAATGAGTCAAAGTCCAAAGAAGCTGTTTCTATATCAAATACTATATATCTTTCCATCGTAGGTTTCTGCTGTTTTATTGATTCTATAATAGTCAATATAATGAAATTTATTAATTAACAACTGCCCATTCAATAAATAAAAATCACTCTCAAACATTATCCTTCTATTTTTCGGCAATTATACCAATATTTTGTAATTTTAGAGTTGAATGATAAACAAAATTGAAAAACTAAACATAGGATTGGATAAAATGGATTTGAAAATAGCTTCCCTAACAGAGTTAGGAAAAGATAAAATTGAAAAACTTCCCTTCTCTATAAGAATATTATTAGAGAACGTTCTGAGAAACAAAGATGATTTTGCAATTACGCAAGAACACGTAGATACATTGCTTAACTGGGATCCGAATGGTACTGATAAAGAAATACCATTCAAACCAGCTAGAGTATTAATGCAAGATTTTACTGGTGTACCAGCCGTAGTCGATATAGCTTCTATCCGTTCGGAAGTTATCCGAAAAGGTAAAGATGGTTCTAAAATCAACCCACTAATACCTGTTGATTTGGTTATTGACCACTCTGTACAAGTTGATTTCTTTGGTACTGATTATTCATTGAAACGTAATGTGGATATGGAATATGAGAGAAACTTGGAGAGATACCAATTTCTAAAATGGGCACAAAATACATTCAAAAATTTCACAGTAGTACCTCCGGGTATGGGTATTTGTCACCAAGTTAATCTAGAGTATTTGGCGACTGGTATAGTAGAGCGTGATGGATGGGCTTTCCCAGACACATTAGTTGGTACTGACTCGCACACACCTATGGTTAACGGTATTGGAGTATTAGGATGGGGTGTCGGTGGTATAGAAGCAGAAGCTGCTATATTAGGTCAACCTATGTTCTTTACTTGTCCGCAAGTTATTGGTTTGAGATTAACTGGTAACTTACAAGAAGGTATTACTGCAACTGATATGGTATTGGAAATCACTGAATTACTTCGTAACTACGGAGTAGTAAACAAATTCGTAGAAGTATTTGGTGAAGGTGTTGGTAATCTGAGCGTAACAGATAGAGCAACTATCTCTAATATGTCTCCTGAGTTTGGCTGTACTGCAACTTATTTCCCGATTGACGATCAGACTATTGATTATATGAAAAGAACAAATCGTTCTGATAAGCAAATCAAATTAGTTGAAGATTATTGCAAATCGAATATGCTTTGGAGAGAAAACGAAGATAAAATTGGTTATACGCATGTATTAGAACTTGATTTGAATAAATTGAAGCCAAACGTAGCTGGACCTAAACGTCCTCAAGATAAGATTTTGGTTGAAGAATTAGGCACTAAGTTCCACGATTTATTGGATAATGGATATAGCCGTAAATATATTCCAATTCAAAATAGAAAAGAAAGTGCTTGGCTTTCAGAAGGCGGTTCGGGTACCGAATTTACTTTTGAAGAAGAACATATCGATGATAGAGATGTTTCATTAGAAGCATCTATAAAAACAGTAAGAATAAAACTAAAAGATGAAGAGTATGTACTTAGTGACGGTGCTATTGCAATAGCAGCAATCACTAGCTGTACTAACACTTCAAACCCTAACGTTATGATAGGTGCAGGTTTGGTTGCTAAAAAAGCAATCGAACGTGGGTTACAAGTTAAACCATGGGTAAAAACAAGTTTAGCCCCAGGTTCTAAAGTAGTGACTGAATACTTACAACGTTCAGGATTATTAGAAGATTTGGAAGCATTGAAATTCCACCTTGTGGGTTACGGATGTACTTCATGTATTGGTAATAGTGGTCCTTTGCCTCCACACATAGATAGTGCAATAGACAAAGCAAACCTTGTACTGACTTCTGTTATTTCTGGTAATAGAAACTTCGAAGCTAGGGTTCACCCTAAAGTGAAGATGAACTTCCTTGCTTCTCCTATGCTAGTAGTTGCTTATGCACTAGTAGGTAGAGTAGATGTTAATATATTAGAAGATGTAATAGGTTATGACCCGAATGGTGAAGCTGTTTATCTGAAAGATATTTGGCCAACTCAGAAAGAAATCAATGACGTATTAGCAGCATCATTGACAAAAGCAGATTTCGAAAGCACTTATAGTGTTATTTTTGATGGTGAAGAAGATTGGCAGAAACTGAATGCTCCTGTTGGCGAGAACTACGCTTGGGGAGACGATTCTACTTATATCAAAGAAGCTCCATTCTTCCAACAGATCTCTGAATCTGTTGCTGAACCTCAAGATATAGAAAACGCAAGTGTTCTACTTAAATTAGGCGATTCAGTGACTACTGACCATATTTCTCCTGCAGGTTCTTTTGCTGCAACTTCACCAGCTGGTAAATACTTGCAAGAAAATGGTGTTGAAAGACCTATGTTCAATTCTTATGGTTCTCGTCGTGGTAATCACGAAGTGATGATGAGAGGAACTTTTGCAAACGTTCGTATCAATAATGCTCTTTCTGAAAAAGAAGGTGGTTACACAACTTACTTACCAACGAATGAGCCAATGTCAGTTTATGACGCTGCTATGACGTATATCGAAAACGAAATACCTCTAGTTATCATAGGTGGTAAAGAATACGGTAGTGGTTCATCACGCGATTGGGCTGCAAAAGGTACAACTCTACTAGGTGTGAAAGCTGTAATAGTAGAGAGTTTTGAGCGTATCCACAGAAGTAATCTAGTTGGAATGGGTGTTATGCCTCTGGAATTCATAGGCACTGATCCAGACATTCTAGGTTTAGATGGTACTGAAAAATACACTATCAACGGTATAAGCGAAGGACTAACTCCTGCTAAAACTCTTAAAGTTGATTTCGAAAGAAAGAATGGCGAGAAAGGTAGCTTTGATGTACTTTGTCGTTTGGATTCTGAAATAGAGATCGAATATTACAAAAATGGTGGTATTCTTCACTATGTATTGCGTGACTTCTTGAAAAAGTAAGTAATGCTTAGTAGATAAAATTAGAAAGCCATTTTCTTAATTGAGAATGGCTTTTTTTTGTTTTATTAAAATATGGCTAAGGCATAAACGAACTATGCTCCACAGTAGGAGCTGTCAGAACTTGTTCTGACTGAGGAGGATATTAAAAAATGCGGTCATTGAGGTTTTCGAAATGTGAGCATTCCAATAATTATTCCGCCTTCGACTTCGCTAACGCCTAATACGTCGCAAACAGCGGAGGACATTCAAGTCATACTGAGCGGAGCGAAGTATCCAGGAGAACTGCGGAGCAGTTCAATATTAATAGCTACAAATGACGATAATACACAAAACAACTCCTACGAGGAGTTGAATAAATATGGGACTAACGTCCAATCTGGATTGGTGATATACAAATTACCCGTCGGTTAAAACCGACGGCAATACATTCTATTTCTCTTAAAACAGCTTGCTTAGATAACCTAAAGTATTGCCGTTGGCTTTAGTCAACGGATACTGACATCCACCCAAACATAGTGACTTTAGTCACATATTATATTGCCCCGGTGGGGCATTGGAGTTGGTGGGATACCACTTTTAGCTACAGATATACTGCCCCGCTGGGGCTTACAAGGAATTCATTTAAAACTCTTGGACTCTTCTAACGCCTGCAGCGTTATCAGAGTGACTTATTTTCTAGCTGCGAATTACTCCACAATCGCGACTTCCACTTCGCTTTCGCTAATTTTAAGTTCGCCTTTGGCTTTTATTTGAGCGTATCTGAATCGTAATGTTATATAGCCAATGATAGCCGTTATAACAGCGCCAATAACTAATGACCAGAAAATGCCAACTAATCCGAAGTACATAGACCCGAAATATGCTAATGGAACGAAGAATACGAACATATAACCGATAGTCAAAGCAGCAGATTCTAGTGGGCGCTTCAATACGTTGAGTGAGGTAGTGCTTATCATTAGTACTCCTCTGAATGCCATTGCAAATGGGGTAATACTCAAGTAAAGTACCATTACCTCAACTACTTCTGGGTCTGACTTTACAAACCAAGATATTGGTTCTTTGAATAGCTCGAAAAATCCTATCATAGCTGCTCCCCATACGAAACAGAAGGTGATTACCAATTTGAATGCTTTGTCTATTCTATCAAATTTAAGAGCTCCCCAGTTTTGCCCGATAAATGGACTGAGTACAGCCGCTGTTGCCATGAAAACTGTCAGTACTAGCGATTCTATCCGTGAAGCAGCTCCGAGTGCTGCTACTGCTGCCTCGCCATAGTATGATGTGAAATCGATGATTATACCGAACCCAGCAGGCAGTATTATATTACTTGCTGCTGTTGGTAAACCAACATGTAAGATCTCTTTCCAAGAATCTATAATCTCTTTTAGAGTAGGAACCTCAAAAGTAATCATATCATATTTGTAATAAAGAAGTCTGAATGCAATAACTAATGTCACTAATCTACCTATCAGTGTTGCTATAGCAGCTCCTTGTATTCCCATAGCAGGGACTGGCCCAAATCCAAATATAAAGATAGGGTCTAATATTATGTTTATACCTACGGCGACTAGCATAATATAGCTTGGAGTTTTTATATCTCCGGTAGCTCGTATTGCGTAGTTCCCCACCATCGGAACTATTAGGAAGATAGTGCCCGGTAACCATATATACATATATTCCCTTATGTACACCATGGTCGAATCATCTGCCCCCATCGACTTGAATAATGGGTCAATAAATACTATACCTACGATGATTGTAATAGCAGTTACTATTAGTGCAAGTATGATGGAATCTGTGGCTAGTCGTTTGACTCTATGATCATCCCCCTCTCCAATAGCTTTGGAAATAACAGCAGTAGCTCCTATACCCAAACCCATTGCTATACCTATAACCACAAACACCATTGGGAAAGTATATGTGATAGCTGCGAGTTGTTTGACACCTAATTTTGCAATGAAAACCGTATCTACGAAGTTGAACCCGATTGCGGCGCCTATACCTATTGTCATAGGGATAGCACCGAATAATAATTGTTTACCTACATCGCCTGATATGAATTTGGCTCGATTCTCACTAGATTTTACTTCTTTCAATTAGTGCCTTGTGCTTGTGACTTTTTTGTAACGTGAATAACACGAATTTAATCAAAAATAATTTTAATTATATAATATGGTATGAGAATGAATAAAATAATGTGGTATTACTTTTTATCTTCATCTACTAGGGTTTGCAATTCGAGGATTTTATCAGCATACTTAGATTTGTCTGAAGTGATTTCTTGCAGTTGCTTATAGATTATTAGAGCCTCTTCGAAGGCATCTTGTTGTTCATAGATTTTAGCAAGAGTAAGAGTCTCTTTTATATCAATCTCTTCTTGCTCTTCTCTTTCGCCTTTAGTTAGATCGGAAACTACTTCTGGGTTAAGCTCATCATTTCTTATTGCTTGATGTATTTCTTTTTCTAAATCGGGTTTGATATCTTCAATTTCTTCTAGTTCCTCAGTCTCTTCGTCTTTTTCTTCGGTAATCTCCTTGTCTTCAACTGTCTCATCTTCAGTGCTTTCTATCACTTCAGGTTCTTCTATGTTAACAGGTGAATCATCTTCAATTATTTCAGGTATTTCTTCGAGTATTACTTCGGGTTCAGTTTCTATTTCTGTTTCTAGCTTATTGCTTTCTTCAGCAACTTTTTCTGGAGCAAGTGCTTCGACTTCTGTGTCAATTGTTTGCTTAGATTTTGAGGAGTTAACTAATCTATCATTTTTGACATTGAACTTTATTACATTAGGTGCACTATCATATACTTCTTGCATTTGCTCATAGTCACCCATCTCATCCAAAGCACGGATAAGTACTGCGTAAGCTGTATAATACTCGGGGTATTTTGCTAATCCCCGAGTACACAATACCGCTGCTTCGCGTGATTTTCCTTCTTGTAATAGTTTTTCTGCTTCTACTAGAAAAGCTGGGTCAATCTCGTGCATTAATCTCTGTTACCTAATAATCTAAGCATAAATAAGAACATATTGATAAAATCTAAGTAAAGAGCAAGTGCCCCCATAACAGCACCTTTCTGAGCAAGTTCACTGTTTTGCATATAGTAGTGATGCATATTTTTTAATCTTTGTGTGTCGTAAGCTGTTAGTCCTGCAAAAATCAGAACTCCTAACACGGAAACTCCCATATCAAGCAAAGAACTTTGTACGAAAAATGTGTTAATTAACATAACTAATATAATACCGACTACTCCCATAAACAGGAATTTCCCGAATGCCGATAAGTCTTTTTTGGTTGTAAAACCGTAAACGCTAAGAGCGGCAAAAGCTCCAGCACTTACAAAAAAGGCATTGTAAATAGAGCCCATAGTATAGGCAGCAAAAATAGATGAGAAAAATACTCCATTGAGTGCCGCATAAGCTATGAATATACCTGTTGCTGTTGTTGCCGAAATCTTATCAACTCTAAATGAGAGAAAAAACACAAGTCCTAACGTAGCAAGTCCAATGTATAGATTGTAAGGTGCCAAAGTAACCCACATACCACTATCGAAGATGTAGTATGCTAATAAGCCCGTGAGACCTAATCCACCTACCATCCATCCATATACTTTCTGCATGAAAGCGGCTTGTGATGCTTGTACCTGACTTTGGCTAAGCCCTTGTATTGGTCTTAGCTGTTCTGAATAATCTATCATTTATGCCCTCTAATAATAAAAAAAAAGTATTTACTATTTCCATAGACGAAAATAGCAAATACTTTATTGAAAAATAAATAAAAAATGAAATTATATTCAGATAACTTTAACTGATTACTTCCATCCTATTTTGTTAAATAGCTTTACGGCTTCTGTATTGTACTCACCAAGTTTAGACAAATTAATATCATCTTCTTTAAAATCTCCCCATGATTTCAATAGCTTAGATGCCACTACTTCTGGGTTAACTGGGTATTCGTAATTTGATTCGGAGAATAGACCTTGTGCTTTCTTAGACGTTAGAAACTCAATAAATTTAATTGCATTTTCTTTGTTCTTACTGTACTTAGCTACTCCTGCTCCCGATACATTGATGTGCGAACCTCTTCCATCTTGATTCGGGAATAGAATAGAAATAGTGGCAGCGGCATCTCGTTCCGATTCATCATCAGATTCTAGCATCTTGCCGATATAGTATGAGTTTACAATGGCAATATCACCCAAACCTGCAGCTATTGCTTTCACTTGGTCCCGGTCACCACCAGCTGGTGTACGAGCCATATTGTTCACTACACCTGATGCCCATTGCTCTGCATAGTTGCTATCAGGGAAGTGTGCTATGAATGATGCTAATAATGATTGGTTATAGATATTATTGCTAGCACGAACCAGTACTTTACCTTTGTATTTTTTGTTAGTTAAATCCCAGTAGTCCTTTAATTCGCCATCTTTTACTCTTTCTTTCGAGTAAACTATTAATCTTGCTCTTTTCGTAAGTCCGTACCAATAGTTACCCTCATCTTTGAGATGTGTAGGAACGTTCTTTTTGAGTATTTCTGATTCTACTGGCTGTAACAATCCCTTTTCTTTAGCGTTGTGTAATCGACCAGCATCAACTGTTATTAGTACATCAGCTGGAGATTGTTCGCCTTCGTTTTCCATTCTAGTTATTAGCTCATCGGCATTCGCATTTATCACGTTCACCTTTATACCAGTCTCTTCTTCGAACTGCTTGAATAGCAGCTTGTCCGTGTCGTAGTGTCTGTGAGTATATACGTTTACTTCTTGGGCTTTTTCTGCAGGTTTTTCTTCTGTTTTGCCGCAAGCAACTAATGATATAGCAGCTATTAGCAGTATTATTCGGTTGTAAATATTCATTTGGGGTAATGTCTTTATTTATTTATTATAAACTTACCAGTTTTTACACTAGTACCAAGTTCTAACTTAATAATATAGACACCATTTGTAAGGTTTCCCACATCTAATTTTAGATTCTGTAACCTTGTGTACTCGAGTGATTCTTGTTTGACTATACCACCTTTCAGATTATAAATCTTATAGCCCCGCACATCATATTGACTTTCTAAGTCAATAGTTATATTGTCAATTGCAGGGTTAGGACTGATTAGCATATTGTAATCTGTTATATTTTCCAACGCAGTAGAACTTGTTTCACTGTCTTTTATTGGCTGTGAGCAATATCTAAAATACTTCAAAGTAGTTTCTTGGAATATATCAGTTGTGGCTGCTGTTATACCCATATATGCCCTTCCTTTATCCAAATCAATATAATCTTCTATATCGAAATCATCTATTACTAGTTGCGGTAGTAAGTAGTAACTCTCAGGAGAGACATATACCTTTAGCTGTCTATTATGGTAAGTGATTAAGCATTTATATAAATTATTATCGGGTTCTATCTCTGGTATATTATTAGTGACTTTTATACCGTTTAAACTATAATCTGTTGATATCTCTCCCCGTGAAGATAGAACAGCTAAGTGATTACCGCTATTATCGTGAATGTCTTTATTTTGGTCAAACTCTATTACGAAAGAGTTCTCTAATCCTTCATAAGCAAGACCATCATCACCAGTGCCTAACTCATAACCGCTCTTAGTTTGTATAACGAAAGCAAAGCCAGTACCACCTCTGTTTGTGGTTTCTGCTCCTTTGCCACCTTTTGATAGCTGCACTTGGAATTCGGCAGTGAAGCCACCCGAAATGGGTATCATCTCTTCTGACCAAAGTGCTCCTTTCATCCAGCGAATAGCATATCCAATATCAATACCATCAGGTGGGAACTCTTGAACTAGATTGACCTTAGAGGTATCTTCGTCTTTTTCATCATATAAGTAATCATCACATAACATTGGGTCGTAGAAATAATTCGTAAGAAAGTTTGGTAAACCACGAGTTGTATAAGTACCGGGTAGTGTATGCAATGCTCTTTTTTGATAATCAGCAGCGTCCCCAACTAGCCATGGATAATTTATAACTCCCAAGGTGCTGTCAGCATCATTAGTAATATAGAGCTTTTTGTCAGGGCCTAATTGCAGGGCACCGAGTATATACTCAGTTGACCAGCCACCTAATTCGTAGAATTCTATCTCATCAACATCTGTCAGTGCAGGGTGCAAGATCTGATAAACTTTCGATTCGGGGAATATGGAGCCAACATATATAATCCTACTATCTGGTGAAAATTCTAACCCATAAGTCAATGAACCTTCGCCCAATTCTATCTCATCTATAAGTTCAATCTTCCCAGTTTTATAATCAAAGCTAGATAACTCTAATTTATGTTCATTTTGATGCGCATTGATTATATATCTACTATTCGGAGATGCTTTGATATATCCATAACTATTAACAATTAAGGGCTCTTTAGTAGACCCAATAGGGGAGACTACCGGTATTGTATCTATACCAGCCGAGTCTATTCTGTAAGCTAGATAATAGTTTGTTCCATATTCAGTAGTTATTAGCCAATATGTTTTGTAATCGGGAGTTGCACAAACGGTAATCTTTTCGTGTATTCTATCATGCAGATTTATATTTTTTTTTACTACACCGCCACGTCCATTGTCCAAGCTCATATCAACTAGTGAATAGTTAAGACCTTGTTTACGACCTACGTTCAGAGCTGTTACTACATAGTATAGATTCTTTTTACTTGGGATTTCGACTACAATTGCAGATTGAGTAGAAGATGGATGCCCCATTAGTCCAGTTCCGTTTAGCATTACCTTATTGTCACGATTCCAGATTGTCTGTCCATCGGTGAAGAACAATGGCTTACCAAATCTATCGCAGAATATACTACAGCCCTCATTTGTTTTAAGTGGACCCGAAATCATTTCTGGCTTACCCGAAGTGAAGTCAATACCCGCACCAATACCAAAGTACCAAGTCTCTGTTTCTGGCTGTGCCGTTACTATCGTTGCTGACAGTAGTAGCAATATTAATTTTGCTTTGATTCCCATTTGTCAAATATATCCATTAGTAGGTCTAATCCATCGGTAAGTGCAGCCGGTCCGGGTTGCAGTATTATCTGTGATGGTAATTCGTGTATCTCATCATTCTTCACAAATGTGAGGTTATCCCAACCGTTACGTTTGAGAACAATATCTTTCTTGAATTTCTTTCCGCACCAAGAAGCTAGCATAATATCCGAATCTCGCTCCAATACTCTATCTGGCGAATCTAAGATTCTGTCTTTTGCGTAGAATTTGAAGCTCAAATCTGAGTAAACATCAGTCCCACCACAAAGCTCTATTAGCTCACTAACCCAAGTAATACCTGTGATGATAGGGTCATCCCACTCTTCGAAATATACTCGCGGTTTGTGCTTTCTATTTGTGCCTATTTCCGTTACTTTATCTAATTTTTCTCTTATACTATTGGCGAATTCTAATGCGTCATCGTATCGACCTACCATAGCGCCGAGCTGTTCGATAAACTTCAAGGTATCGGCTATTGTTCTATGATTAAAGCACATTACATTCTGACCTGCCTTTATCAACTCAGCACAAATATCAGCTTGCAAATCGGACCAAGCCAATATCAAATCTGGCTCTAGTTCTAGTATCTTATCAATCTTTGCATCTATATATCGCGATACAACTGGCTTTTCTTTCTTCGCCCTTTTGGGACGTTTGACGAACTGAGTAATACCAACTATCAACTCATCCGCTCCTATACTGTATAGTGTTTCAGTTGTTTCTTCTGTTAAGCAGACTATTCTTTTAGGTAAATTTTTGTACATTTATAAAGTATTTTGATGAATATTTCTGCTTACAAAGACAAGATAATAAATATTAGATTTTAAATCATAGGTAATATTACTTAAAACTGCTAGTTTATTGTGTCTTTACTTGTTAAATTAACTTTTTATTGAGAAATGTCACTTAAACTATAACCAAATTGAATTATCTTCGTTTTAATAAGTAATTATTTTAAACTAACTAAGAATGGGGTATAAAAATGAAATATCTACTATTATCAATTGCGCTGCTACTCGGATTGTCGGCTTGTACGTACAACAATGATCATAATCATCCAAACATTTACAAATCGGACTATACAACTTTTGTATATACTATAACACCTAACAATTGGGTGGAAAATGGTGACGGACTCTATTCGGATATAAATGCACCCGAATTGACTCTTGAAATGCTTCAGTACGGTTATTTTATTACGTATATAAATATCGGGACTGAGAATGATCCGATATATAGCGAATTACCACAAACTCTGTTTTTCACGGATAGTGAAGGAACTCCCTACACCGTCGAAATGTATCCGACCTACAAAAAAGGATCAGTAAGAGTCGAGTATTTTGATACTCATCCAACGAATAAGCAATTCCCAGAAAATTCTTATACATACAGAACAGTAATCATAAGTGATCCGTATATAATAAATGGATTGAAGAATAATGAAATTTCTAGAGAATACGAATCTGTAATTCAAGAAATGAATAAACGACAAATAGATAATGAACAAGTTATCATCGACTAATGGCAGAATCTGAACTTTTCAAACATATAACATCATTATCAACGGAGCAGAACAACCCTGCTTCGTCTGATATTGATATCGCCTCTACTCGTGAAATAGTCGAGATAATCAATTCCCAAGACAAACTAGTAGCAGAATCTGTACAACAAGAATTAGATAATATAGCCACTGCCGTTGATGGTATAGTCGATAGGTTCAAAAGAGGTGGACGACTATTTTACTTTGGTGCTGGTACTAGTGGCAGATTAGGAGTACTCGATGCTTCGGAATGCCCTCCTACTTTTGGTTCGGAGCCAGATCTGGTGCAAGGTAGAATAGCAGGTGGCAAAGACGCTATGTTCGTAGCCCAAGAAGGAGCCGAAGATGACCCACATATAGGTGCTGAAGAAGTTGTAATGTCGGGGCTAAAAGAATATGATATATGTTGCGGTATAGCAGCATCTGGTCGAACTCCTTATGTACTAGGAGCTATACAAAGAGCCAATGAAATCGGTTGTTACACCATATTAGTAACGACGGCAGGACATACAGCAATACAAGAAATGGGAATAAAAGCAGATGTAATAATCTCACCGAATGTAGGCCCAGAAGTAGTGGCTGGCTCCACACGAATGAAGTCCGGTACAGCACAGAAGATGGTACTAAATATGCTCACTACGTCTGCTATGATACGAATGGGGAAGACCTACGGCAACGTAATGGTTGACCTAAAACAAACAAACGCGAAACTAAAAGAACGCTCCCAAAAGATTATAATGACTATCTGCGAAGTAGATTATGACACCGCTGCTCAACTGCTCGAAGACAGCGGTCACCACGTAAAAACAGCAATAGTTATGTCCCTACTTAACTGCTCAAAAGAACAAGCTAAAGACAAGCTATCCCAAAGCGATGGCTTTATAAAAAAGGCAATGGAAGTCTAAGGATAAGTGGTAAAATAAAAGATGACACTGATATTAATGATCCTATTTGGGAAGAATGGAGTCGTATTAGGAATCTGATTAAGATAAAACTTATTGAATAAAATGAATGAAATAATAGTTATAGCAATAGTATCAGGACTTGTTTTTTTGCTTTTTGTAGTCACACTAACTTTAGGTTTATCGAAGAAGAATAAGCAATTAAAACTTACTTCATGATATTTCTGTATTTTAATAATTGATAGTTCAACAATATAAACATTTTTATTATATAGAGCGAAGACATAGCAGTTCTAATTTTTATATGAACTATTTGTCAAAAGGTATATTTATTCGTAGTTTTAATCAAAATAAAGAAGAGCTAATAGAAAATGAATAAAGAAAATATAAAAATAGAACTAATACAATGGTTGACAACCCTAGAAGATGAGAATGCTTTAAAAGATTTGATTTCAATTCGAGATAAGAGCAATAAAGATTGGTGGGAAAGTATATCAAGTGAAGAGAAAAAATCAATTCAGAATGGGTTAAAAGATATTAAGGAAGGAAAATTAGTCTCACATTCTGAAGCTAGAAAAGTCTATGAAGAGTACTTATAGCATAAAGTGGTCATCGAACTCACTAATTGAATTGAATTCTACCTATTCATATCTTAAGCAAAACTTTACACCCAGAGAAATAAAAAAACTTTCTCTCAAAATAGAATATACATTACAGCTGATATATAATAGAAATATCCCGTAGGGATATAATATTAGTAGTAAAAAAATAACACCAAAGAAACTACTCCGTAGGAGTAGAATAATTATTATCTTGAAAATATTCTAATCAAAATTATCAACTTGAATGGAAAAAAAAATTAAACTGCTAAGAAAAATGAATATTAAACTCTTACTAATAACTATATTTTTTCTTTTAATACTAACACTTGAGGCAAAAGAAAAAGAAGATAATGTTAATGTAAAACCAATGATTAATCTTATTGAAAATATAATTAAAACACCTGTTAGGATGATTGATATTATGAATGATGATGAAAATATTAATTGCTCAAAAATAGTAAGTCAGTTTACAAATGAAGAATGGCGGTTAATTGATTTTACGATTGTAATTTCTAATATAAGGTGTAAAAACTATAATTATGATAGTTTTGAGATACACAACATGAATGATACTTTTGAAAAAGTAATTTATATCCATTATATAGTTCATAAAGACGAAGAAAATCAAGCCATATATTCTTTCAAATTTTTCATTAAAGATTTTAAGGTTATTTTTGGAGGTGTGGTAATGCCTAAAGGCTAGTAAATTCAAACCTTCAAATGTAATGGGGTTAACAAATGGAACCAAAACACCACAGCACCGATGATATCCCTAAGCGTGGGTATATGGGATCTCATAAATCAAAAGAGAATGGGTATATGCAGATGGGGGCTAGGTTATATAACTCCGAAACAGGTAGGTTTATGTCGGTTAGGAGAGAGTTACCAATATTCAACTCCTAATGGAGTTGTTTATATGCTCAATCTATCGAAGCTACTAATATTTCGACTCCTACGGAGTTTTCGTTCTATTCTCTAAGGAACTGATGCTTCGGGTTAAACACAAATTCCCTATCGTTCAATGTTAGCAAAAAAGCTATCAAATCCGCTTTTTCATTCGAAGATAAATCTATTGCTTTGTTTCTACTCAGATTTGGATTACTAGTATAATGGTTCAGAACATCTTTCAATTTTCTATATCTACCATCGTGCATATATGGGTAAGTGTAGCTCAGATTTCTCAGTGATGGGACTTTGAAAAATGCACTATCTACTTCGTTATTTGTTATCATCATTCTTCCGAAATCAATGAGTGTAGTGTCTATCCCTAGCCCATTTCTCTCGAAATTATTATTAGTAAATAGCGGCTCCGTGTGGCAGTTACTACAGTTAGATTTGTATAGTTCATACCCCTTGCTTTCTTGCACTGTATAGCTAGATTCTTTTCTCTGGACACTATCATATTTAGAATTAGCTGATACTAGAGTAAGTTGAAACTGAGATAATGCTTTTAATAGATATTCACCTGTTATGTTTTTGCTACCAAAAGCAGCCTCAAAAAGACTAGGATATTCTTGACTGTTTTGTAGTTTTATAACTAAGTTTTCTATATCTTCGCCCATTTCACCGGGGTGACTAATCGGTGCTAGTGCCTGCACGTCAAGTTGATGAATTGCCCCATCCCACATGAAGGACTTACCCCAAGCTAGATTGAACAATGCAGGAGCATTCCGTGTGCCTATGCTGTCGTTTATTCCATGGCTAAGATCGTGGTCAGTATGCGCAAAAGCATTATAAGGAGAATGACAAGAGGCACAAGAAATTGTACTGTCTTTTGACAAAATTGGGTCGTAGAATAGTGCTCTGCCGAGTTGTATTTTACTTTCACTCAGAGGGTTCTCAGCGAAGTTGTATGTAGGTTTTGGGAAATAATCTGGATAAACGAATTCTACTAAATCACTTGAGAATGCTGTTAGCAGTACAAAGCAAGAAAGTAATATGATAAGTTTTTGTTTCAATTCTTTATTTTGAATATTTGAGGCAGAAGCTTAGCTATCTTGAGAGCTTCCGCATTTGGACTCATTATCTGGTTAGTGTTCTCCAAATCTAAGTTTAGTACTAGTTCTGAAATATCGACATCGATTACTATTTCTTTACTTTCCGAAGGAATCTCTAGACTAATTTCTTGATACAGATTTAGAGGTTCTTGATACCCACCTAGATGATATTGGAATCGATTTTTCCTAGTAGCACATTTATCAGAAATGCCTTCCAGTTTGAAATTTATGTACCCACTTTGCCATGTCCAATACATCCCTTTCGTAGGGTCTAGCGCTCCTCCAAACACTCCTTTCGAGTTTGTGGCACTGTCTATTCCTATTCCGAAATTTATGCTATTATAGAGAGTATTACTTGGTACGGATAGAGTAATATTCATACTCTCGGGATATTCTAAATCTAATAAGTAATAGCCGTCATTTATAGTATAAACTACCTCATTATTCTGAAGTAATTTTATGTTCGAGATATAGAATCTGAGTGACTCAATTATCAAACTATCTTTATTTGAATTATAGAATAATAATTCTTCTAGTGGTATTTGATGATTCTCAAAAATCGGATTAAACTTAATTGAAATATCAGTTTTTTTTTGTGAGTATAAATCAACAAGAGAGATAAAGCCAAATAAAAATATGAAAACTATTGTTTTCATCTATGTCGTGGGGGTGGAGGTGGTGATTTCGAATTTTTAGATAATAGCTTGTCGACAGCTTTTTCGACAAACTTATTGTAGTTATCAATTTGTTCTGGTCTGAGGTAGCTTTTTACTTCTTCAAAATGACTGAAAGTTCCATTTATTTTCAGTGATTCTAACTCGTTATAATCCTTAACAAATTGTTCTTTTTCTGATTCACTTATTCCCTCTATCAAGCCTTTGAAATACACTTGTAGTATTCGAGATTGCTTTTTGTCCAGAGAATTCATCATCTGATTATGCTTATTTGCAGACTTAATGAAAAGTTCACCTTGTTCATGATCCAATTCTAATATTTTGATTACTTCGTGTTTGAAATCAGCCTTTCTATCGTTAGGGCGACTTCTTTTGTCATCTTTAGCTAAAACAAAGAAAGCAATAACCGAAAGGTTAATTATCAGCAATAGGATTGCTGCTGTTCTATAGAAAGTTAGCTTATTCATATATATTATAATTTGATATTAATTCAACTTCAGTGTTTGATTTAGTTGTTTTGTCGTTACTATAATTGAAAACAGAATATACATTCAGACTTACTATTACAAACGTTGCTACGATAGAATAACCAATTTTAGAAACTGGCATTTTCTGAATTTTTTCTGATTCTAATTCACTAAGTATATTATCAAATACAACCGACCTCGGCACTTCTCTTTTTATAGAGCCAGCACTATCAATTATATCATCTATCCATTTATTCTTTTCGTTCATTTCAATTTCTGTTTTTCTTGTTAGACAACTATTATTTAACAATCCTTCGGTTAGGATGGTATTTTTCTAATTCTTTTCTAAGATTTGCTTTCGCTCTATGAAGTAGTGACTCCACAGCTTTCAGAGAAGTGTCCATAATATCTGCAACATCTTGCCTAGGAGTTTCTTCTATATAACTGAGTATGAATGCAGTTTTCTGGCTATTTGGCAGTTGGTTTATAGCTATGAATAGCAAGCTATTTTGTTCTTGATTTTCTAGGAGAATTCCGGGGTGATTGAAATCAGGTTTTTCATAATCACTATCCGTTAGACTAAAGAATCTGGCTCGTTTCTTCTTTTTTTGATAGTTCAATGCAGTGTTTACTGTTATTCTATAAATCCAGGTACTGACTTTACTTTCGGATTTGAAACTACTTGCATATTTGTAGATACTAGTGAATACATCTTGTGTTATCTCTTCTGCGTCCGAAACATCTTGTGTATAGCTGAGCGCAGTATTATATACTTTTGCACTATGGAGGTCATAGAGCTCACGAAAAGCTAGCTTATCGCCATTAGCAATTAGTTCTATTAAATGATTTTCAGACAAAAATGACTCGAGAATTAAAAATAATCGTAAATATACAAAAAAGTAACATTAAACAGGGTACTACATTTTGAAAATATGATTGAACTTTAGGGAAAAGGAGTGATTGTGATAAAATACAAATTAAACAAACGTAACAATCAGATACGAAAGCGATTAAAGAAATTGGGATTTAATAAAAAAAGTGTAATACATTTCTGCATTACACCTTGAGTTTATCATTTAAGTAAATTACTACTTCTTCGGAGCAGGAGGAGTTTGCGGAGCTGTCATTTGCATCAACTTTTGTTGAGCCGTTTGGTCAGTTTGAATTGAAATCATCATTTCTTGGTATTGCTCCATAGATACACCTTCATTTTTCAATGCACCTTCCATTTTCTTACGCATTTCTATTTGAATAGCACCAATTGCATTCATAGATGCTTCGAACTTCTTTTTCTCATCAGCAGGTAAGCTTTTTGCAGCTTCTGGATTTTGCATACTTTGTTGTATTTGCAAGAATCTTTGAGGATCCATACCTTGCTTCTGAACTGCTGCCATCATCATTTCTTGTGATTGCATATTCAGTCCTTGTAATTGATTTAGTATTTTTGCTAGTTTTTTCAAATCAGCATCTGTTAACTTTTTAGTTGGCATTTTGATAGGATTATCTGGAGTATTCATTGCTTGTATGTCACCCTGATTTGGTTGACCTTGGTCTGCTCCTTCATTACCAATAGGTGGTACGTAAGATTCTTCAGTAGTTGCGCCTTCTTGGCTTTCACTCGTTTCTTTCTTATCACCGCATGAAGCCATGAACATTACAGCTATACAAAGAGCAATTAATTTATAAGTCATATATACACTATTAGATTGGTTTAAAATTTTAATGAATAGCTGTTTTACGTTTGCTATAGATTATTAGACTGCAAAAATAAGAATAATCACATTATCTGACAATAAACTTATGGAATTCAGTGTATTTTTCATTGATGATAGTTATGAAATATACTCCTGAAGTTAGGTTATACTCTCGTAAATCTATCGTAGTATTACCACCGTTACTGACTTTTTCCGTCAGTGTTTGTCCATAAGAATTAGTCAGAATAATTCTTCCAATTGCATTATTTATAGTTACTTTTCCTCTCATCGCAGGGTTAGGGTAAATACTGTTTCTGTGTTCATCAATGCTTTTATCGATGCTAGATTCTACCTTGCATTCAACTATATAATCAGCCAGAAAAGAAGCGGCACTACTCGTTCGTTGCCAATAGTTATCATACTGATGCCCTCCTTTCGAAGGGTCTGCTGTTTGCTCTATACAATTAGCATTATTATTACTCACTTCTATGACATAGTCGGGAATGGCTTGCCCTTTAACTTCCATAGTATCCAAGATATCAGTAATACCTACGCTCCCCCATAATGATTTACGATTTACAATATTCTGGCAACCGAGTATATCCCTAGTGCATTGGTTATATCCTTCGAATACTGTACCATACTTAATTGGGACAATCAGATCATTCGGCTGATGGAACATATACAAGGCAGGTATTTCGCTTTTAGTAGTTGGGAATATATTATTCATTACCCCACCGTAGAAGCCGGCAACTCCTCTAATCTTATATTCTGATTTAGCAGGTTGATTCAGAGTGCCAAGATAACTTCCCAAATCGGGTCTTTCTAGTTTCATATCTGCAATAGAAGAAGCCAATTCATATTTCTTAATGCAAGGATTTTCGTAAAGTGTATTAGGGGTTGCTATATTTGGTAACTCTCGCGTATAATTGCTCAATACGTCTTCATCACTATCTATGAAAGTGGTACCAATAGCAGTGAATGCCCCAGCACTCTCCCCTGCCAGAAATATATTATTAGGGTCTATCGCAAATTCCTCAGCATTATTCACAAAGTAGCGAATAGCCCCGTTTACGTCCTGCACAGCTCTGAAATATGCTCTATACCACTCCGATGAATCTGCCATATTGAAGCAATCCCAACCATCTACATTACAGTGTCTATTCTCATCGGTGTGGAACTGTCCCAATCTATAGTTAACTGCCACTGCTGTATAACCACGCTTAGCAAATTCGGTACGTAATCGCTTTATAGTAGCTTCATCTTTGTTCCCAGCTAACCACGCACCACCGTGTACTATTACTATCAATGGTCTTCCGCATTCTGGAGGAGTATCATTAGTTGGTACAGAAATATCCATTAATAGTTGACGCTCTTTACCAGCGAAATCAGTGGCTGTACCGTATTCGATATTTGTTACTGTGTAAATCTGATATGTTGTATCTACCCATTTCTGGGACCACAGCGGTGATATAGAACAAACTAGTATAAGAAGAATTAGAGCAGTTTTCATATTAAACAAAGATTATTATTAATTCAATCCTAAATATAGTAGATTGAGTACAAATATGCAAGAAGTGATTTGACGGATTATTTGTTTTACAACTTTTATCCGTTGGCTTTAGTAAACGGCAATACAGCGAGCTATGCTACATTGGAGGGGCTGACAGAACAATCACGTCACCTTGAGCACTGCCAAGGGTCTACTTAATTAAAGAAAAGACTCTTCACTTCAACAAAACTCAGCACAAGCACTACGTTCCACTCTCAAGTAACGAGGTCTCCAGGTCCTTTGATAAGCAGAGATAGACAAAAGGGAAATAGTTTATTATTTTACAAATCCTCTATCTCGGTTTTACTCTGATTCCGACAAACATTGTTCTAGGTAAACTAGGCCCGTATATATAATTACTGTCTCGGTTTTTGCTTATATCGAAGTCATTTTGGTAAGCATCGAATATATTCTTAATCCCTCCGAATAGCTCCAAACCAGTATCTATGTCGCTAAGCTCTAAAGTATGTCCCACTCTCAACCCCAAATCAAAAAATGAAGGCGAAGTGAAATACTCATCAGCCAATTGACCAGTATTATCTCCTCCGAAATGAGCGAGTTCCATAGTTCCTGTGTAAGTCATATTTGCACTGATATTCCATAACTTACTTGGGTTATATGTTAATGTTGCATAGCCATAATCGTTCGGGGTTCTTAAAAATTCATGCTTTGCTGGTAGACCTTCTACGTTGACTATAGCATCTTCGAATAAACTTGATTGGATTGTAAAGCCAGCTTCTAACTCGATTATATAATCGAAATTTGCTCTCGTTTCTATTGTTATTCCTTTTACTGTGGCTCCACTCCCGTTTCTCTTTTCGAATCTCTGTCCGAAATCATCTTCGCCAAGAGGAAATTGGTAGAATGCATCATTCAGTGTTGTATAGAATCCTTCTAGTGTAAATCCGGCGATGAAATGCTCAGTTGCTTTGTCATAATTTACAGATGCTGTGTAGCTATTCGATCGTTCCTCTTTCAGATTATCAGCCAATGATATACGTGAAACTCCCCCACCCGCGAATGCTATGTGCAAATCCGTATCGAATGCCTGTGGTGCACGGAATCCTGTTCCCCAACCCAATCTGAATTGTGTTGTTCCTTGCCATTTGTAAAGTAGAGATACTCTTGGGCTAAAGATCGCATTTTCTACCAAATTATGCTTATCCAACCGAACACCAGTTAGCAAGTTGAACTCAGGTACAATACTCCAATCATATTGCAAAAATGCTCCAATGTCTTTAGTTGTCTGATCTATTTTGTAGTTGTAAGATTCAATTTCATCATACACATCGTCATATATGTACTCAGCACCTATGCTTAGAATAGCATTCCCATATATAAAGTCATCTAACCTGTTATTAAGCTGAAATCCAAATTGATGTGTAATAACATCAGAAATGCCATAAGGTGGCTTTGATAGGAATTCATTGAGAGAGCTGCCACTATCAGGCTTTATACCAGTGTAGTGGTCTCTATCGGTCTTCTGACCACCATAGTATATTGCTAGAGTATTCTTATAATTATTAAAGTCGAGTTGGTAATCCAAACTACCCATAAACACATTGTGTGTTCGTTCTTCAGATTGCTCAGATAAATACGCTGGACCTTCAACCATCTCACCTCCATAGCGATATTCGTGTATACTACTCAAACTTAGAGATAGCTTTTGCTCATTAGTTATTTGGTAAAATAGATTGGTTCCGAAGGAATTGTCATTTAGTTCTGGTAATTCTGAAAAATTATCTCCATTCGCATCATAGGCTCCTCTAGTCCGATTACTAACGAAGAATGTAGCGCCAGCCGTTTCGTTATCATTCAGTACCGTAGCGTTGGCGGATAGTATGTTATCCATAACACTGCCTCTAATACTCTGAAGTGTGTTGGTCACATTATAAGTATTCTCGCTTGGTATTTTTGTTATTACGTTGACTGTACCACCGATAGCACTGGAACCATAGAGCGCCGAAACTCCGCCTCTCACTACCTCTATTCGCTCTATCATATTTACTGGTATTTGCTCTAATCCGTATAGTCCAGTCAGTGGACTGAATATAGGGCGACTGTTCACTAGTATTTGCGAATAACCACCTTGCAATCCATTCATTCGGAGCTGTGTGTAGTTACAGGTCTGACAGTCAGTTTCTACTCGTAATCCTGGTTGGTATTTCAGCCCTTCGGATAGATTGATAGCTACGACGTGGTCTAGTTCTTTACTGTTTATTAGGTTCACTATTACAGGCGAATCTGTTCTTCTCTTGGCTGTTCGAGTACCTGTTACTACTATTTCATCGAAATTTATATTGCCTTCTTGTAGCTGTATTTTCACTTCGTTTATGCCATTCTTAACTTCGAGTGTAATTACAGTATCTTTGTACCCAATTGAACTGAATTTAAGTGATTGACTACCAATTGGAACTTCATTGAGTTTGAAAATGCCTTTATTGTTAGTATAAGTCCCCTGCTTAGTGCCGACTAATTGCACAGTAGCGGAGATAATAGGTTCATCGCCAGTAGAAGAAACTGTGCCCGAAATAGAGCTTGTTTGAGCTATCAGATTAATGGAAGAATAGATTATTAAGATTATAAGTAGAATAGTTTTCTTCATTCAGATGTTTAACATTTAATTTGTTTGCTATTTTATGCAATGCAAACTAAATAAATTAATAACATCTAACAAATAAAGTTAGTCATAGCTAATATATACTTTTTAGAGAAAATCATAAAGTGCACTTATTTATTGTCCACCTCTGTTAGTTGAGGACAATTCCGTCATACTGAGCGCAGCGAAGGGTCTCCTTTTTTATGCAGACTCTTCACTCCACTTCGTTTCGTTCAGAGTGACGTATTTCATTCGTCCACCCATCAAGAGGGTATTTCTCCCCTACTCCACCACAACCACACTCTTCATAATCGCATCATAAGGTGTAATTAATCGAACTTGGTATAGCCCACTTGGTATAGCTAGCGTGTTTATTTGCATCTGTTTTGTCTTTGTTGATTGTGTCCACTCATCCGTGTATATCACTCTACCATCTGTAGCCACTAACTCCAACTTCATCGAACCTTGTACACCAGTGGAAATATTAATATTCAACTGCTCACTAGCAGGGTTGGGGGATATTTCTAATGTCGTAGGATCGAAAGTAGTTATGTTACGCAATGGAAACACACAAACAGAATCTATGTATATCTTTCCAGGTCGTTCTATTACTTCAATAAATGGATTAGTGAATGTGTAGCTAGGAAATGTGATGTCGTATTCTAATGAGTTCGAAAGTAGTATCGTACCTGTCAGGTTATGTATGTTTGTTCTATTCTTGTTGATAGGTTGAGTTTGATTAATAACGTAGCTATCATTAGTGAAGAAAACTGTTCGATCAACATCTGTAGTTATTGAGTAATCTTGCGTTGGCAAGTCTGCTTCACATTCTAGGTAAACTGGTACTGTTTCTGTTTGACCTATTTGCGTGTATATGTCAGTTGTGCTGATAGTTGTTCTTGCATATACCGTAGCAGTAATTGGTATGGTTATTACAGTGTCACACGGTGCTATTATACTAATATCTATACTGTTGTTAAATGGACCTAGTTGAGTAGGTACAAAATCATAGCTATATGGATAGAAACCTCCATCTGCTATTGTTTGACCGTTGTCTAGTGTAATATCAAATCCACTATTATTACTAATTGTAGAATTATCTGATTTAGTCTCTGTTATATAAACTTTCCCAAAATCTATACGGTCTTTGCTAATGTCGAATTTCAGTTCGTATTTCTTCACCTCGTGTGTTTTTGTTGCGGTACAGCCGTTAGTATCTGTTACAGTTAATGTATATGTACCTGCTTCTGTTACTTCTATTTCCTTGGTAATTTCGTTTGTTGACCATAAGTATTCGTCGAAGTCTTCGCTAGAAGATAGTGATGCAGTTTCGTTATTGCAGATTATACTTTCACCTATTATTTCAAACGTTGGAGTAGGACTTTCGTTCACTGTTGTTTCTGCTGTGCCTACGCAACCTGCTTTACTAACAGTTACGGAATATGTTCCAGCTTGGTTAACTACTATTACTGGTGTTGATTCGCCATTGCTCCAAAGATAGGAATAGCTTGGGTCGTTAGGTAAGACTTCTAATGTTGCTGATTGACCAGAGCAGATGTCACCACCATTTATTGCAGGTTGTAAGTTGTCTTCTACTTTGATTGTTATCTCTGTACTATCTATACATCCAGTTCTTGAGTCAGTAATTATCAGCTTAAAATTTCCACTTTCGCTGACGTAGATGCTCTTTGTTGTAGCTCCTGTGTTCCACTTGAAGCTATAATAAGGAACATCGTACTTCGATTCTAGTAGAGTAGAATCTCCATTGCATATCGTAGTTGGTGTGGGTTTTAGTTGTGCTTGTACTTTCGGATGGTATGTAATATCTATAGTATCTGATATAGTACATCCTTTGCTACTTTCTACTGTCAGTATATATCTTCCCGTTTCATTTATCTCGATGGACTTACTAGTTTCTTCTGTATTCCAGAGATAGCTAATATAATCTTGATTAGCACTTAAAGAAAGTTCACCACCATAGCATAATTTATTCTCACCAAGTATTTCTAAATAAAGCTCTTCATCTTCAAATTGTATATTGATACTACTTGAATCAACACAGCCCTGAAATGAAGTAACGTATAGCTTGTATTCACCTGCTTTATCCACTTCTATTATTGGTGAGGTTTCTCCTGTACTCCATTTGTATTCATATCTTTCTATTATATTCCCAGCTTCTAATCTATACCTTTCTCTTTCACATTCTGTCGTTAACTTGGTAGATACTATCCCCACCTTTGGTAGCGTATCTACATATAGATTGACAATTCTTTCTCTGTTATAACCGAGTGTATCAGTCCAAGTAATATAATACTTTCCTTCATAGTTGTGAGTAGCATCAGGAAAGAATGGATCTTTGATATTTGGATTGTCTTCGAAGTATTTGTTTATCTCGGCTGCTAATATAGTATCATTGCTTTCTAGATTAAGGAGTTCCCATTTAAAGTTAGTACCTACAAATCTATCTTCCCATACATTATTCAAATATGCGTCTTCACCTTCGCAGTAACTGACTGTACGCCCTATCATCTCGGATGGTGTTTGAAGACGATTCCAGATTACATCTAGACGAGGTTGTGTAGGCTTTGCATTAGGAAATACTCCATTGAAATCAAATCTCAATTCTTTTAATTTGAAATCTGCTTTAGTTCCTTTTTTATCTGGTCTGTTTATAATCGAAAAATATTGATATGCATATTCTGAATTGGGATGTGTTTTATCTGTTGGAGGGTTTCGATAATACATTTTACCATTTGGTGCAATCAATAAGTTAGTTCCCATATAACTAGGGTCACCTCGGTTATAGATATTCAAATTTGTATCTAATTCAGCAACTATTGTTTCAGATTCTTTTATTCTATTAGGATCTAAATCTGAAACATCATATTGAAATAATTTCTTATTTGCTTGGGTATAAATATATCTTGAGTTTGGAGAGAAATTAAAGAGTATGTCATAATTGGGAATTATTCTCTCATCAACATATTTGAAATTCGTTATATAATCTAATTTGCCAATCTTCTTATCAAAAGTAAATAGATAAACTTCTGGGCCTTGGGCAACCCAATTGCAAGCTAATAATTTATTACCATCTGGTGATGGTTTGAATTCAAAATAATATGGTTGAAGCCCTTGTGCAAAATCTAAACCATTTTCCTCTAAGTTAAAACTGCTTTTAGGTATAGTATCTATTCCGTCTTTATCAGCTAAATAGGTATTTAATAAATGCTTACTAACATTATGTCCAACTATCCAATGTTTTCTAGGGTCGGAATGAGACAAAATTGTAAAATCGCTTATTGAATCAATTCCAAACTTGAATTTATGTCTAATTCTCTGTTGATTCCTATCTAGTTTTATATCATCATAGGTTAAAATCCCATGATACCCTTCATATTTATATCTTTCATAGAATATTCTATATAAACGGACATTTTCAGAGTCTAAGGATTGAAAACCTGAGAACATTCTAACTCCGTATTCTTCACTCTCAAAACCATTGGGATCAGTTATTCTTGGGTCATAAAAATTATAATAGTCGGTATGTTCCAAACTAGATAATACAGAATCATTAATCCAAGTCGAATCTCTGTTAATATGCAAAAACAAATCACCATTATCATAATTGTAATTTACCATGTCATAAAGCCCAATTGTATAGGTATCAAGCATGTGCATCCTACCGTGAAAAACAACAACAGAGTCATTATTCCTTCTGAAATCCATTTTATAATCAGACCATATCCATTGTGCATCATTGTATTGTGCTACACAAAGTGATGGGAGTAGTAGGAGTAGTATTTTTAGTAGTGTTTTCATAGTGTTTTCCACCATTCGTTGATTTCGGATTCCCTAAACATAATAAAATGAGTGGAATAATGCAAATGAGGGTATTAGTTTTATTGGGCAACCTTAACCCACCTAAATCCTCCCTTAACTGGGAGGACTTACATTGTCATTCTTTTCTCCTGAGTCCTTCTAACGCCTGCGGCGTTATCAGGATGACGTGATTTTCGTAGAGACGTATTGCATACGTCTCCAAATGAAAGAGAGTTCTGAGACGTATGCAATACGTCTCTACGGTTCTACTACATCACAATCCTGAATATTCTAAAATTATACTTTAGACAAAAGAGACGGCCGTGTCAAGTGGTATAACTTAATGTGTGTTTTAGATTCTAACAGAGTTATGGATTAGCTTTTCAATGCCCTTTATAACTAGATTTTCGTCATATATAACACTAGGATAATAGTTGAGTAATCGATTTTGGATTATCTGTCCGTAACCACCTGTAACGAATACATCTGGGACTGACGAGAAGGAGGAGTGATCTATCGTAGTTTTTATACCACCGACTATAGCGTTTAATATTCCGTAGCGGATAGCATCGTCCGTATTCTGACCGAAATAACCACGATTATTTAACTCTTCAACTAATGGAAGATTGGAAGTGAAATTGTGTAGTGCCTTGCTTTGAGTATAGAACCCTGGGAGTATAACCCCACCAAGGCAAATACTATCTTCATCAAGTAAATTGACAGTTACTGCCGTACCACAATCGATAGTAACTAGTGGTGAGTCTGTTAGTTTCTGAACGGCTAATAAGCTGAGCATTCTGTCAGTACCCATACCAGTGATATTCGTAAAATCAATTGGGGCTTTAATATCTATGAGAGTTCTAGCGTTCTCGACTATTTCAATTTTATCATTGAGATTTTCTAATATAAATTTCTCTGCATCTATATTAACAGATGAATAATAGAATGCCTTAAAACTTCCCTTATCTATTGTATTCAGGAAGTCAGTCAGACCATCAGTAAAGTACTCATAAGCAGTGACATTGTCACCAGTTCTGAACTTTACTCTGCTATTACCTATGTCGGCAATTAATGCCTTGCTAGAGCTCATATATTATAGAATCTCCGTTGTTGATAGATATCGTCCCATTCTGATTGCTCGCCATAAGTGAGCCGTCATTGTTGATACTATCTACCTTATATTTAGAATGTGTTTCCACTATTTCAATTGTTTTTCCAACTAAATCGATTTTATCTTTCCAGTTTTCAAATATTATATTTGCATCTATATCAAGAAATTTGATTACATTTCTTTTCAAAATTTCAAGTACCTGCTCTATTTCACAATTGAGACCTAGTTTCTTGAGAGATGTTGCTTTATCATCCAATACGGTGCCAAATTCCATTTGGTTTACGTTGATACCTATTCCGAGTATAGATTCTTCACATATATTACCAGAGTAGCTATGCTCCGAGAGTACGCCCGATATTTTTCTATACTTTTCACCATCGCTGACATAGACATCATTTGGGTATTTTAACTTAATTTTTGATGACTCTATGTAAGTACTTAGTGTTTCCACTACTGCTAGGCATCCGATAATTTGGTAAAGAACTTTATTTTCGAGCGATTTTATCTTTTGTTCATTTACTCCATAAGTCAGATATACGTTCTTATGGCTTTCTCCTTCCCATATCCGCCCTTTCCGTCCTCTGCCCTTATATTGATAGTCTGCAGAAACGAAAACGCTATCATGATTCGTCAATAACTCTTTAGCAACATCGTTTGTAGAAGCTACTCGCTCGAAATGGTAATGTTGTACTTCCATCATAATTTATTAACGTATTGGCTTTTTTGTTTTAATATAATTAACTTGGAATATAATATTAGAATATCTTAAATTAGTAAAAATTACAGAAAATTAATAATTAAATGATATATTTTATCTCAGATTTGCACTTAGGTGTATTAGAAAGAACAGAAGATAGAAAAAGAGAAGATCTCTTTCTATCACTTATGGATAGAATAAAACCAACTTGTGATAAACTCTACCTTGTAGGAGATATATTCGACTATTGGTTCGACTATAAAACTGTTATCCCTAAGAATTTCTATCGCACATTGGCGAAGTTGCGTGAGTTCACTGATGCTGGTATAGAAATAGAATACCAAATGGGTAATCACGATTTTGGTCATCGCAGCTTTTTTGAGGAAGAATTGGGCATAGAAGTAATATCTACAGATATAGAACGCGAACACAACGGCAAGAAGTTCTATATCTCACACGGAGACGGCAAGGCAGACAACGACACTGGCTATCTAATATTACGCTCAGTGCTCCGGAATAAGGTGTCGAATTTCATCTACAGGATTATCCATCCTGATATAGGAATAGGTCTAGCTAGCGGCAGCTCCAAGAAAAGCCGTTCATATACTGACACGAAGGATTATGGTGAAAACGAGGGAATGGTTAACTTCGCTAAAAAGAAAATAGACGAGGGTTTCGACTATGTGATAATGGGACACCGCCACAAAAGATTAGAACTAAAACACGGCAACGGCACCTACTATAATCTCGGTGAATGGATACACGAGCCAAGCTACGGCGTCTTTGACGGTAATGAGTTTAGGTTAGAGAGAGTGTGAGAGCTATTTATACTCCACCAACAAAAGTACCCAAATTTTCAAAGATTACTTTAACACGAGTCGTGTGATTATCGTTTACTTGCTTTTCGAATTTAGTTTCAAATTCGCCAGTAATGTAGTGATTATTTAAATACATTTCGCCAATATATTTGACTTCAGTAATCCTTAAATATCCACTTTCTGCTACATATCGAGAATTCAATTTTGGATTAATATAGTAGTTGGTATATTCAGATGTACCCGTTCTAAAGCTATAGTTTCCTTTCTTAAATGAATCATTCTCAAAATCTATATTTAAATCAAATCTATCATCTAAAGAATTATAGAATCTAAAACCCATTATATTATAATTAGTTATAAACTCTGAATTATAATAAAATCCTTCCGGGACTAACATAAAATTATCTACATAGACTCTTACCGAATCTATAAGAACCTCGTCATTATATGTCTTAATTATTATATTTAATGGTCCCGGATTTGTAATAATTGTAAAATCTTTATCATCATTAGGCGAGGTTGTATCATCTTTACAAGACATAATAACAAATGCCATTAATATAGCTAATAAACTTAGCTTTAGTAGTTTCATGTTTTCTTCCGTCTTAAAGTTATAATCAGATAGTAAAATTAGTAATTATTTAGCTAAAAAGCAATTTGCTACAGAATTCATTATGATATTATATCATAATCATATAAGTTTGGTGGCACAATATTATAGAACATTTAAAATGTCTAAGAAAATTAAAATTATAGTTTCAGCTTTTCTAATTGCGGTTAATCTACTTATCGCTTTTAGCTTTTATTCTATTCCTAACAACCCGGTAAATGAAGCTGACTCTAATACTGTAGTTAATAATTACATCAAAGATAACCCGATACTCTTTAGTGAAATTATCACGGAATATTCTTCATTCAAAATTAGTACTAGTTTGGACAACTATTCCAAGCAGAGTAGTGTTCTACAGTTATTTGCTTCCAAAGAAATAGAGTATAGCATTGACTCTATCACTTCTTTTCTCTATAATCAAATCAGAAAAGAATTATCTCTCCAAAGAAAAACCAATATTCTATTTCCTTTCCACAATTACATTTAATTAATAACTAACACAAATATTTAAGAAGCATAGATTATATGATTCTAGTTGATGACTAGGTATCATATTGTATTACATATTGATAAACTAAAAAAAGAAAGGAAAATAAAATGGAAATGAAAACATTAATCTTGGTGTCTATTACTGTACTCGTAGTAGTTATACCTTTTGCATTTGTATATATCAAAAATCAAAATAAGAATAATAAGACTAAATCAGTACTATTGAAATATGCAAACGTTTATAATAGTAAAATAGATGAGTCAGATACACTTGACAATATTGCAATTGGTATAGACTACAATCAGAATAGATTATTCTTTGTCAAGCATTTTAAAAACCACGAAACTGAACAAATTATCAATCTAAATGAGATAAAAAGTGTCAGATTAGTAAATGAAAAAAGAGCCGTAAAAATCGGGAAATCAAGTACATTAGTTGTTGAGAAAATTGAAATAGTTTTGACTAATAATAATCCTAAAGAAAAAGATTATGTACTTGAGTTTTATAACGAAAATATTAACTTGATTCTAAGTGGAGAAGTCCAATTAGCTAACAAATGGGTAGCAATACTAGAAAGAGTTTTGAAGCAAAATCAGAGTAAGACTTTAGTAACGCACTAATAGTTAAAAAATAATGAAAAAAAAGCTCAGGAATTAATATTTCTGAGCTTTTTTATTTTCAAAATCAATATAATTTCTATTTATATAATTGCGATAAATCAATATAGACCTTGTAGTCTTTGATTTTATCGTCTTCTAGTTTAAAAACATTACAAAAACTTACAGTCAATTCTGAATCATCATGTCTTGTGTAAGTAACTGTTCCGGGTGTTACTAAGTCGTTTCCATTTAGAATAGTGTTTTTCACTGTATGTGATAATCCTTTTATAGATTCGAAGAATTGACCAACTCCTGTATGTATATTATCTTTACCACTAACAGCGGGAGTATCTCCCATAGTGAATACAGCATCTTCTGCTAAATATGATGCAAAAGCATCTGTGTTTTTAGAATCAATTGATTTGAATAGTCCATCAACTAAGTTATTTATATCTGCCATTATAATCTTTTTTTAAAATTGTGAAAAAATATTAATAGCTATATAACTAAATATATTGACTTATTTGTATTATTATATGTAATTCAAATTGCTTTAATAAAAATAAACCTCTAAAAAGAGGCCTATTATAATAGTTCTAGGGAGTATGGTTTATAGCTTTTTGATTTTCAAACCCTGAAAATCTACATCTACTGTTAAATTTGGATTCTCGTTTTGTATATTCACTAATGCTAAATTCAATTTGCCAGTAACATAGTAAGATCCTACATTTGCTGAAAGACCAATATATTGAACTTTGGTAATAACCAAGGTTGCACTGCTAGAACTATATAGTTCAGTCCCATATTTCAAGTTTGTGTAGTTTCCCCATACTAGCTTCCCATCATTTTCTATTAGATTATATGTGCCAGTTTTTAACTCACCTATTCCAGCATCAAAGCTGACTTTGTAATAATCATCTGTAACTATCTCACCAACAATAGAAAAATCAAATTGACCATTCAAGCCAACATGAAATCCTGCTAATTGATAATTACTTGGAGTCAATACGTCGTCTTTTCTTTCTACTATTCTTCTTTCTTTTTCTACTCCGTCTAGTGAAGTCACAACTGTTATCTTACCATCAGGAACCGTTGTATCTTCGTCTGGGTCTGTCGAGTTATCACTACCGCATGATACAGCCACTAATGACAAAAGGATAGCAATTAAACTGATTTTTAATAATTTCATAATTTCCTCTTTTAATTAAAAAAAAAGCATCTAATAAGCATTAGATGCTTATGTTAGTTTTTTCTTAAAATCCAGTAATTCCTTTTATTATTTCCATATTTTCAAACTCCAATTTCACATTAACATTGGGATTCTCATTATATTCATTTTCTAATTCCATATTCAAAGTTCCTGTTATATAATAATTACCTCCAAATTCTGATAGAGCAATATATTGAACTTTCGTTATAACGAGGGTTATACTACTAGCACTATATGAATCAGTTCCAAATTTACTGTTTCTGTAACCTCCACTATTCTGATCGTCAAAATCTGTATAGTTATAAGTCCCTGCCTTTAACTCACTCAATACCGCAAATAACCCCACACTGAAATTATTATCCACGTCAGTGTCACCACTCAACATAATATTAAAAAGACCATTTGCGTTAACATAATATCCTGATAGGTTATAACTACTTGGGGTAAGTACATCTCCCTTTCTTTCTACAGTTAGTCTCTCTTTTTCCTCACCATCTATTGTTGTTATTAAAGTTACTACACCATTCGGAGCATCAACTTCTCCATCAGGATCAGTTGTACTATCATCACCACAAGCTATCATCATCATTGACAGTAAAAACACTAAAAAACTAAACCTAATTAATTTCATATTAACTCTCCTATTTATTTGGATAAATTTATTTAGTACAATTTACGACAATTAGTAATAACAAGATTGATTTTTTTTAGTTATATGAATCTTATATTTTTCCATGACTTACTTGATAGTAGGGTGCAAACATAAAAAAAGCCCAATGATTAAAGACAAACATTGGGCTTAGATTAAAAATTACAAATATACAATCTAGTAATTTAAAAAGACAGTACTTAAAGGAACACTTTCAAAAGTAGCTATTACACTTACATTAGGAGTTACATTCTCTTCATTTGTACAATCCATTTCTAGAGTACCTGAGGTATAGTATGCACCGGCTTGATCATTACCAATGAATTGTACCTTAGTTATTACCAAAGTAGCAGTGTTAGCCATATATGGTTGTTCTCCAAGTTCCTTGTTGGTATAAGCTCCTACAAGTATTTTTGCGTCATTTTTTGTATAACTATATGTTCCTGCTTCTAGCTTTTCCATCAAAGAGCTCAATTGGTATCCATAGCTTGGACCAGCAGAAGCTATTTCTGTGAAACTCACGGAAAACATCTTGGTAGTATTATTGTATGACCCCCCTACAGAATAATTAGATGGAATATACTTCCCATCTTTTAACTCAAGGGTTTTACTGTGAACTTCTTGACCTTCCACAGTTGTTTTTATAGTTACTTTTGAGTTTGGTAGTGTAGTGCCATCTCCACCGCCATCATCAGGGTTAGTGCTATCATCACTGCACGACATTACAACTAATGCCATTAGTATAGCCAATAGGCCAAGTTTAAGTATTTTCATATCTATCGCCTCACTTAAAAGTTGGTAAAATTCAAATTAATATATTTCTGTATTAATTCCAACTCTATATAAATCATTTATATAAAATTATTTACGAGCTAATATCACAATTTCATTATCCTTCAGCCCTAGCCGATTACCGTCAGTTTCTGTGAACTCCCTAACCTCCACAGTAAAGCCAGCTTTTTCTAACCTCGACTTTAAACCTTCTGCTGAATATATACGCAAGTGATCATTCTGTCCGAAATGTTCTAATCTGCCTTCGGGGGTTGTTATGCTATTATCTTCGTATATATCACCATCTTTGAATGGGGTTTGTATGTAGCATACACCGCCTTGTTTTAATATTCGGTGTAGTTCACTTATTGCTTTTCTGTCGTCTGGTATATGCTCTAGTACGTGATAGCAAATAACAATATCGAAGCTATTATCTGGCTCGTCTATTGCTTGTATATCGTGTCTTTTATCTGCTTCGAATTCATCTTCGTAATCTGTAGTTACGTAGCTTTTGGGGTTGGCCTCGGCTATTCTGCCACTCAAACTTTTGGAGGGCGAGAATTGAAGTATATCTTTACCTTCTACCTCAGATTCTATTAACTGCCATAGTCGCCGTGTCCTCGGTAAGCTGCCGCACTTGGGGCAGAGCCGATTACCATTGCTCAATACGATGAATTTGCTCATAGCAAAACCGCATATATTACACTCGTGCTTATCACCTCTGTAAGATAGCGATACTACTCGTCGCAATAGCTTGTCATTTTTCCTTAGGAAAGAGGTTGGCACTATGCTCTTAACTAGCTTTTTGATTGATTCGTACATTAGGTCAATTGTTAATTATTATTGGTTCAAATTAAAAAAAAATGGGGATTGTATTGCAAAATTAAAAAGAAAGAAGTATATTTGTCGCAATAAAAAAGACAAATGTACGTGAAGAATATATGGATTATGAAGTAAAAAATATAAAAAAAGTAGTCAGAGAGTATAGCGATTCCTATACCTACATAGACGTAGTCAGAGAAGGGCTAGCATTCCAAAAGTTCGATGCACTAACCGAATCATTACCCCTGTCTAACGCCGATTGGTCACAGTATCTGCACCTATCGGAGCGTACTCTACAACGATACAACAAAGAAAGTAAGTCATTCGATATGCAACAAACAGAACGCATTATGCAAATACTAATACTCTTCAATCTAGGGTTCGATGTATTCGGTAAACCAGAAAAATTCTTCAATTGGCTAACAAAAGAAAACATTGCTGTAGGTGGCAAAGCACCAAAAGACTTGCTCGATAGTAGCTTCGGTATTGACCTCCTAAAAGATGAGCTAAACCGAATCCAATACGGCGTATTAGCGTGATATGCTACCGATTGAGCAAGGCAGAGTTTGCTAAGGATTTATCTGGTCGTGGGGCTGAGCTGAGCGGCGGAAGATGGAACACCAAAGGTACACCATTGCTCTATACTTGCGTGTCCCAATCGCTTTGTGTTCTTGAGATTGCAGTTCGTCTTTCTGTGATAGATGTTCCTGATGACCTAAAGCTAATAACTCTAAACGTTAAAGATAGCATAATAGGAAAAGTGGATGTGCTACAGTTACCACACGATTGGCAGAAGTTCCCTCACTTGCGTACTACTCAAATCTTCGGTGATGAGCTGCTGAAAAGCTCCAATCATAAGGCATTCCTAATACCTTCTGCGATAGTACCCGCGGAATATAATTTAATAGTCAACCCGAAGAATGTGACTAAAAAAGAAGTTGAAATCATCTCAATAGATGGTTTTTATATAGACGAAAGGTTGATGCGGTAGATTTTTCATCAATCTATAAACTCGATTTTGATGTAGGAACCCTTAGATAAAAACTCTAGAATTTCTTCTCCCTCTGTCTCTTCATACGTATTGTCTTCTACTGTAATGAATTCTCTTTCATATCCAGCTTTTGTATCAGAGCCTTCTAAATTTATAATAAATTGATTCTGATTTTCAGTAATATAATTTAATGAATTATTAAAATGAATTGAGAACGATTCATAATTCATAAATAATATACCTTGTGAATATTTTTCTGTTTTATAACTGTCAAAATGATATAGATTAGAAATTGTCTGTCTTAATGTATCAATTTCAAACCTTAAGCGATTAATTTTATGAGGTCCTTTGGGGTAATCTCCTCCATAACTACCTTTTTGCATATCAATTTTTCCATTTCTATAAACTAAAGTATCTGTATAGGTAAACAAATAGGTCGAAGTACCTTCATTATTATAATTAAATATGTCATGTTTCATTTCGTACCTCCTATTTTTACAGTATATAGAAAATTCCACCCTTATATGCTTACCGTCAAATGCACTAGTTACAGTTGACATATCCAACTTAACAATCGTATCTTTAGCTAGAGCTTTCGTATAGTAATTCTTCGGTTTGAAACCATCAGAGTAGATAGTAAAACGATAGTCGAATTGCGATTGGACTTCATTTTCTTTTACAAGAGAACTAGGGTTATACGAAGATGATAA
>Ga0172380_10000137_pt1 | contig 152141 bp, 116 predicted proteins | sample Leawe162metaG_FD_119747 | JGI IMG/M metagenome (GOLD analysis project Ga0172380, IMG submission 119747) | Leachate microbial communities from a municipal landfill in Southern Ontario, Canada - Leachate well 162 metaG | ecosystem: Engineered > Solid waste > Landfill > Unclassified | place...
AGTACCAACGGCCGGTTTGAGACTTTAATAAGGAGTTGGATAGATGGCAAGAGTAGCTATAAATGGATTCGGCCGTATCGGCCGCAACGTATTCCGGGCCTACCTCGAGAGCGCGCCTAAAGATCTCGAAATCGTTGCAATCAACGACCCTATGCAAGATTTAGTTCAATCCGCTCACTTGCTCAAGTACGACTCAGTACAAGGCGAACTAAAGCATGAAGTTAGCCATGATGAAGAATCATTGATTGTCAATGGCAAGAAAATCAAGTTCACCCGCGAGAAAGCTCCAGCTGATTGCCCATGGGCCAAGCTCAATGTCGACATCGTTCTCGAATGCTCTGGTGTATTCACCGATGCTGAGAAAGCTAAGGCTCACATCACTGCTGGCGCCAAAAAAGTCTTGATCTCTGCTCCTGCTAAGAACGAAGACATCACCATCGTACTTGGTGTAAACGACAAGAATTATGACGCTGAAAAGCACAACATCATCTCCAATGCCAGCTGCACAACTAACTGCTTGGCCCCAGTAGCCAAAGCCATTGACGATGCTTTCGGTATCGAACAAGGCTTGATGACCACAATTCACAGCTATACCCTCGACCAGAAATTGCTCGACGGCGCACACAATGACCTCCGCCGCGCTCGCGCTGCTGCCATGTCAATGATTCCTTCAAGCACCGGCGCCGCTAAGGCTATCGGTCTAGTAATGCCACACCTCAAGGGCAAACTAAACGGATTTGCTATGCGAGTACCTACTCCAAACGTATCGGTCGTTGATTTGACCATTACTTTGAAGAAAGAAGTCACTGTTGAAGCCATCAACAAATGTGTTAAAGAAGCAGCAGAGGGCCCACTCAAAGGCATTCTCTCTTATTGCACAACTCCACTAGTTTCAATCGATTTCCAAGGCAACAAGCACTCATCTATCTACGACGCCGACCTGACAATGCAAGTGGGCGATCGCATGGTGAAAGTGTTGGCTTGGTACGACAACGAGTGGGGCTACAGCAACCGCTTGGTTGAGTTAGCCACCATGGTAGCGAAGAAGCTCCCAGTCGCAGCTAAAGCCTAGAATTCAGAAGGAAAGACGCCCTCAAATTGGGGGCGTCTTTCTCTATATTTAGCACTTACTAATATTTACAAAAATCAGAGTTAGGTACATATGAAGAAAACTATTCAAGATCAAGGCGCCAAGCACTTCCAGGGCAAAAAGGTATTGGTACGAGTAGACTTCAACGTACCACAAAACGAAGACGGTTCGGTAGCGGATGATTCACGTATAAGAGCTGCGCTGCCAACCATTTCTTGGCTGTCCAAAGCTGGTGCCAAAGTAGTTTTGCTCTCGCACCTAGGCCGCCCCAAAGGCAAAGTAGCGGCTAAATATTCGCTCAAGCCAGTGGCTGAGCATTTGAAGAAGCTACTTGCAGAAATGGGCCACAAGACCGTGCACTTTGTTGAAGAGTGCGTCGGAGCCACTGCTGAAAAAGCAGTCAACGACATGCATGATGGTGACGTGGCCTTGATGGAAAATGTCAGATTCCACGAAGAAGAAGAGAAAAACGATCCGGCCTTTGCCCAAAAGCTTTCACAGCTTGGTGACATCTACGTTAACGACGCTTTTGGTACCGCTCACCGCGCCCATGCCTCGACTGAAGGTGTGACTAGGTTCTTGAAACCAGCTCTAGCTGGCATGTTGGTAGCCAAAGAAATTGAAATGCTTTCTTCAGCCTTAGATAATCCAGCTCGCCCATTTGCCACTATCATTGGTGGCGCTAAAGTCTCAAGCAAAATCGGCGTCTTAGAAAATCTTTTGAGCCGTGTTGACGTGCTTGTTATCGGTGGAGCCATGGCCTTCAGCTTCCTCAAAGCTCAGGGTCTCAATGTTGGTAAATCACTGGTAGAAGAAGACCGCCTTACTTATTGCAAAGACTTAGAAGAAAAAGCAAAAGCTAAAGGCGTCAACTTGATTTTGCCAGTCGATGTCGTAGTTGCCAAAGAGATGAAAGCTGGCACAGCTACTAAAGTAGTAAAAGTCAGCGAAATCGAAAGTGATGATATCGGCCTTGATTTAGGGCCAGAATCACTAAAGCTAATCGTGGCAGCCCTGGCCCCCTGCAAGACCATTCTTTGGAACGGCCCACTGGGAGTGTTCGAAATGTCTGGCTTCGAGCACGGTACATGGCAGTTGATAGATTGCTTGGTTGACCTCACCAAAACTGGTACAAAAACCATCGTTGGTGGCGGAGATTCGGTATCTGCCCTTAAACTAAAAGGTGTGGACGATCAGCTATTGACTCATGTGGGTACAGGCGGTGGAGCCTCCCTAGAGTTTCTCGAAGGAATCGAACTACCGGGCATAGCCGCTCTCGATAACAAAGAAGCAGCAATAAACAAGGCCTAACTAGGCATAACAAGAGAGATACAAATGCCGTCAGACGCTAAGAAACGCTCAACGATTGCCGTAAGCATCTTGAGCTGTCTTTGCCTAGGTATTTGTCTGTGTATATGGTCAGGAGAGGCTGCCCTCGCCCAGTATCAGAACCAGAATCAGTATCAGAACCAAAATAACCAAGCTAATCAAACTAATCAAAATCAGCAATACTACGTTGACGGGCAGCCAATCACGCAAGAGCGCTACCAAGCGATGCAGATGCTCAACCAGTCAATTCCCTTGCTACAGGCTAATCGCAATCAAGAAGCAATTGATCTGCTACTGCAAGCAGAGAAGCTAGCACCGCAAATGGCTGAGATTCATAACAACCTTGGTTTGGCTATGGCGAAATTGGGCCGCAACAGCGAAGCCTTGCAAGAGCTAGAAGCAGCAAAACAACTCAAGCCAGAGCTGGCTGCCACTTGGCTCACCCTCGGTGGCCTCTACCAATCGCAAGGCCAAGTAAACGAAGCCATTGCGACCTATAGTGAATTTATGAAACGCTTTGCTGGTCATAAAGATGCCAGCAAAATCGCTAGCCTAATTGCCGGCCTAAAAAAAGAACTGGCAAACGGTACTATCCCTCGCTACACGCCACCCGATGCCAGTTCACGAGATAACTATCTGGGTGAACTAGCCGGTCATTTAACTAGATGGCCCGATAGCAAATTGCCGATCAAGGTCTATATCACGCCGGGCAAAGGTGTACCGGGCTTCTTGCCGCAATATACTCAGATTTTAGAAGAGAGCTTTGCCACCTGGCAGCAAGGAGCCCAAGACAAGCTTTCATTTATAAGCGTAAAAGACCCTAACCAAGCCGATCTCATATGCTCTTGGACAAATGATTCTAATTCATTCAGCAATAAAGCAGAAGCAGGCGAAACAGTAGTTTTCACCAATTCACAAGGCATCGTCAAAGGCACCATCAAAATACTGACTGTAGCTCAAATGGCCGAGTTGCCGCTGACTAACAATCGCATTCGACAGATATGCTTGCACGAAATCGGGCATGCTCTAGGCTTTGGCGGGCATACACGCGACCCTCAAGACATGATGTTCTTTTCTACCAGGGTAACAGATCAAGACCGCACCCTCAGCCCCCGCGACGCTGCTTCAATTAAGCTGCTGTACAGCTCAGCCATAGGAATGCACTGAATATTAGAGATGCACTGAATATTAGAGATGCACTAAAAATCAACGATGTAGCGATTACCAACGATTCATCTCTCTATTCACCACCAGCGGTGCAGTTTCGCTACAACCGCTACAGCGGAATGCCCACAGCCAGCAAATTTTTCAAAGAACTCGATTTTAGCGACTTCTACCAGCGTCACAAGCAAGAAGGCTGGCTTGTAAATTTGGCCCTTTTTGGCACCACCGCTGTCACAGCTTTTCTACCAGTGCTCTATCTGCTGGCCCCTGAATTATTTGTCCTAACCATCATGATTGCTTTTCTTGCCGTCGGCATTGCTCTACCGGCACTGGCCTTTCTCTCCCTCGGCAAAATCAAACTCGATTGCCGGGGCATTGAATTTTGTCGCCTAGGCTTTCTTGATGAGAAACTCTACGCTTGGTCAGACCTGACCAGAATTACATTCTCGAAAAATGGCCAGCCTTCCCTTGAGCCCAACCAGCTTTGTCTCGAATTTCACCGCCAGACCCCACTGGTCTTAGAGCTAAATGCCATATCGAAATTGAATCTAGAGGCAGTGATCAGCCTGGCCCTATATTTTCGTCCTCAAGTTTCGCTCTATCCGAACGAAGCCCTTTCAGCTTTGGGCCTTAAAGAAACGAAGCTGATTGATCCTCTCGATTTCACAGAACTCTGGCAAAGCAATCTAGAGCAGCGCTTTGCCTCTACTAACTTCGTTCCCTTAGAACAAGGGCAGAGATTACAGGACAGCATCACCGTGCTTGCCCAAGTGGCTAGCGGCGGCATGTCGGCGGTCTACCTGGCCAAAGACGACGTTCGCGGGCCTGTGGTTCTGAAAGAATCAGTTTTTTCTGGGGCCCGCGACACTGACAAATTTCGCAAAGCCGTTGAATTGTTTGAGCGCGAAGCCACTCTTTTAACAACAATTTCGCATCCACGCATAGTCAAAATTTTCGACTATTTTGTCGAAGACAACCGCCACTATCTATTGCTTGAGCATATTAAGGGCAAAACACTGCGCAATTTTGTCGACCGACATGGCCCCCTAAGCGAAAAAACCATCATCGATTGGGGCCTGCAAATGGCCCAGATTCTCGATTTCTTGCATAACCTGGAGCCGCCAATAATTCATCGCGACTTCACTCCAGAAAATGTCATCATCTCTGACGACGCCAAAATTAGACTAATTGATTTCGGTGCCTCAAGCATTTTCTTAGGCACAGCCACAGGTACAGTTGTGGGCAAAATTGCCTTCATGCCACCAGAACAAACTAGAGGCAGGGCAAACCGAGCTAGCGATATCTATGCCTTTGGTGGCCTGATGTATTTTCTTGCCACCGGCAAAAACCCGCTGCCCTATGAAGAAAACGTCTTACCGGAAAATGGCCAGGTCAAATCAATCAATCTGCGCAAGCTAATCAATGACTGCCTCAAGCTCGAACTTAAAGACAGAACTATTCGCACCAAAGAAATTATCGATCGTCTTGAATCACTGCAAAGCAGAAGAGTGAGCAATGCTGAAGGATAAGTTTCAATCTCAACCGCAAGCTCAAAAGCACCCAGAAGAGCTGACCTGCGTGCCAGAGGACTATTCTCAACTCGGCAAAAACGCCCTGATCGTTCTCATACCAGCCTTGTACATTTATTCGATTCTCTTGATAAACCGGGCCTATTTGGCCATTATTGACAGGCACCAAGCCATAGCCTGGGCCATTCTTGCCATCTTTATCGCTGGTACTACACTATTTCTCAATTACCGCAGACAGCATAGACTGCTGAATATACTAGCCATTACAGAACGCGGTCTATCAATCGGTCGCATGGAAGATGCTGCATTCGAATCGGTAGATTACCTCATCAACTGGAAAGAGATTATATCGGTCGAAGAACGCGGCAAATTAGATAGCAGGGGTCATTTCAGACAGTGGTTTATCATCAATTCAAGCCTCAATGTATCGTTCAAACTAACGAGCGCCAACGCTTTTCGCTGGGTATCGCGCGAAGACATTATCGAGAGCCTAATTAAATTTGCCCCAGAAGCAGAGTTAAATCTAGCTCTACCAGACGATACTGAAACCAGTCATATGCTGCGCTATACCAATCTCTGGCTAGAAAGTTTAGATAGCACTGGCAAACGCCAACGCACGACCATCCTTGATAGTGGCGATCGCCTTGCAGATAACCTCTACACCGTAACCAGGCAACTAGGTGCCGGGGGGCAGGGGCGGGCCTATTTGGCAAAGAGAAACGCTCAACGAGCTGACTCAGATAATGAACCAATGACAGTAGTTCTGAAGGAATACATACTGCCCACTCAACTTGATGCCATCAGCAATGACACTATTGAACAAGCTGTACACAAAAGCGAAGCGGCTATTCTAGCCAAGCTCAATCATCCAGGAGTAGTGAAACTACTCGACTGTTTCGAAGAAGATCACCGGGGCTATCTCGTGCTTGAATTCGTAGAAGGAACACCCATTCACGATTTAGTCAGCAACAGGGGAGCTTTTAGCGAAGCTGAAGCGAGAGAAATTGCCATTTCACTCTGCCAGGTTATGGCATACATGCACTCTCGTTCTCCAGCTGTCATTCACGGCGATCTCACCCCAGAGAATCTGATTTTAAAAGAAAATGGCACAGTCTGCGTTATCGACTTCACTATTGCCCACTACTATTCCAAAGAAAGAAAACAAAAAGTTTGCGGCAAGGAAGGCTATGTCGCCCCAGAGCAATACGCTGGCTACGACTCGCCCCAGAGCGACATTTATTCAATAGGTTGCACTCTCTACTTTATGCTCACAGCACTAGACTGCGAAACCTTGACGCAGCCCTCTCTGCAATCAGAGCAAGTAAAAGTGAGCGAAGCCATGAAGGCCATACTGGCCAAAGCCACTGCCAAAGCTGTGGCAGAGCGCTATATCGACTGTGTTGCCTTAGAAGCGGATTTAGTCAGTCTGCGGTAACAAATCTGAGTCAAAGAATTTTGGGCCAATTTGTCAGCGGTACCCGTCAACAAACTTAGAGCAACCAGCGATTTGACTACCGGCAGCTGACTTTTCCCAACGGCTGAGGCTGCCATAGGAGGCTTTGCCAGAGTCAAGAAGCTTAGAAATCTGGGCCATTCATAACTCCAATCAAGAAGTTCGGCCTGCTGCTCTGGACAACAAGGAAGCCAAGTCAATAGACTATCCTCATCTTACCTGATTCATAGATCCCGTCTGTGCTCAGCCAAGAACACATTAATAGCAGCTAAGTCAATGAACTCGGACAAGACGCAGCACTAGTAGCATCAAAATAGGTAGCCAATCTAACTGTTTGTCAGATTACGTTTTCAGGCTGACGATTTAGGCATCCCATACTTCTTAACGACAGGCTCACAGGTATGAATACGAAATCATTGTCGATCCTACTAATGGTCTCGCTACTGGCTCTAGGCTTGCCTTTTACAGGCCAGCCGGTGACCGCTCAGGAGACTAAATCAGCTTCAGCTAATAGTCAAAGAGTTGCCACGTTAAGAGACTGGGTTGCCTATCTTCAGGCCGGACAAGCCGCTCTTAACAAGAACCAACCGGATAAAGCCCTCTATTACATTCAACTCTCTGAAGCCTGCGCCAGAAAAATTCCCGGACCAGAAGGTATCGCCAAGCGAAGAGAAAGCTTGAAGATGCTCGCTACCCTCTGTACGGAGATGGGCCGCCACGGCCAAGCATCCGAGTACACACGTCAGGCAAGAGAAATATCTGTTACTTCTTACAGACCCTCAGGCGACATCGTTATCGATCTCAATGCTCAAGCGGGAATACTTAAGAAACAGGGCAAATACGCCGAAAGTGAGCAGAAATATCAACAGGCAATAGCTGCCCTCGGTGCAGCCCGTAAAGAAACAGCAGACGCGGCTTGCGTCCACGACAATCTTGGTCTTGTATATCAAGAACAAAAGCGATTTGACAAAGCTATCATCGAGCACCAGGCAGCATATAACATCTATCACAAACTAGTTGGTGACAACCACAAAGATACTGCGTACTGCCAGATGAATTTAGCAGAAGCCTGTATTGGGCTGAAAGACTATGCCAAGGCTGAGCCACTTCTCAATAGTGCCAAAACCACAATAGAGAAAACAGAAGGCTCTTCAAGTGTAGCCATGGCAAGTCTGCTCGATAACATTGGTATGCTTTACAGCCGCACGAATAGGCTTACCGAAGCAGAAGAAATGCAAAGGCGCGCTTTGGTTTTAGTGGAAAAATATCATGGCCACTTTAGCGCTGATACAGCAATTAGTCTCAATAATCTTGCCACCACCTATAGCCTAGAAAACAAACATGATGAGGCAAAGCGAACTGCTGCCGAAGCATGCTCAATTGCTACCAAAGTATTGGGCGGAAATCACCCCATTACTAAACGCTGCCTCAGTGTCCTTGATGGAATCCTTAGCAAAGGGTAGAAGCAAGAGCACGACAATTAAACCCAGTGACCAAATCAGATCCATAACGCCAACCTACAACCAGGGCAGCTATTGAGAAAGAGCAAAACGCTGAACTGACGAGCCATAGAAACGATTACTACATAATTTAGCCTATTTAGTGATATAATTAGTACATCTTATGTAGCAAATGCACTATGACGACAAAAGATCGGTTCCAGCAGCTATACGACATTGCCGACTCGCAATGCGGAATGTTCACGGCTAAACAAGCAGCATCCGTGGGTTACTCGACCAGGTTGCAGACCTACCACGTTCAAACAGAAGACTGGCAGCGTGAATGGCGGGGCATCTATCGGTTGCGCTTTTACCCGGATCTTGGGCCAAGGGATTTTATGACCTGGTATCTATGGTCTTGCGACAGATCAGGCAACCCTGAAGGCGTGTATTCGCACGATACAGCCCTCGAACTTCACGAGCTATCGAACTGGAGCGGTAACAGACTACACATGACAGTGCCAAAAGACTTCAAACGCCGGGTCGTTCCGAAAGCGCTCAAATTGCACACGGGCGAGCTGAGGCACTTCGAGATCACACGAGCCAGCCACGTGCCGGTAACAACACCAACTAGAACAATCCTGGACCTGATGCAAGCCAATTCTATTCCGAGGCACCACTTGATCGAGGCCCTTCAGGATGGACGTAAACGCGGGCTTATTACCCAAAGCGACATTACGAGCCCGTTTTGGACAGACGATGAGCGTCGATTGCTTAAAGCACTTGCAGATGAAGCGCTGACTTATGTCACAGAGGCTTGACTAGGGTGGAGACGCCAAAGGAAAAGTACAAAACGGCTCGTGCTTTCAAGGTAGCTATTGCCGACAGACTAAGAGCTTTAGCCAATAAAAGCGGCGAGCCACATTTAGACCTTTATCGCCGAGTGGCTATTGACCGCTTTTTAGCTCGGATTGACTGGACAAAATGGTCTGCAAAAGGAGGCTATATCTTACAAAGAAGATTGCCAAAAGCCAGACGTACTCAGGATATTGATTTATCTACAGGTGATGCTTCCTTTATTCTTAGCGACCGGAACGTTCAACAACAAGCGCTTTTAGAGGCATTTCAGGAAGCTGCACGAGTTGACGCCAGCGATTATTTCGAGTTTAGCGTCAAGCCAGAGAAGCCCTTGCCAGGCTTTGGTAAAGGGGGACTGCGCTGTATCGTCAAATGTTCACTAGCCGATCAACACTGGTCAACATTCCAGCTAGATGCGATTGTTCAAGATGAAACTGTATTTCCTCAGGAATCCCTGACCGGCGATCCATTCCTTTCTTTTGCAGGCATTGAGCCGCTTACGCTCAAAGTGCCTATCAAGGAAGAGGTGTTCGCTGAAAAAATTCATGCCTACACGCTCCCACGCGAGAATGAGAATACGAGGGTAAAGGACATTCTTGATCTTGCTCTTTTGATTGAGGACGGACTCAATCGAGAAAAAACAAAGTTAGCGCTGGTTGGTGTTTTCGAGATTCGCAAAACTCATTCCGCACCAGATAGCTTAGTGGCACCACCTGCGAGCTGGCAGAAGATTTTTTGTGAAATGGTCGAAGACAATCACATAGATTTGACTCTAGATCAGGCTTTCGCAAAGACAGCGGCATTTTATGCCGAACTGAAATTGACTCCGACCATTTAACTCTTGCGAGACTTGTCTTGCTTATCTTATCGCCGAAACCGAGATAGCAATTCTGATAGAGGCAAACAGCTGCTTCTATCAAAATTTTGGCTGTGGAAGATGGGACTCGTTTCAATTAATTACGGGCCAGAATCTTTGGGCATTTTACGAACCCTATGGGACTACCACCAATTGCTGATTGCTTGCGGCCTCACTACACTCTTTATACAACTAAGAGGCAGCAACACCATGATGAGTATGTTCAACCACCCAGCCGATGAAGAAAAACTCTGCCAAGTACTGAAAGCCTATGTTGAAGAATGGGGCCCAGAAAACGTCATTGTCTCTGTACCCGAGCACTGGAGCGAATATAGCGCCAACAATCTTGGCCGCGTCCGTCTAGAATTCGCCACCCAAAACACCGTATCAATTAGAGTAGAATATGACTTTGTTAGACTTAGCTATAACGTCGACTTAGTTGCTGCCTAAACTTAGTTACAGCCTATATTTAGCGACAAAAAATCATGGTAAGAAGCAGAGACATAGAGTCTCTGCTTTTTTATTGGAGCAAACCTAGAAAAAAACTGCCACTATATCTAGTGACAGCTCTAATACATCTATAAATTAGGTCTAGCAGGTCTTGTCGATCTAGTGGCTCTAGTAGTTTTAGCGCGCTAGACTAAATTCTCTCAAATGCCCAACCGCTTGCTGTGGGCTCATTTGACCAACTCGTACTAAGCTATGCAAGGCCCTAGCCTTTTGCAAAACAACAGCTTGAATTGGTGAGCATTCGTCCCAAACCGATTCAAACGAAAGTCTATTTTGTAAAGCAGCTTCCATCAAACCCAGTGCCGTTACTTCACTGAGACAACTAGACTGAACCAAGAGGTCTAGCACTTCTAGTATGTCGCGATTATTGGCATAAATGGCAAAACCAAGTGTACTGTGGGCAAACTTGAGCGACTGACTGGCGGCGCCGACAGCTCCAGTCAAAGTATTTTCCATACGAGCATTGCGCACACGCTGACGCAACTGCTCTTCTGTAATTTGTCCTGTAGTAAGGCGAGCCAAGCCATCAATCAATATCTTGTACATAGCAATTGGCATTCCGCAACAACGGTTCAGGCTCTGGCCAATAGTGAGGCCCCGGGCCAAACTATATTGTCTGGCTTGATTAAACTGATCTCGGTCAATCAACTGGCAAGAAACAGCCAACTGTCCAAGGGTGCTGTCAGAGAAAGCATTGCTTGGATGTAAATCGAGTTCTTCTAATACTTGATTGAAAGGCAAAAAATCGCTCAGGGCGCGATTGAGAGCTTGCACAGCCCAAGGCTTGAATAGCCAATTAGAGCGAATAGCTTGAGCAGCATCAAGAAACGCCCGACGATCACTGGCTGCCACAAACCCACTTTCAAACAAAACATCAATTACTTGGCTATTGCGCATACTGGCCAAGTGAGCCACTTGTGACAAGACTTCGTTAGAAACAACGCGCGATTGAGCAATTAGCTCAAGCATCAAAGACTGGTCGAGATTGCTTACTTGACTATGTTGAGCCGGGCTAAGTTGTGACGGGCTAAACGGTGCCGCATTTTGCAGGGCCATTTGCTCGCGCTCATAGCTCAGAGATATTGTTGTTTCGAGGGCTAAGGTTGCTGTCATTGGGGTGTTAAGCTCGAACTAGTCAGTAATAAAAATCAGTAATAAATTAGTAAGTGCGGCAAATAATAGTGCAAGCGAGAACCCAACAAAGAGGCTAGGTCGGCCTATTGTGTAAGGTACCAAATTATTGGTGGCAAAAATCAGATACTAAATACTTTTACTAATCGGAAATACTCAGTAAATACATTATAGGTTGCTAATTTAGCCAGTCAATGGCGTTCTACGTAGGATTACGCAAAGTATTTTCACTAATTTTCAGTTTTTCTCAGAATTATTCTAACTTCTGCCTAAAGCAGACTTTGCGGGTTCTATGGTCAATCCAGATGAGCTCATGCTTGAGCTTGGGATATTCAGTGGCAAAGAACAATTTGGTCTCGAGCGAGCTATAGGGCTCAAGGGTAAAGAGAAACTCAGAGTCGTCTCCCGGCCCCATACCCACAGGGTACTTATTGCCATTGGTGTCACGCAAATAGAGATCGATAGCACTGAGCTTGCGGTCACTGTTGTTATCGATGGTGACGTCCATACGAATGAAATGACCATCGAGGCCATCCTTAATTACTTTGGTTTTACCAACCTCAATAGAAAGTCCATCAAGGTTAAGGTTGGCTACTTTCTTAGTGGGCTCGGACAGGGCCGGTAAAAGCAAATCGGTATCAATAGATAGATTGAGATCATCGCCGGGTTCAAGAGTAGCCCGTTCGCCCTTCTTCATGATGGCGTGACCGGCGGCAATGAGCGCGCCAGCAGCAGCTCCCCCAGCAATATTGTAATAGTGACAAGCAGCCGACCCGCGCATTCCACCAACAATTTGGTAGGCAGCTAGGGCACCAACAATAGCGCCACCGGCAGCATTGGCAGCAACCATACCAGTACCTTTAGCCACGCCCTTAAGAGTAGCTTTCTTAAAGTTATTAGCCTCAGCAGAAAAGGCAAACCTCTTGCCGTTTGGTAGAGCTAACTCGGTAAATGAAATCTCTAACCAACCTGGCCGCTGCACTCTTCGCGGATCTTTAACAGCCGAAACCCGACCCTTAAAGACAGTGCCAGCTGGAATCACTTTATTGTCTTCGACATAAATATCTTCAGAAGTAGAGGCAGTGATGATGTCTCCCACATGAGCTGGATGAAGCTTGCCATCCATGTCGCGGTCAAGCAAGTGCATACCTTGAGTGGGCACCGAAGACAGCTTGAGCTTGATGCCTGTGCCTTTGGGCACACAATAGGTAACTTCAGCCTTCAAAAGGGGGGTAGTTGTGCCCTTTTTTACCATCAAGTCGTTGCTTTCCCCTGCCTTGGGCAAAGGTTGAATGCGCTGACGCATGGGTGAAACTTCGGGCGCCTGACCTGGAAGGAGGGCCTCTTGATCCTTGACAATATCACCAGGGTTTTCAACTGGGCGCGACAAGCCTTGGCGCTCCATCAAGCGCTGAGCCAGGGCAGCCGGGGCAACAAGAGGGTAAATTATCGCCAAGCAAGCCAAGACCGAGATATAGCGACGAGAGTTATTAAATTTAGAACTGCAGGTAATACTCAATGATTTGACCTTCTGACAATCGACAGAAGTATAACCTATGACTAGTGAAGACGTAGGGGCTGAAATCTGTTAAGGTATTAGGGGCTAATATTAGGGGCTAAACCCCAGCCTGCCTTTACTACACCGATTTTCAAGAGCTGAAAATGGCGGTTGAACCAACCGAAATCAAGCTAACCAAGGACCGTACCGGCTCCCAGCAGAACATTATTGTTCTCAAATATGGCCCGGAACTCCTTAGCGAAATAGCGGCATTGAGCAAGTCGAAACGCTTGTACGATGCCATTCTTATTGATTCGACATTGTGTGGATATCTCTTTCCCGCTGAGATATTAGTAGAAGCAGGGCGCTTGGCCGAAAATCTTCTTGAATTATCAGGCGCTCTGATTTTTCTCAAGTCAGACAAAGCTATAGCCGTAGTGCGTCAGTCATTAACCGGACTAATGTCTTTTCATGTCTTTGACAATCACTCAGAACTATTCGACTATTCACCAGCGCTGACAAAATTCATCCAGACAGCCCTGGGCAGCGCCACATCGTTTGTCGAAGAAAGTACAGATCTTTCTCATCAAGTTCTCATGTCGACTGTGCCCGTACTAACCAGTCACGGGCTCGACCTAAAAATCAATATGAACGCCCACCACCGTCGAAATTTACTGCTTTCTGCCATTGATAACTATTCACCGATGGTCACCCTAATCAACAAAGTCGTTGCCCAAAGTCGCCTTTCTGAATCAGAGTTTTTAGAACGCATCAAAGAACTAGAAGCAGAAAAATCAATCTATCCAATATTTGCCAAAATTCCGTTTTTGGTTAATTGCTTCAAAACCAAAACCGCCTTCACTATAAAAGAGTATCTCATCGCTTCAGGACTAATTTCTAAAGCACAGCTCGATGAAATGTTGATGGAACTCAATTCAATGCCAGCCAAACAAAAAATGGCCCTCGGCACCCTAGCTGTAAAAAAACAGATATTTACCAGTCGTCAGCTTGAAATTGTCCTACAAGACCAAGCTTTCTACGGTCAAACTGAAGAAAACGACAAGGTTAATCTCGGCTCTGTAGCTGGCGAAGACGATAAAGTACAATCACTAGTCGGTCACCTCGGTTCAACCGACCCATCAAACCTGCTGCAAAACCTTGCAACTAATCGCGAGACCGGCGTACTCTCGGTTGAATATCGCGATATGCAGTTCAGAGCGCTGTTCGAGATGGGCAAAATTACCCATGCCAAGTTAGGCAAAATCATGGGAAACAAGGCTGTCACTGAATTTGCCTCAGCTTGGAAACAGGGAATTTTCGTCTTTGTTCAACGCACACCGCCAGCCGATCTAGCGAAAGATATATGTAAGGTATCAAAAGCTCTCGACAAACTGCTGTTAGATGCAGCATTGGCTGCTGACAACACTGAAGTTACATGGAAAAAGCTGCCCAAAGCAGCTGACTCAATTCTAGAAAAACTACCAGATCCAAAAAATTATTTGGCAGACGAAAAACTCACCGATCCCAAAGAGAAGTTTGTCCTCTCAGCTACAGAACGCGCCATGATGAGTCGTTTATGGAACGCCCTCGATGGACTGCATACTATCGCCCTGGTCATTCGCAACCTGGGCGATGTCACCACTTCTGATGCTGCCGCTGCCATTGACAGACTACTTTCATACGAGCTTGTCACGGTTCCCACAGTTGATCTGTTCGGACCACTGACAAAATTCCAAACTTTGGTCAAGCGTATTACTGAAACTATTGGCATAGAACGCTCAGAAGCTTTCTTGCGCCTTTCTCTGCGCGATACATTGGGCTATTCAGGCAGAGCCAGGGTCTTTATTCTCTCTCGCCAAGCCGATGTTGGGGTAGACATGGCAGCAGCACGCTCAGCCGGAACATCACTATCAGTGGTGCTACAAGACTTAGAAGATTGGCAAGTAAAATACATCGAGTACGCTACCCAAGAATTAGACCGCAACGTTCTCCTGACGATTATTCGCGAGGTTCACAACGCTGGCTAATGGCTACTGCTTCTAATTAATAAAAGTAATGCTAACTAGAAAAATGCACCAACTTACTAAAATCGCTCTTACGTAACAACAATAGAAAGGACTAGGGATGCTGAAAAAGTGCCAAAAGTACCAACAGTACCAAAAGTACAAAGAGTACAAAGAGGACAACAGGAACCAAAAGTCCCGAAAGAGCAATTTAGTTGCCGGATTGGGACTGCGATTATCTCTAGGACTAGCAATAGGATTAACTCTAACTTCCCACAGTTTGCAACTCTTCAGCTTTCCTAGCAATATGGCTAGTGCTCAGGCCATTGCTCAAAATAGCAACGCAACCATTAAACAAGATATAGCGATGCCAATGCGCGCTGGTAACTCTAATAATGCGGCAGGCTCGGTCACTGTCGACAGCTATCCAATACAAGCAATCAAAGTGGCCGCTGCAGGCAACAGTTCAACCCCCGCACCAGCCCTGGCAAAACTAGCCGCTGACCAAAGCAGTTTTGTGCGCAGAGCAGTGGCCGGCAATGTCAAACTTAGTGAAGAAATCAAAGAAAAATTAGCAGTCGACTCTGACCAGACTGTTGTAGAGGCGCTCTTAAAATCTAACAGCCTACCGAATCTGGCCACCCTCGATAAACTTCTAGCGGCTGCTACTCCAAGAGTGCGCGAGACGCTGGCAGCCAATCCAAACACTCCTCAACCAATATTAGAGAAGCTTTCGCAAGGCCCCGTTTACACTGAGTTTCTGCTCTTATCACTAGCAAGAAACCCTCACTCTGGACCGCAAGTCACGAATCGCCTCAGCCGAATTGGCGATCGCCTAGTGCGTACTTTTCTAGCGCGATTGCCTGTTCCCCCAACAACATTCACTACACTAGCCAATGACGGCGATTTAGGCGTGCGCTCAATGGTGGCAGGCAACTCTGCTTGCCCAGTGACTTTGCTTGATTTGCTAGCAAAAGATAGCAATACAATTGTGCGTGAAGCAGTGGCTTTAAATCAAAGCACAAGTAAAGAGACCCTGGCTAAACTTGCAGCTGACAGCCATCAAGATGTACGTCAGGCTGTGGCCTCAAACTATGCCAGCGATTCAATAATTTTGGCAAAATTGGCCAAAGACAATAACGAAATAGTGCGCTCATTATGCGCCGCCAATCCAAATACTGATAGCGATGTACTAAGTGCCTTGAGCAAAGACAGCAGCACCACTGTGCGTTGCGCGGTAGCTCTCAATGGCAATACCAAGCCTGAGATCATTAAAGCCATGGTAGGAGACAAAACCATAGCAGTAGCCCAAATTTTAGCTGCTCTAGGAGAATCAAAATTAGCTCAGTCTGACTATGAAAAACTGGCCAGCGATCAAAGCGCTCTAGTGCGTATGAATTTAGCTGGTAATGCCGCTCTATCTAGCGCACTAGTTAAGACTTTAGCTCAAGATAAAGATGCCAGAGTACGCGCATCACTGGCCCATAATACCAAGGCAAAAATTAGCGACGAGATATTCGTTGTCTTGGCCAAAGACAACGACGCTCTAGTGCGTGAAGCTCTTGCGGTCAATGGTAAGGTGCCTTCAAAATTGCTCACCTCTCTCCTGCAAGATGATGCCATAACAGTGCAAACAGCACTGGCGACCAATCCTAATGTTGCAGGCGAAACACTAGTGGCCTTGGCTGATTATGACTGCAATGCCATTCGCCGCGCCCTACTGCAGCGAGGCGACTTGCCCGAAGGGGCCTTGACCAAGTTAACAGCAGCCGAAGAAGTGAAGTTTGTGCTAGCTTCAAGGTCTCAGACTAGTCCTGCCGTGTTGGCAGAACTTGCTAAAGACACAGACCAGAGCCTGCGTGCTCAAGTAGCGGCTCAGACTAAGCTCAGCGCAGAAGCTCTAAAAATGCTGACCGCAGACAAAAGCCAGTATGTGCGCGCTGCCTGTGCTGGAAACCGCAATGCCAGTGGTGAGCTGTTAAAAGCCTTGGCGCAAGACCAAGAGGACCTCGTGCGGGCGAGAGTCGCAACAAACCCAGCCACCCTGCCTGAAACTCTGGCCATACTTGCCAAAGACAAAAACCCAGAAGTACGAAGAGCAGCAGCAGCCAACAATACCACCCCCGAAACTTCGCTAGCTCTTCTGGCACAAGATGACGAGATCTGGTTAACAAAATAGACTTAGTTCTAAGAACAAGAAGAAAAAGGAAGCAAATGAAAGAAGTTGTAATAGTCGATGCAGTACGCACCCCAATTGGCAAATATGGTGGTGCCCTGAAAGATGTACGACCAGATGATCTTGCTGCTCACGTAATTATTGAGCTACTGATGCGAAATCCTCAGGTAGTTCCAGACGAAATTGAAGACGTGTTACTTGGCTGTGCCAATCAATCTGGTGAAGACAATCGCAACGTTGCTCGCATGTCGGCACTACTAGCCGGGCTACCTATTTCTGTGGCTGGAGGCACGGTCAATCGCCTCTGCGGCTCTAGTCTTATGGCTGTTAACGATGCCGTCAACGCCATAAAAAACAACATGGGCGATATCTTCATCGCTGGCGGTGTAGAGTCGATGAGCCGGGCCCCCTTTGTCATGGCAAAACCAGAAGGGGCATTTCCCCGCGGCGATATGAAACTTATCGACACGACTCTAGGTTGGCGCTTCGTCAATAAGAAACTTTCGGCCCTGCATCACCCATTTGCCATGGGCGAAACAGCCGAAAATGTCGCTGAAAAATACAGCATCGGCCGAGAAGCCCAAGACCAATTTGCCCTCGCTAGCCAAATAAAGTACAAGAACGCCTTTGAGGCTGGTCGCTTTGACAGCCAAATAGTACCTGTCAATGTGCCCAAGAAGAAAGGGGCCGTAGAAATCGTTAAAGTGGATGAACACGCCAGACCAGAAACAGTCATGGCTGACTTGAGCAAACTCAAAGCTGCCTTCCGCGAAGGTGGCACAGTTACCGCTGGAAATTCATCAGGCATCAATGACGGTGCAGCGGCATTACTAATTATGACGGCTGATAAAGCTCGGTCGTTGGGTCTAAATGCCATGGCTCGCTTTGTCTCAGCTGCTGTAGCTGGTGTAGACCCAGCTATAATGGGCATCGGTCCCGTACCGGCCAGCCGAAAGGCCCTAGAGCGTGCCAATTTAACCATGGACAATATTGATTTGATTGAGCTCAATGAAGCTTTTGCGGTGCAAGTGCTCGCTTGCTGCCAAGACCTGGGAATAGATAGTAAGTCAGATAAGCTCAATACCAATGGTGGCTCAATTGCCTTAGGCCACCCACTAGGGGCCAGCGGAGCCCGCATTCTCACCACCCTCGTACATGAACTAGATAAACGAGAAGGCGCTAGGTACGGCTTGGCTACAATGTGTATAGGTGTAGGACAAGGCATTGCGACAATAATTGAGAAGATTGAACACTAGAGCTAGCAGACGAACCAAAACGAATCAAAACGAACCAAAACGAATCGAAGCGAATCAAATCAGAAGTGAAGTGTAGGAAATGACAGAGACAGTAGGCAAATTTAAATTCTTGCAGTTCTCAGATGTGCTTTTAGACTCAAAGCTCACCCATGCCGGTATGAACAATACCAATCTAACCCACAACAATTTTGCCTTGCCCAGAGAAGAGAGAGCCGAAAGAGCCCGCGAAATTCTGGAAGCGACAATTAATGCCTTCAGCTTGGCTAAGAGTGAGAAAGTCGACGCAGTCATTATTCCCGGTGGATTGTGGGACAACGTTACGGTCACAGGTTTTACAGTCAACACTTTGATTGAAGCAGTGGCATCCCTGGGTGACATTCCAGTCTATATAGCGCCTGGCCACCGTGATTTTTATACTCGCAGCTGTCTTTATACAAACGACATGCTTTCAGCCCGAGGCTATCGTCACTGGCCAGCCAACGTGCACATTTTCACCTCTGAGCACTTCGCCGCTGTGGCGCACCCACATCGCAATGATGTGGCCTTTGTCGGGCGTGCCTTTTCAAAAGCCTCACGGCGCACCGAGCGAATTTTGTCGGGTAAATTGCCAAAGCTTGCTACTGCCAAAATCAACATTGGCGTCTTTGCTGGCACCCTCGAATCCCATCCGTCAGTTATAGCCGATGCTAGCCGTCAACAAGTACAGAAGCCACTAGTTTATCCTTTTTCAGAAAGCGAATTAGCCAATCAAGGACTGACATACGCGGCCGTTGGCAATATCAAAGAAGCCTATCAAATCACCACGGCCGATGAAAAATTGCTTGGTGCCTATGCCGGTTGTCTAGCTGGTGGAACATTTGACGAACTAGGGCCACGTTATGCCATTCTCGGTGAAGTTGAGATAGACAGCAGTGGCAATTCGGTTGTTAATTTGCTTCCACGAGAACTCGATGTACGGCGCATGATGCTCGTTACAGTAGATGTCTCAGGACTAGGCGATGAAGACATTCATGACGAAATTCTAGTCAACATTGAAGAGAGCGGCGCTCGAACCGACTGCGATATCATCGCCATCAATTTAGAAGGTCGCCACAAGCCCGGGGCCAATCCTAAACAGATTGCCGACCAGATGGCTGGAGAGTTTTACCATTTATTGGTAGTCGACAATACTCGTGCCGACTACTTGGCCGAGCGCTTTGACCAACGCACCACTGAATGGAAATATATTGAAGCGATGCTTGAAATGAAAACAAAAGCAGAAAAAGCAAAAAATCAAGAATTAGGAGGCGACAGCCTGACCGGAATTCCGGGGGCTGATGTTTCTGGCAAAACTGTAGAAGATGCTTTGTACTACGGACTCGACGCTTTACGAACAAAAAAGGTAATTGTAAAAAATGTGGGTTGAGCGCGTCGAGTTAACCGGCTACGGTGGCATCCAGGGCGAGAGCGTACTCTTCGCTCAAGAAAAACTGAACCTGATGGTTGAGCCCAACGAATACGGCAAGAGTACAATGGCGACTGCCATTTGGTCTATTCTCTTTGACTTCAACGACGAGAAACAAGCTCTCGGCCAAGAAACTGTTGATCATCTCTCTCAAAGAGAGGCCCGCAAACCAAAATCAGGCGCCACCTATTCTGCTCGAATGGATGTCAGCGCTCTAGATAGAAGACTAACAATCGTTCGCGATTTCCAATCAAAAACTTTCCAGGTTTTTGATCGTGATCGCAACAACGTCGAAGTAACCCATCAATTTAAGAGTGCAAGTGGTGAAGACGAAATTGGCCTGAAGCTCACGGGAATGACCCGTGAACTCTTCCTCAGTACTTGCTTTGTTGGCCAACGAGAACTAGACGAACATGCCTTTGGCGGCGCCCAAGACTTAGCCACTCTCGTGCAAGGCATTGCCGATTCGGCCAGCCCCTCAGGCACTTCAGCTCAAGCCGTTCGCATGCTGGGCGATACCCTCAATCAACTTCCAGTAGGTAATCGTAAGGTTAAAGCAGACAATCTCATTCGCGACTTAGAATTGGTGCGTCAAGATTTACTCAATAAAATTCGTGCCTTTGAAAGAGACCGTCAAGATGTAGCGGCCTCTTTCGATCGTCTGATGATTATCAATCGAGTCTTGTCTGGCGATAGCAGCCGCTTCAAAGCTACCGAATATCAAAATCTCAAATTTCAATTGAACGACGCTCAAGGGCGCCTGAACAAATTGCGCGAAATTCTCAACCGCCACAAAGAAGCGAGCGTGCGCATCTCTCAACTTTCAGCAGTAGAAGCTTTTCCGCCTGACCTAAAGCGACCAATTGAAGATCTATTAGAGCGCCGCGCGCACAAGGCCGGTGAAATTGAGCGCATCACCCTTGAGCTCTCGCCTCAGCAAGGTTTGTACGAAGAGAAGAAAGCCAGCCTAATATCACGCTCGAAGGGTCTTGATACATTCAGCCTAGACGAGATTCAGCAAGTAGCTTCAATCGCTGGCACAATGAGCGTTATTGAAGAAGAGATAAACGACCTAAAAGCCCGACGAAAAAGTGAACGGGAAAAGTTGGCTGGAGCAGAGGCCAGCGAAGCAGAAATAGATGAAGTAAGAAAATCAATGCAATCGCTAGAAGCGGAAGGCATTGAAAATGCGCGCTCGTACAATTCACTAATTTTAGCCTTTCAGGATCAAATTACTAATGGCGAAAGAGCCCTGCATCAATCTCGGGCCAAGCACAAAGAATTTGAAGTAAAGCGCAAGCAAGAAGGAGAGAAGAAGCGCAATCTAGCTATTGTTCTTGGTCTAACTTCAATAATCATGGCAGTGCTAGCCGTAGTTTTGATGATTACAGTGAAACAAGCTGCCTTTATCGCACCAGTTCTTCTGCTCTTAGGAATTCTCGGAATGGCAGGCACAGCCTTCATTGCGGTACCTGTATTTAAGCCTGAAGTCATGTATGCCAGCGATTTTCAGTCAATTGAAGCCGACAAACTACGCATCATCAACGACCTAGAAGAGAAACATAATACAGTTGGTGCCCTAGAGCTAAAACTAGACACCTTAGCGCGAAAAGTTGGCTTAGCTGCAAGAGCAGACCTGCTCACCAGACTTGATCAATATGCCGTGCAGGCGAGCAAGCTAAAAGAGCTAGACTTAATAGATCAGTTGCTTGATCAGAAACAAGCAACATTGTCTAAATTCAAGGCCGACCTGACTGTCTTTGTCAACAAAGTCGGCAAGCCAAACGCACAGCTCACAGCCAACACAGCGAAGCAGCTCAGCCAAGGCCTTTCTGCCTACACCGAAGAAGCTAAAATACTCGAACAAACCTTCCAAGACGCCAATAGTACCTCTAGAAAACTAAGTCAGCTAAAAGAAGAACTGGAAGATACAGACCAAGCTTTAGGCAACATTTTGCAGAAAGTTGGCATGGAACTAGACCTTAGTTCAGCTGGCGCAATCGCTCGCGGACTAGAAGAGATAAGCGAACGCATCAATTCTCACTCAGCCTACGCTAAGCTTGCCGATGAACTCACCAGCCTAGAGAACGAAAGTGGCACACCAATAGCTGAGCTGCCCACAGTAGTTAAGGGATTGGAAGACTACCAGACAAGAGTGATTCAGCAGCTTGATGCCTTGCGCTCACAGCATCCTGGCATTGAAGCAATGCCACCAATAAGCGAAGAAGAAACAGAAGGCGAAGAAGCCCCCCAAGATCTGGCCAAGGTGGAAGGCCTGAAAGAAGAAAGAGAAGAGCTTCTGCAGCGCGTAAGAACTCTTTCTGGCAATTGCGATGAGCAGTATCTTTCCTGCCTGGAAGAACTTGACCTCACTGAATTTAAGCTTCATAGCGCCAAACGCGCCAAAGTAGCCTTAGAAATTGCCCGCGATAGCCTCAAACGCTTGAGTGGCGAAAATTACATCGACTGGGCCACCAACCTCAACAACATTGGCAAAGAGATGCTCAGCAAGCTTGGCCTTGACTATGAAGAAGTGCGCTTTGACCCTGAGCTTAGACTGGTAGCCAGGCGCAAGAATCAGAAAGAAGATATTTCTTCTGCCGAAATTATGAACCAGCTTTCTATCGGCACAAAAGAACAGCTGCACTGGCTAGCCCGCATGATCGTTGCTCGTTTTCTCTCTCGCCAAAATGCTCTGCCCATAATTATGGATGAACCGTTTTCAGAAGCAGATGACGACCGCTTCTTGAAGATGATGCGCTTCTTGATTAATGTCATTGCCAAAGAGCACCAAATCATTCTCTTTAGCTGCCACCAGCAAAGACACAGCTGGCTGCGCAGTCAACTAGACGACCCAGAAAAAGGTCGCTTGCTCTTCTGCCGCCGCTCTAAGTCTTAAAGAGTCAGGGGCCAAAGCTCTTGATGCCGTGGCGGTTGAGGTAGCCCGATACATTCTTGATGCGACCATCCGGACTATAGACACTTTTTCTTGTATCTTCTTTGGTGCCTAGTTCGGGAGCGAATCGAGCACTAGAATCTACTTGGCCGCGAGAATTACGATAATCTTCATGCTTATCATATTTCTTCTTGCCATAGTCAGAATAGGCCATCACGTCAAATTGCGAATAGGGTAGAAACGGTCTCTGAGCCATGCGTTCGTGCATAATCACATCGGTGGTTTTGAAGGCCCCGGCAGGAGCTTTGCCACCCATTTGCAAAGTTTGCGCCGCTAGAGCAGTATTCAATATAGTGTCAGAAGTATTGAGACGAGTACGCGCTTCATACTGCTGATCAAAGCCCTGCATCTGACTTCTTGCAACCATGGCTGGTGAATGCTTAGCAACATGAGACAACTGCATACGCGAAAATGTTTGGCGCTTCTGTTCAAGGGAGCCTGATGAGAGCCAAACCTGATTAAGTTGCTGGGCAAAGCCAAGCTCTTCAATCAAGTCTTGTGAATCCCAATAGCCCGGCAAGCAATGCAAAACCGTGCCATCAGACGCTAATACAAACATTTGAATATTGTGAGGCCCTGCCCCGTTGGTAGTGCGCACGGCATTACCATTGATTTCGTGACGGCCCGACATGCCCGCATAGGGCTGGCCGGTGATATCGTAAGTGCCACAGACATAATTGTTTTTGAGATATGAGAGAACTGATTCGTTTGAGAGCGACACGGCTCTCAGGCTATTGCCAGCACTTCAGGTGGCGCCGTCAATCTTGCCCAGCATATGCACCCAGAGCAAGGGCTTACCTTTTTGCCTGGCCGAATCTTCAGCATCGCGCAGGCTGCTAAACCAATAAACTTGCTTCGTCAGGTTGTCGACATTGGTTCGCGCGTCGCGCCCGTCAATCACCCCAGGGGCGGCATTGACCGTGCCAGAGAAGCCACTTGAGAGAGTTAGCGCCAGGGCGCAAAGGGCCTTGAGATTGAATAGTCGCATGAGCTTTTCACCCGAACACTAGAGAACATATGACCATCATCTACCTATAGGTGCAATTTGTACAACCAGGCGAGATTAATTTCCCACAGCCAAGAAATACGCAACAAGGCTACGAAAGCTGGCTTGAACCGTCACTAAGGGGCAATTTATTAGCTCCTCTTGTTATGATTATGGCAATTAAGTTGTAATTTGGAGAAAAGTCGGTGGATAAGCGCCCTCTCAGTGAATTAGTCAGCAACGACCCAGCCTGGCCCATGGTCAAAGGTTGGCTGAGCGAAGCGAAAAACTTGGTAGAAGTTTTACCGGTTACAGCACCGCAAAACGCTGAGGCTTTAATGGCCACCCAAGTGACGACTAGGTCTTCAATGGGTTCCATTATTTACGAGACCGGCGGCATTTTAGTTGACCACGGCTGGATACGCATCCTCGGGTCAGGTAGCAGCAAACTTCCTCGCACCCTTCCAGGCTGGAACGTCACAGCCACTGGCAGCTGCCCGGGGGAAAATGATTTTCTCTTGATTGGTGATGATGTCATCGGCGGCTTCTTTGCTCTCAATGGCGGCGGCCTGCCCGGAAAGCAAGGAAATGTATGCTACTTTGCCCCAGATACTTTAGAGTGGGAAGATCTCGACATTCCTTACAGCGGCTTTTTAGAATTCTGCTTGCACGGTGACCTCGAAACATATTACAAAGCCTTCCGCTGGACAGGCTGGCAGACCGATGTTGCCGCCCTAAACGGAGACAAGGCTTATTCTGCCTTCCCCTTCTACTTTACTGAAACAGCCGACACCAAGCGCGAGCGCAAACCGGTCACAGTTGCTGAACTCTATGAGTTGCTAGTGATTTACTGGCCCAATCAAATTGAAAAACAGCGCCTCAAGCCCGGTCAGCAAATCAAAATTCAAATAAGCGAGTAGCTAATTAGTATGAGCAGCTCTGGCCAAATAACAATTGAAGGTTATCGTCCTGAACATTTTCAGGCAATTCAAAGCTTTGTCGAAATTATTCAAGACACAGAGAACGGCCTTGTGCCGGACCTTAAAACCGGTGCTGAAATCAAAGAATGGTATGCTCAATCTTTAGTAGAATCTATAAAGTTGAAACAGGGTGTCATTCTCGTTGCCGAGGCAGAGGCTACAGCAATAGGCTTTGTCTGTGCTTGGGTAGAAGATGATGACAAATTGGTACTAGATTCAGTGCGTCAGTGTGCTTATATTTCAGATATTTGCGTCAGCTCCAAGTGGCGCGGTCACGGCGTGGCACGGCAACTCTTAGAAGCAATTGAAAAAGCCATGCAAAAGCTTGGCTGCCAACGCATTCGCCTTTGTGCAAAAAGAGGCAATCTAGCCGCGATCAAATGCTATGAAGGTCAGGGCTATCAAACTTACGAAACTATTTTAGCGAAAAGGCTCTAGCACCTATGCCAAAGACTCCAGAGCTGTGGCTTGGACTTTAGCTAAAGCTATAACTTAATGCTTATCAGCCATTTTGCGCTCAAGAATCTGGAAGCCAGTCAAATCAACTAGAGCGTCCATAATCTCCCAAGTCTTAGCTTCGAGATCGTCTCCTGGCTCAATCACTTTGCCTATGTTCACACGGGCTGGGCCAAAACGTTTATCAGTGCCAATGATGCCGATAGGCAAAATCTTACTATTAGTCACTTTAGCGAAATAGGCAGCACCGACATGAGGCTTACCAATTGAATTGGGTGTCTTACAACGGGTGCCTTCAATGAACATCCCAAGCGACCAGCCGGTCTTCATGATTTGGCGAATAAATTTGACGGTAGAGAGTTGCGGCTTCTCGCGGTTAATTGGCAATGCACCAAGCCAATCGAGCAGACGACCCATGTATTTATTATTCCAAAGTTCACTTTTTGCCATGTAGATCATTGGCCGTTGGGTGACATAGGCGAACAAGGGCGGGTCAAGAGTGGAGATGTGATTGGCCACGACGATGAGAGACCCTTCTTTAGGAATATTCTCTCGTCCGTATACTTTCAGCCGGGTCATGATGAAGTGATAAGGCTGCACAAACTGGTTGCCGACCATCATCTGAACAGCAACACGCTTAGCATCAAATCGAGCGGCATCGAGCGGTGCGGCAACGATCTTAGTATTACTAGATTTTTCTACAGCCGATTTCTCTTCAGCTGATTTTTCTTTAGTAGATTTCTGTTCGGCAGACTTATCTGCTTCAGCTTTAACGTCGGACATCAACTAATTCCTAACTATTGAGTACGGGCCACTGGACGAGGCAGTGTCAGGCGCACCACAGAGTTATCAATTTGCTGGCTAACAAATAGATTGCCTTCTTTGTCCAGAGTGAGGTAATAAGGCTGCTTGAAGCCTGTACCGATGATGGTTGAAACACCAGCGGGACTGATTCTAGCAACAGTGCCGCCATCATAGTTGGCCACATAAATATTGCCACTTTCATCAGCCGCAAGGCCAATCGGCCCCTTCAAGTTAGAACCTGAGCTAAATTGCATACGGGTGCCATCGGCAGAAATGCGGTCGACTGTATTGCTCGTAAAGTTAGCCACATAAAGATTGCCGAGGCGATCGAAGGTCAACCCGCTTGGAGCAGAGAAACCAGTAGCAATAACGCGGGCCGAAGAGTTGGCAAGTACAGCTGTGGGAGCACCGGCCCTAGAGGCGGCAACGGGTGCACTGGCTAAGGCCACTGGTCTGACAGCTTGAGTCTGTTGAACTTGTTGTACCTGTTGAACTTGTTGGACCTGCTGAATCTGTTGTACTTGTTGCTGAGGCTGGACAACATGACTCAGGGTATTACCTGAAGCTGCAGAAGAACCTGAATAAGAATTGTTGGAAATAGTGCTGTAGTCGCGAGGTGCCGGTGTCTCCGAGCCCACTGGATTTAAATTCATGGCCTGGTTAGTGCTGCTGTTAAAGACATTGGCAGCCGGTTGAGAAGACGTAGCACTTGAATTATTAGAACTGTAATTAGGACTATAACTAGGTGAGGCCACCGTAGCTCCAGCCAGTTGAGCCTCGCAGGTCTGAATACGTTTTTGGGCATCAGCAAAGTGCGGCGAACTTGGAGCGATGGCTGACAGATGGTTTTTAGCCTCAGCGGCACGGCCCATGTCCATCAAGGCAATTCCGAGCTGGAAGTGAGCATCTGGATCTGCAGATTTGACTCTGAGCACTTCCTGAAAGCGCGGAATAGCTTCCTTCAAGCGGCGCTGGCTTTGGTAGAGAACTCCCAAGTTATATTGAGCATCAGCCAGATTGGGGTCCATATCGGTAGCCCGGCGGAAGAAGATAATTGCCGATTCTAAACTACCTTGTTTGTAGGCGGCCAAACCGAGATTGTACATGCCGACAGCTTGCTGGGCAGTGCCGGCACCGCCACCCTGAGGCGCTTGAGCTGACGCCAGAGGAGCGAAGCTGATAGCGACAGAGCCTACAGTCAGACTAGAGACAACCAATATCAGCGAGCTTAGGGACGAGCGAGACAAGGCGGTGAAAAGCTTCCCTTTACGGCCCATAGGCCCCTGCACAAATTGCATTTGTTCTAAAACTCCGAAATAGACTCTCTATATAGAAACAACAGGTAGACATATGAAAACTGCGTAAAAAATTGGCCAACGGGTATATCTAATTGATGGTCTCAGATACCGAAGGTAAAAACCGCTACAAGTGACGATTTTATCAAGGATCAGAGCAAATTAGGGAATCTTGAAAGTATGCGAACCGTTGGACACATCATCACTTCAGCAGGCGTAAGCTGCGCCAGCTACTATGTTTACAGGTCTCGCAAGGCTGCATTGGCCAGCTTTCTGGTAGGTTTTCTAATCGACTTAGACCATATTTTTGACTATGTTCGAGCTCATGGCTGGAAATTTAACTGGGTTATGTTCAAAGAAGCGTCCCACGAGAACTACAGTGGCAAGCTCTACTTACCGCTCCACTCTTACGAACTACTGGCCCTTTTCTTCCTCCTGTTCAAGGGCAAAAGCCGCCAACCTTATCGGGTAGGCATTACAGTTTCAATCTTGACCCACCTGCTCTTAGACCAGCGTTGCAACCCGTCAAGAAAAGTCGGAACCTATTTTTTGGCCAGTCGCATTCGCAAGCGTTTCAACGCCAATCAGATTTTGCACCCTGACTATCGCACTGCTTCGCATAACCATAAACACAGACACAAGCACTAAGCAGAAAACACTCTAGAAAAGCGCGAAATAGCAGGCAATAAAAAGAGCACATTAAAAAGGGCCTCCGAAATGGAGACCCTTTTTGCAAAATAGTTGTATATGCAACTATTTTGTTTTATGCACTTGGTTCAAGCTGGGTCTATTTTAAACAGGCTCTATCTAAACAGGCACTATTTAAGCTGGCCCCTTTTAAACAGGCTCTATTTAAGCTGGAACGTTGAAGCTACCTTCACCGATTGGTGGATAGATATCTTCTTCTTCTTCTTCTTCCTCAACCGGCATTGCATGGCCTTGGAAGCCAGTACCTGCTGGAATAAGTCGGCCGATGATGACGTTCTCTTTCAGACCACGCAACCAGTCTTTCTTACCTTCTACGGCAGCTTCAGTCAGAATTCTTGTGGTTTCCTGGAATGATGCAGCAGAGATGAATGACTCAGTGTTGAGTGAAGCCTTGGTGATACCGAGCAATACATCAGTGTATGTAGCGCCTTCTAGACCTTGTTGAGCCGATTTCTCGTTCTCTTGGTCAATGTGATAACGCTCCATCAACTCGCCTGGCAACATGATGGTGTCTTTTGGATCATCAACACGAACCTTGCGGGTCATTTGTCTGACGATAACTTCGATGTGTTTATCGGCGATTTCTACACCCTGTGAACGGTATACAGACTGCACTTCGTCGACCAGATATTTCTGAGCCGCTTCGATGCCTCTTAAGCGCACGATATCGTGTGGGTTAGGAGGACCGTCGGTCAAAGGCATACCGAGAGTGACGGGGTCTCCGTCTTCAAGGATGATGTTGAGACCTTGAGGAATTGGAATTTCTTCTTCGGTACCATCACCAAAGACAATGTAGAGTCTAGTTGTATCGTCTTCAGTAGCCAGTCTAGCCTTACCTTCACGCTCGGCGAGTATGGCTGCTTCTTTAGGCTTTCTTGCTTCCAGAACTTCTTCTACACGAGGAAGACCCTGAACGATGTCTCCAGTCTTCTGACGTTCGAAGATCAGAGTAGCGAGCAAGTCGCCCCGTTGAACGAGGTTGCCATCTTCGCACTGCAACTGGGTGTTGACTGAGATTAGATACGGACGACCTTTTCTCAGCACCACTTCAGCACCATCAACTGAGACGATTTGTCCCGAGATAGAAGCACTAGAAGCCTTCGATAGAGGGTCACCGAAGCGAATCAAATCGCCTTCTTTCAAGTTACAAGTGCCTTTGATCTTCTGGTGCACTTGTTGCTCTTCGGTCACCAACAAGATTCTTCTTTCGTCTGATTTGGATAGTTGCACTCGAGCATCGGTTCTAGTGAGAACTTGAGTAGTAGCAACTGCAGCCTTGGCATCAATTATTTGACCGTGTTCAACAGACAAGAGAGTAACGTTGAGATCTTGCTCACGGCGCAAGAGAATGTTCTCTTGCACAACGATGTTGAGATCTTCACCCATTTCTACAATGCCCTTGAGGGTTTGTAGGTGGCCTTGCATTTGCAGAACCAAGGAGGTTCTAGTCAACTGAGCGCCTTGGATGTGTCTGACTTTTTCTCTGTCGCGGAAGAGCAACTGAGTGACTGAACGGAGAGAAATTTTCTCGTCAGTGGCTTTGTGCTTGAACTTAGTTTCTCTAGGTTCAATCCAATACTCTTCGACTGGACGAACGATGACGTAGCAGGAACCATCTTCTTTTTCAAAGAGGTTTACTAGCTTGCGTTCTTTGTACGTATAGCCTTCAACGATTTCAGTACCAGGCTCAACGATTTGACCTTCAGGCACTTTCACTTCAGATGGATCACCGATTGGAACCAAGTCGCCTGGTCTGACGATTACTTCGTGGATGATGTCGTTATCAGCGATGATCTCGACAATACCTTCCATGTGAGCAAAGACGTCTTTAACAACTTCTTGGCCAGCTGTAACTGTTTCACCAGTTTCAGACATTTTCAGAGAGCTATCTTTAGAGATGAAGTGTACTTCTTCAGGAACAAAGAGTACTTTACCGGCTTTGGTGACAACGCGGCGGTCATCGATTTCTACGCCATCGTAGATAATCTCGCCACCACAGCTGACCACGTTCAAGCCATCATCAACTAGTTCAGCAATAATCTTGCCGTTCTCTACAACTTCTTCGTTCACTACTTTGATAGCGAATGATTCTTTTTGTTTTTGCACGCGCCAGATATGACCTTTTTGGCCAGGCTCAAGCTTGGCATTGTTAGCACCGACTGAAGCAATGATGACATTCATCTCTTTGCCCTTGGTCAGTCTAACTTGCGATTTGGTCTTGCTGATTTTGACTGTTTCAGTTTCGATTTCTGGTCCGAATCTAACTTCACCACCGTGTTCGGAAGTGATTTGAATTTCGGCCAATACATCTAGAGCGTTAACGTCTTGACCATCTTTGACGACCACATGGGCGCCTGATGGCAAGTTGTATACGTCACCTTCTAATACCCAAATGATACCAGCGCGGTTGGCTGTTCTTGAGATGTTACCTTGACGGTCTCTCTTTTCGTCAGCTTGGAAGTTCTGGAACATGATACGGCCCGAGATATCAGCGGTGATATCTTTGCTGGCGCGTTCAGTCAAGTTCTTCTTCGAACCTGGTGGATCGTACTCGGCAATAATTTGTCCGGCGATTACTTCTGAGCCAGATGGCAAGAAGAGAAGTGTTCCGACTGGCACTGGGAAAGAATGCTCTTTCTCACCAACCACAACTTTCATCACGCCATCGCGGGTGGTTTGTTCCATAACATCACCGTAAGCGGTGCGCATAGAACGGCTCTGGATCTTGAAGACCACAGTACCCTTAGCAGGAGCTTTAACTTGGTTACGTGACTTACCACCAGAAACGGCACCACCAGTGTGGAACGTTCTCATGGTTAGCTGTGTACCAGGTTCACCGATTGACTGAGCGGCAATAATACCGATTGCTTCACCCTGGTCAACTGGCCGGTGGCTAGTGAGAGCCCATCCGTAGCACTTCTGGCAAACGCCATATTGGCTTTCGCAAGTAAGCGGGCTGCGCACCATCACAACTTTGTTTGGCTTCTTCAAGGTCTTATCAAGAAGTGCTGCCTGCTTACGGCTGATCAATTCACCAGCGCGAACTAGAACTTCACCGGTTTCAGGATCAACTACATCAATAGATGCAGAGCGACCAAAGATTCTCTCTTGCAAGCTGACCAGGTCTTTGTCACCTTCAGCAATTGGCTGCATGAAGATGCCGCGCACTGTTCCGCAATCGGGCTCACGCACGATTACGTCTTGGGCAACGTCAACGAGACGTCTGGTTAGGTAACCAGAGTCGGCAGTTTTCAACGCTGTATCTACCAAGCCCTTTCTGGCGCCGTAAGAAGAGATGATGTACTCAGTAACGTTTAGACCTTCACGGAAGTTAGACTTAATCGGCAAGTCGATGATCTGACCTTGAGAGTCAGCCATCAGGCCCCGCATACCAACTAGCTGACGAACCTGGGAGATGTTACCTCTAGCTCCAGAGAAAGCCATCATGTAGACAGGGTTCAAGCGATCGAAGTTGTCTACAACTTCTTTGGTGAGCTGGTCGGTGGTAGCTGACCAGGTATCAATTACTTTGTTGTAGCGTTCAACTTCAGTAATATCGCCGCGCTCATAGCGACGTTGTGCTTCTTCAATTTCTTTTTCAGCAGCGGAAATCAAGCCTTTCTTGGCTTCCGGTACGTCTAAGTCGTCAATAGAAACAGTTACGCCGGCTTTGGTTGCGAACTTAAAACCGAGGTTTTTTAGTGAGTTGGCTAGTTCAGCTGTTCTTGCTGTGCCGAATCTCTCATACACATCTGAAAGAAGATTGCCGAGCTTCTTCTTATCAACAGTTGTGTTGATGTAATCCATTGTTTCTTTCTTCTTATCGCCTGTGACCATTGGACCCTCTTTAGATAAAGAATTTAGATAAAGGTTGATACTGTTGGTGCTCTACCAGTGTTTAGTTAACAACCAGCGTTAGTTAACAACCAGAATTGCTTCACGCACAACTTCATTGAAGATGACGCGACCAGGAGTTGTCTCAACCATTTTGCCGTCCACATCGCGTACTTTGATTTTGGCGTGAAGGTCAAGAATTCCGGCTTCATAGGCTGATCTTGCATCAGCTAAGGAGACGAATCTCATGCCTGCGCCGCGGCACACTTTAGGATCATCACTGCCTGGCTTTTCAATAGTGAGGTAATAAATACCAAGCACCATGTCTTGAGTAGGTGTGATTGTTGGTCGGCCAGTAGCAGGAAGTAGAGTGTTGTTTGAAGCAAGCATGAGCATGTGAGCTTCAGCTTGAGCTTCGACAGACAATGGAACGTGCACGGCCATTTGGTCACCGTCGAAGTCGGCGTTAAAGGCCGAACATACTAGCGGGTGCAACTGGATAGCGCGACCTTCTACCAATACTGGTTCGAAAGCTTGAATACCGAGTCTGTGCAGTGTGGGAGCGCGGTTCAAGAGTACTGGGTGACCTTGAATTACTTCTTCAAGAATTTCCCAAACAATTGCCGAGCCCTTTTCAATTTGTTTCTTAGCCGATTTGATGTTCTGAACAATCTGTCTTTCGATCAGCTTGTTGATCACAAATGGCTTGAAGAGTTCTAAGGCCATTTCTCTAGGCAAGCCGCACTGGTGCAACTTAAGAGTAGGACCAACAACGATTACAGATCGTCCAGAGTAGTCAACCCGTTTACCGAGCAAGTTCTGACGGAAACGACCTTGCTTACCTTCGATAATGTTAGATAGTGACTTCAGTGGACGGTTGTTAGGACCAACCACCACGCGGCCACGTCTGCCGTTATCGATCAAAGCATCAACAGCTTCTTGCAACATACGCTTTTCGTTGCGCACGATAATTTCAGGAGCGCCCATTTCGAGCAAACGAGCTAGACGGTTGTTACGGTTAATAACCCGTCTATATAGATCGTTCAAATCTGATGTAGCGAAACGTCCACCATCGAGCTGCACCATGGGGCGCAAATCTGGAGGAGTAACCGGTAGATTATCGAGCACAACCCAAGTTGGGTCAGTGTGCGAATTTACCAGTGCTTCAACCAAACGCAAGCGTTTGATGATTTTGGCTCTCTTCTGTTGGGAGCCGCCGGCGCCAGCCAGTTCTTCACGAAGTTGCTTAGATAGCTCTTTCAAACCAGGAAGCTCTAACAAACGACCGCGATCGTCTTTGTTGTCAGGGCGTTCATATTGAGGTCTAGCGATATCGAACAAGAGCTGTTTAACAGCTTCGGCACCGATACCGACGTCGAACTGCATATTCGGGTCTTCTAAAAGCTTCTCGTACTCATCTTCAGCAAGAAGCTGGTTCTTGTGTAAATCAGGGGAGTTGCCTTGGTTGGTTACGGCATAAGCATTGAAGTAAACAACTTGTTCTAGATCGCGCAATGGCAAATCGAGAAGCAAGCCGATGTAACTTGGAATACCTTTGAGGAACCAAATGTGAGTCACAGGAGAAGCCAGTTTGATGTGGCCCATACGGTGACGACGAACTTTAGAATCGGTCACTTCAACGCCGCAACGTTCGCAAGTGATACCGCGGTGTCTTACACGTTTGTATTTACCGCAGTAGCATTCCCAGTCTTTTGATGGTCCAAAAATGCGCTCGCAGAACAAGCCGTCTTTCTCTGGTTTGAGGGTACGGTAGTTGATGGTCTCAGGCTTGGTTACTTCGCCGTGTGACCAGCTAAGGATACGCTCAGGTGAGGCGATCCCGATTTTTATGTAGTCAAAGCGGTCAATACTCGTAGTCATTTTAGATGACACTCTCCCTTTGAATTAGTTAGGCTTGATTAGGCTTCGTCTGAGTCGTCGATCAGATCTTCAGGTTCAGAATCAACATCTACTGAAAAGTCTGGTGCTTCGATGGCTCCGATTAGGGCCTCAACTATTGGAATGCTAGGAGTGAGTACGTCAACGACACCTTCATAAGAGTCGCCAACCACTTCATTGTCTCCGTCTTCCACTAGCTCGTCAGGGTCTGCAGTTGCCACAGCCGAAGCTGGGATAGCAGTCTGGCGTGAAAGCTCAGCAAGTTCTGATTCGAGGCCAATCTCGCCAAACGGACTGAGTCTTCTCAGACCGCGTGGACGCACTTCCTCAACTTCAGTCATCAAGTCAACTTCTACTTCTTGGCCTTCGCGAGTACGCTTGGCCACAGAAACGTCAAGACCGATAGATTGAAGTTCGCGCACGAGCACTTTGAACGACTCAGGAATACCAGGTCGTCTCAGGTTTTCACCCTTAACGATTGATTCGTAAGCCTTAGAGCGACCGTTAACGTCATCTGACTTAATGGTGAGCATCTCTTGTAGTGAGTATCCGGCGCCGAAAGCTTCAAGAGCCCAGCATTCCATTTCTCCTAGACGCTGACCACCGAACTGAGCTTTACCACCCAGCGGCTGCTGAGTAACCAAGCTGTAAGGGCCAGTTGAACGAGCGTGAATCTTGTCGTCTACAAGGTGAACGAGTTTCATCATGTAGATTTTGCCGACAGAAACAGGATTTTCGAAAGCATCACCAGAGCGGCCGTCATAGAGAGTGACTTTACCGTCATCCCCAATCCAGTCGAAGCCAGTCATAGCTTTGCCTTTAACTACTTCACGGTGAACAGTCATCGATGAAGCTTCTTTTTCATACATTTCATCGAATGGTGGCACTTCGTAGCGCTGGTTGGTGAGCATTGCTGCCAGACCAAGCAGAGTTTCGAAAGTTTGACCAACGTTCATACGAGAAGGTACGCCCAGTGGATTCAAAACGATGTCGACTGGTGTGCCATCTGGCAAGAAAGGCATGTCTTCGGTTGGGAGAATCTTAGCGACGATACCTTTGTTACCGTGACGTCCGGCTACTTTGTCGCCCACAGAAACCTTACGTTTCTGAGCGATGTAGACACGCACCACTTTGTTAGCAACAGGAGGAAGTTCATCGCCTTTTTCGCGGTCGAAGACTTTAACGTCTACAACCCGGCCGCCTTCGCCGTGTGGAACTCTAAGGGAGTTGTCACGAACGTCGCGTGCTTTTTCGCCGAAGATGGCGCGAAGCAGTTTCTCTTCTGGTGGGTGTTCAGATTCACCTTTAGGGGTGATCTTGCCGACCAAAATGTCATCTGGATAGACTCGTGAACCGATGCGGACGATGCCATTTTCATCAAGGTGACGAAGAGATTCTTCAGAGACGTTCGGAACTTCTCTAGTGATTTCTTCAGGACCGAGCTTGGTGGAACGAGCATCGATTTCGAGTTTCTCGATGTGAATTGAAGTCAAAATGTCTTCAAAGACAAGGCGCTGGCTGATCAAGATGGCATCTTCAAAGTTGTAGCCTTCCCATGGCATGAAGGCCACGAGCAAGTTACGACCAACGGAAAGCTCACCAGAATTGGTGGCAGCACCGTCGGCGATGACATCACCAGGCTTGCAGTGGTCGCCCACACGCAAGATTGGCTTTTGGTTCAAGCAAGTATCTTGGTTCGAACGTTGGAACTTAGATAGTCTGTATTTAACTAGGCGCTTGTCTTTAGTGCGAACGTGTATAGATGTAGCTGAAACATATTCGGCCACGCCTTCAACATCGGCCACAATCACCATGCCTGAATCTCGAGCAGATTGACGCTCAATACCAGTTGTCACTAGTGGACGCTCAGTACGTACCAAAGGTACAGACTGACGTTGCATGTTTGAACCCATCAAAGCGCGGTTAGCGTCATCGTGCTCAAGGAATGGAATTAAGGCCGTTCCTACTGACACAATTTGAATGGGGCTGACGCCGACATAGTCGACTTGCTCTGGTCCGGTCTCAATGAACTCTGCGCGGTAACGCACAGGTACTAGAGGATGAACGAAAGTACCGTCATCGTTTACAGGAGCATCACCTGGAGCCACTCTGAAGTTATCTTCTTCATCAGCTGTCAAGTAGTGGATCTGGTCGGTAACGAGACCGCCTTCAACACGGCGATAAGGAGTTTCAATGAAACCGTAAGCGTTAACACGAGCATGAGTCGCCAGTGAGCCAATCAGACCAGCGTTAGGACCTTCAGGAGTCTCTACAGGACAAATACGTCCGTAATGGCTCGGGTGAATGTCTCGAACGGCAAAGCCGGCTCTTTCTCTCGACAAACCGCCAGGTCCTAGAGCTGAAAGTCTGCGCTTGTGCGTCAGTTCTGCTAGAGGATTGGTTTGGTCCATGAACTGAGACAACTGCGAAGATCCGAAGAATTCGCGGATGGCTGCGACCAATGGTTTGGTGTTGAGCAAGTTAGCTGGAGTCAGGGTATCGGCGTCTTGCAAAGTCATGCGCTCGCGCACAATTCTCTCAAGGCGAGTCAGACCGATTCTGAATTGGTTCTGTAGAAGTTCGCCAACCGATCTAATACGACGGTTGCCGAGGTGGTCGATGTCATCAACGTGGCCTTCGTCATAATGTAGGCCAATCAAATAATCAACTGCTGCAACGATGTCTTCTCTAGTCAGTGTGCGTTGAGCTTCTGGCACAGACAAGCTGAGCTTCTTATTCAATTTATAGCGACCAACGCGACCGAGGTCATAACGTTTGTCATCGAAGAAGCGGCTGTCAAGAATGCTTTGACCACCAGCAACCGAGGGCGGGTCACCTGGACGAAGCTTGCGATAGACTTCGATTAACGAATCTTCACGAGTTTTGTTGGAATCTTTATCAAGAGTTTTCTTGAGGAATTCTTTGTGACGGAAAATACCTTCCATTTCACTATCTGAATAACCAAGGGCTCTCAAGAGGGTAGTGGCAGGAAGTTTTCTGTTTTTATCTATCTTTACATAGATGATGTCGTTGACATCAGTTTCAAACTTCAGCCAAGCGCCACGGTTAGGTATAAGGGTGGCCGAGAAGGTTCTCTTACCGTTGGTGTCGACTTCCCTTTTATAGTAGATGCCAGGGGAGCGGACGATCTGAGAAACGATTACACGCTCAGCGCCATTAATAATGAAGGTACCGCGGTCGGTCATCATTGGAATGTCGCCGACGTAGATCTCTTGCTCTTTGATTTCACCCATCTCGCGATTGACAAGACGCATTTGAATACGCAGCTTCTTGGTGTAGCTGGCATCTAGGGCCCTTGCATCTTCAGGAGTCTTGGGCTTGTTAGGCTCAGTATGATCCTCAAAATTGTAATTAGTCAGGAAGTGGAGCTCCAACCTTCCCGTGTAGTCCTTGATAGGACTGAAAGCCCGCAGTTCCTCTGCTAGACCTTCTTCGATAAACCATTTGAACGAACTTTTCTGAATTTCAGCGAGATCAGGTAAATCCGCGATGCGCGAACTTCCCGCCCCGAAGGTTCGGACGCGCTCAGACAACTCTAAAGCCATCGGTTACCTCTGTTGAGTGGCTGCTCATATGCGAAAGCATATCTGTGCACGAAACCGCAGTTGCCGAGGGCAATTGCAGGCACAGGGATGGAACTATACGTATCTATCTATAATATTGTCAATGCAAATGTAGGGAACTGTGACGATCTCGGGCTCCTTACAACCCTTGTTAGAAGTTTTACACGATCCCCAATTGACCGTCCCGATGAGCCATAGCGAATCTTGATAAAATTTCATTAATATCTTTTGTTTTTCTTAATGACTATGAAACTTACCTAAGTTACTAAGATCGGCAGTTCACCCAGGTTTGGAAGAAATAGGGTAAATTGATAGAGACCTGGGGATGGAGCATCGCTGGTGTGGTGTGCGGTCTTCAAAATCGTTGCGGGGCAGATTTACGCTGTCCTGGGTGGGTTCGATTCCCACGCATCCCCGAATTCTAGTAGCTTTGCGCCACCATCTGTAGCACCGCTTTTTTGTTCAAGCAGTGCTGATAAACGCGATCGTATTTGCCTCATGACTACTCAGATACTGACTATTGGGGTCTTTACAAAGCTTTCAAAGTTCTCATAATTAGTAATTGTGGTGCACATCAATTACTAAATTCTAGAAAGACGGTTAATAGTGACATTTCAAAACGGAACAAATAACATGCACGGAAACATTGGAGCACAGTCTGGAGGTCTGATAAATGGCTTGCCAGAAGCCATTCCAGGCATGCACACTGCTCTAGAGAAAAGTGTCGACGGCTTAGCAAATGGCCAGGCTAATGCTCATAAAAATTGGCTCGATCAATTTGCAGGCTACTTAGAAGTAGAACGCAATTACTCATCGCATACAATTCGCGCTTACATGAATGACCTCAAACAGCTGATTGGCAGCGACGTTAGCGCCACTGGTGAAACACCAGCGGACGCAGTAACAAGTGAGCAGCAGAATTCTTACACTGGCCATACAGTAGTTAACACAACTACAGGTAGTGCCCCAATATCTACAACTGATACAACAGCTAATACAAACACTGATTCAACCGAGCAAACAACTTCATCAGCAACAACCGGCTCCGGCTGGCTAGAAGCTGAAGGTCTGCGTGCTTACATAAGACAAATTCAAGAACAATATTCAAGACCGACTGTCGCTCGCAAAATTTCGGCGATCAGATCGTTCTATCGCTACTTGAGAAGAGAGCAATTGATTGATGAAGATCCATCAAAGCAAGTAAGAGGGCCTAAGCTCACCCGTAGATTGCCTGCCTGCTTAGACAAAGAAGAAATCGTGCGTTTACTGATGTCACCAGATACCAATTCGGTATTAGGTGCACGTGACCGCGCCTTGATGGAAGTTTTGTATGCCACAGGTATGCGCGTCAGCGAACTCTGCGGTCTAAGAGTTCAAGACTACAATCAAGAAGGCATGGAGATGCGGGTTCTCGGTAAGGGCGGCAAAGAAAGAGTAGTACTACTCAATCAGAGCGCTCACAACTGGCTGAAGAAATATCTCAGCGAAACCTGGTCAAAATTGGCAGAAGGTCGCACACCGCAAGCAGAGCACCCTTTGTTTGTCAGCCGCCAAGCAACTCGCCTGTCGTCAAGATCTGTCCACCGTATCGTCATGAAGTATGCCCTCAAAGCTGGTATCAACAAACCAATCACTCCCCACACTTTGAGACATACATTCGCCACTCACTTGCTTGAAGGTGGAGCTGACCTACGTGTAGTACAAGATCTACTTGGTCACACCACTATCAACACCACCCAAATTTACACTCACGTAAGTTTGGACCGCTTGAGACGGGTTTATATGAATACTCACCCAAGAGCCTAACTTGGAGCCGAGTAAGCTTAACTAACTAAACCAGAGTTAATGAGAAATAGAAGAAGAGAGGGCGGCAGCAGTCGCTCTCTTTTCTTTACGTGATTTTGACGGAGGAAGCACGCCGGCACCTTAATATATATAATGTCAGGGGATTGCTCTCTAAAAATCGAGAATTGACTAACCATCCAGAATTGAGAACGTAAAGCGTGGCCAAGCGAAGATCTGTAGCCAGACGCAAGAACCAAGGTGTTTTAGGTAACGCTGGTGTCTTTGCACGGCGCTCCTTCACCATCTGTTTAATAGTGGGTGCACTAGGCTGCGGTTATCTTGGCGCCTCTATGTGGAAGCAGATTCAAGAATTGCCCGACGTCACAATGGTTGAACGCTTCGAGCCCATTGAAGCAATTCAAATAATGGACAAACAAGACCATCTAATTTGCACTGTAGAAGGTGACGAAGATAGACGCGTAGTTCCCCTCAATCAAATTTCGACAAAGATGCAGCAGGCCATTCTGGCCGCAGAAGATCACCACTTCTACGAACACAACGGCATCAACTTCTTTAGTATCTTCCGCGCCTCTATGGCCAATATGGCAGCTGGCCACGTCAAAGAGGGTGGATCAACCATCACTCAACAATTGGCAAAAAACTTGTTCTTTGCCGATGCTGGCAGAACTTATGACCGAAAAATCAAAGAAGCCTATGTCGCCTGGGACTTAGAGAGACGCTACAGCAAAGAGCGTATTCTCAATATGTATCTCAATCAAGTCTATTTTGGCAATAATGCCTACGGCATTGAGCGCGCCGCTTCCCGCTATTTTGATCGCAGCGCAGCCCAACTATCTTTAGCTCAAGCGGCTTTTCTGGCTGGGCTAGTTAAGGCACCTTCTGAGCTTGGTCTACCGCAAAACAGAGCAGCTGCTTACAGCAGACAAAAAGAAATCATCGACAAAATGGTCGAGTATGGCTATATCACTGAGTCGCAGGCTAAAGAAGCCAAAGGCCAGCAACTGGCCTTTAAAAAAGGCACCAACTCAATGCAAAAGTATCCCTATTACATTAGTTATGTCTTGCAAGTTTTGCGCGAACGCTTTAGCCAAGCCGAAATGCGCCGACAAGGCCTGCGCGTCTATACAAACCTAGACCCTGTGGCTCAAGAGTTAGCCGAGAAAGCTTTAAACGCGGGCATTAAGAAAGCACCCAAGGGTGTAACTCAAGGTGCTCTAGTGTCAGTCTCTGTCAGTGGTGGGGAAGTCGTCGCACTAGTCGGTGGTGTCGGCAACTTTTGGAAGAATCAGTTCAACCGTGCCACCAATCCACACACTGTTGGTTCTTCGTTTAAACCATTTGTCTACCTAACTGCCTTCTGTAAGAACGTATTTGGTCCAGACAGTATGATTGATGACAGCCCATTGGTAATCAAATCACCTTGGGGTCAAGCCCCCTATGCTCCGAAAAACTTCGACCACAAATTCTATGGCCGCATTCAAATACGCAGAGCACTAGCCTTATCGCGCAACGTACCGGCTGTAAAAGTAGGACAGCAAGTGGGCATGGAAAGTGTCATAGAAACAGCACGCTTAGCTGGTATCACAGCTAAGCTCGACCCCAACTTATCGCTGGCCCTAGGTAGCTCAGCGGCCTCTCCGCTAGAAATGGCTGGCGCCTATTCGACTTTTGCTAGATTTGGTATTGCCATCAAGCCCCAAGTCATTCGCAAAATTGAAAACAATCGCGGCCAAGTAATTGAAGTGTTCGACCCTAGAGCCGACCGAGCCTTCCAAGTTGAACCAGTGGCCAGGCTAGTTGAATGTATGCAAGACTGCGTGCGCTGGGGAACCGGCACCCAAGCTAAGTTAGCAGACAGACCAGTAGCCGGAAAAACAGGCACCGCCGATGAAGGCAAAGATATTTGGTTCATTGGTTTCACACCAGATATGGTGACTGCCGTCTGGGGTGGTAACGATGAAAACAAAGCAATTGAAGGTAAGAACGTCACAGGTGGCGTAATCATGGCCAAAATCTGGCACGATTACAATGAAGCGTACTACAAGGCCAGACCAACGGCTCCAGGCAGCTTTATGGCACCAAGTCAGTTTGTCCCTGACGAGAAAAAGGGCGGGGATCAACTCGCCAAGAATCCAGATGCCACACCAAAAGATGAAACTGCCAGTACTGTCAATGCTACCGGCGATGGCAGTGGAGAACTAAAAGCAGAGGCCCAATCGCTCTCAACAGGCAACAGCGAAACCGCTCCCACACCAGGTACCCCTATTCAAGCAGAAACCACGGTGACTAACCCATCTTCATCCACTTCTTCTGCCACAACTACAACCACAAGCTCTACTACTACGTCTTCTTCTTCCTCTACAACTCCTGCTTTAGCTCCAGCCATCGGCAACTCAACGGCTGAACCCAAAGTGGCACCAGAACCAGCAAAAGACAAACCTGAACCAGAGAAGCGCCTTCTACCTTACGCCGCACCGACCTTGTGGATGCCAGTCGCACCTAAGGAAGGCGGCACCCGGTGACAGCCATAGCTACTCATACAGCAACAGCAATAAGTGACCAATACTTACCGAAGCGTTCGCAGGCACCCAAACTCTGGCTAGTTGTCGCCGCCATTGTCTTATTAGTGATTTTTGCCGAGACGAGAACAAGCGGCCAGTGCAACTCCAACTTGTTTCTTAATGGCGACTCAGAATCAGTGGGTGGAATCGTTTATGTAGATGGCACAAGGCTGGGCAAAATCACCTCAGCCAACAACTCGGGCCTTAGCGGTGGGGCATTTTGGTGCCATCTTAGCAATGGTTATCACTTGCTAGAAATTAAGAAACCCGGTTACAAGACATTTTCTAAATCGCTCGACTTCAAGCGCCAAGACTATCTAGGGGTCTCGCTAGAACACTAAGAAGGCCACAGAATAAGCTTTTGCTGTCTGCGTTAAGGAAATTTATTAGCTGTACTTGATATCTTTGCGCCCTTCCGTTGTAAGCTTGATGCGAAAATAAGACTGCAAAATAAGCTAGTTGCAGATAGAAGCTTATGGCCAATAAGAAACTGGGATGACAATGCTCACCGAAACTGAAAGACAACGCAGCACCTCTGCACAAGTAGAAGTAAAAATAGAAGAAACGGTTGACACTAGTGAAAGTAACGACGGCTACATCTCGCCCTACGGCAAGACTTTCACTAAAAATATGTGGTACTTTGCCGCTCCTTCTAAGGCGCTCAAGCGCGGTGAGAAAGTAGCGAAAATAATGCTCAATCAACCAGTCATGGTTGGCAGAGACAACGAAGGCAAAGTTTTTGCCATGCGCGATATCTGCCCCCACCAAGCAGTTCCTCTATCAGCTGGTCACTTTGACGGCAAAGAAGTAGAGTGTCCTTTTCATGGATGGAAATTTGATACCAGTGGTGTCTGCACTGTCATTCCATCACTTTGTGCAGATCAAAAAATCAATCTTTGTGGTATCAAAAGCCGCACTTACCCATGTCGCGAAGTACTAGATTGCATTTGGGTCTACTTTGGCGACAAACCTATTGCTGAAGAAGATCTACCAGAAGTGCCTCATGCACCAGGTTTAGATGGATGCACTTATGCAAAGACAACTACAACCTTACTGTTACCGACACACATAGACTATGCCGTCGCCGCACTAATAGACACAGCCCATGTGCCTTTCGTGCACAATTCTTGGTGGTGGCGCTCACAAAAAGTTTTGAAAGAAAAAGCCAAAACTTATGTTCCAGAGGGGACAGGCTGGACAATGGTGAAACACAAACCATCCCAGGGCTCTATTTTATTCAAGCTAATTGGCAATTATATCGAGACAGAAATCAGCTTCCGTTTACCTGGCTGTCGCCGCGAATATCTAAGCTATCACAATCAAACTAAGATGGCTGGTATCACCACCCTGACACCAGTTGATGATACCCACACCGAACTCAACCACACGACTTATTGGACCTGGGCACCACCTCTGACTCAGATGTTTTCGCCCATTGTCGATTACTTCGTCACCACATTCTTAATGCAAGACCAGACCCTGGCCTTGATGCAAGAGAAGATTATCAACAAGTACAATCCACGCTTGATCATGACTATCAAAGACGCTGGTACTCCCGGGCACTGGTATTTCATGCTGAAAAAAGAATGGAACGATGCTTACGAACAGGGTCGAGCTTTCGTCAATCCGATCAAAGAGAAAGTATTGCGCTGGCGCACGTAAGCTTTATTGGGGACATGCTCGTCGGCGTTCTCGGCCTAATAGCATTCCGTGCGCTAACAAAGCGATAAGGAGCCAGAGTCACGTCAAGACAAGACCAAACGGCTAAATCCGTTCGCTGCATAGCGCGATCAACGGCTTTACCCACTCAAATTTAATTGCCCCAAACGGGAATGGCTGTTCATTACAATCTGACAGCTCGCAGCACGCATGCTTGACAGCCAAAGAGCGTACGTACTATAGTACTTACATACACACGGGTTCTAATGCGGGTGACCAAATGAGTTACATGGGACGAATCAGCACCACTGGTAACTCGGAAGCAATAAGGTTAGACAAAGACTTGTTCAAACAGCACCCTGAGTTTAAACAACAGGCGCAGGTACGAGCCGACGTAATCGGACCAGGAACACTGCTTCTTCGCGTAATAGACAACCAGGAAACAGAGAACGAAAATGACCCTTTCGTTGGCGCCTTTTTGTCGTTCATCGAAAAAGACGGCTGTGCTCATCCCGTAAACATCACGCCTGTCTCCGAAGCGCAAATGGCAAAAGTCGCCGACCTGACCGCTGGCATCACAGTCTCTGATGATGACTGCCTGGAATAGGTAGAGGAATGAAGGTAAACGGCTGGGACTTGTATCAGTACAAGTTATTCACTGAGCAGCTCGACACACTGATTAGTGAAGTAGAGAAACTTAGAGATGCCCAGTCGGAAACCTATAAAGAGCACGGTAAGTCCAAGCGATTGGCTCGAATCCGAAAGCTCATGCTGGAAGAGATCCCTGCGGATCCAGCCAGCCAGAACTGGAATCAGGGTAATACGCTTGGCAAAGAGTTTAGACATTGGAAACGTGCAAAGTTTGGACAGAACCGCTTCCGACTATTCTTTCGCTACGACGGTCAGCACAAAGTCATCATCTACGCCTGGGTCAATGATGACAAAACACTACGCAAGGAAGGCGACAAGAATGATCCCTATGCAATTTTCAGCAAGTGCTTAAGTAGAGGCGAGCCACCTGATGACTTAAAAAGCCTTCTAAAGCTTTGCAGCAAAGTAGTTGAAGAAGAAGTTAGGTAAGTGGTTGATACGATCAGTCTGGCTCGTTCTCATAGGGCGGCAAAAAACCGTCTTCACCAGCCAATTCGGAAACCAAATCCGGCGGAGGATCAGAAATGGTGTCGAATCTAGTGCCTGTTATCTTATACCCTCTTACAATCTGGTAGCCTGACTCTGACCAGAAATTGAGAATTTTATTCTCAGCTGCTCCTGGATCGTTTTGATGATATTCCAGTAGTAACGCACCAACATTTGAAAGGCGATCGAGAATCGGAAAAACGCTATCGATAATGGAAGACTGCACAACCATGAATTCGTCAAACGCGGTAGATAGCTGCTCGTCGTCCTCGATAGAAGCTAAAGCATTTCGCATTTCAATTAAGTCATCCAATCGTTTTGTGATCTCGCCGATAGTTATTGAATTCGTGCCTTCCTTGGGGCTGTCATAACCGATTCCCTGTCGCTGACGCGACGTTTGAGCTTCAATGTCCACGTAGCCAATTCGACTCTTTCTCTTCATGCGATTTTCCTTGCCAGACTTCAGTATCAATTAACCGCCACCCTTTTTGGGATGTCGGTGAGTTCGTCCTGCTGATCTGCGGGAACGATTGCGTGCGCGTAATTGATTGCTCAATTGCTGTCGATCATCTTGTTGCTTCGCGCCAACCATGTCCAGCTGGAAGCTGGCAAAAGCTTCATCGGAAAAATTGTAGTGTACCGAAAACAGGTCCATGTCTCGCAGTGGAGTCCTGAAGATAACGCCAATTTTCATCGGTTCATTGTACCTATCCCACCAAGTCTCGTGCTGCTCCCAGGGACTTGGCACTCTATCTGGATAACCCTCATAAGGCGTTGAACGAATCGGCGCTGCACCAAGTTTGACTTGCACTTCCTGTCTGGTATCTGAAGTTGCTACGCCGAACGGTAAAAGGGCCTCAAACGGAGTGACGTCGCCGTCTCTTACACCTCTGGTGAAGATCTCAAAGAACAGTCCTATAACGCCGCCCAGCTTCTCTTCGTAACAGAAAGAAAATCCGAGCTTGTTGAAGGTGTAGATTCGAAAGTCTTTGTTCGAATAAATTTTTAGATAGGGCTCGAATTCGGTCAAAAATTCCTGGAACTCTGGATCAGTGTCCAGCTTGCCTAGAAATGTCACTAGCCGGTCAGATAATTCCATTGATCAACTATCACCCTTGCCTCATAAACCTGATTATGATTCATCCCATCAAAATGGTCTAGGGTGCCTAAAACCTGATACTACTCAGGGCTTCCAAGGATCGGAGGTCTTTCCGCCGGCAGCCTCGAACACGACACTGCTAATGGTTAACCCATATCTCTGGGAGCCCGCCTATTGCGCACCGAGAACACTCGCCAATATGCCAATTGCCTCATTGATCTCATCATCGCTTACTGTCAAAGGCGGAAGAAACCGTATGACGTTTTCGCCGGCGCCGACTAACAAAAGCCCTTGTGCTGCGCATTTCTGAATAATTGGCTTGACTGGAATATCAAACTCAACTCCCAGCATCAGACCCAATCCCCGAATTGCTTTTATTGATGGATGCATAGACTTGAGGCCAACCAGGGCCGCAACTAAGACCTCGCTCTTCTTCTTAACTGCCCCTAAAAACTGCTCGTTGGCAATGATATTGACGCAGGCTAATGCAGCTGAGGCAGCCAGGGGATTGCCGCCGAAAGTCGAACCATGATCACCAGGATTAAACGCACTGGCAATATTTTCATTAGCCAGAATTGCTCCGATAGGGAAGCCGCCACCGAGGCCCTTAGCCAGCGCTACGATGTCTGGGGCAACCGCGAAATTCTCACTGGCAAAAAAGCTGCCACTGCGGCCGACACCACACTGTATTTCATCAAATATCAAAACAATATTGTGCTTATCGCAGAGCGCTCTCACTTCTTTGAGAAAACTGCTATCAACTAAGTGCACTCCGCCTTCGCCCTGTACCGGCTCTATTATTATGGCAGCGACCGCAGCCAAATCATGGGCCAATACTGAATCAATATTGTTGAACTCAACCACACTTACGTCCGGCACCAGCGGGTGGTAGCCTTCCTGATATTTTGTTTGAGCCGTGGCCGAAAGGGCACCATAAGTGCGACCATGAAAAGAATTGCTCATGGTGAGAATCTTCGTACAGTTCTCGCCTTTGTGCTTTTTTGCATACTTGCGACTGAGTTTGAGGGCGCCCTCTATAGCCTCAGCACCGCTGTTGCAAAAGAAGACCCGATCAAAAGCACTATTTGCCACAAGCTTCTCAGCTAGCTCAATAGACGGCTGATTGTAATAGAGATTGGAGCAATGGCTCAGTTTACTTAGTTGCTTAGTCAGCGCTTCAACATAGGTAGGATGGCAGTGACCAAGCGAATTGACAGCAATACCTGAGGCGAAGTCGAGATAGCTTTTGCCGTCGACATCCTCAATATAGCTGCCCTGCCCCTCGGTAAGAACCATAGGCTGGGTGGCGTAGGTTTGCATCAGTACTTTCTTGCCACGCTCTACCCAATCGCTTTGTGTTGAGGCTGAGGGAGCAAATTCGGCGCATATACTAGTGGTCATATTTATCTCCAGTAATGAGTGTGCCTGTGTCTTGCGGCGCTAAGAAACCACTGATAAGAGCGTTTGGTGCAAAGCTATTAATTATGGCAATGCGTCTAATACCGTTCTTGATGCCCATAACGCAACTTTTGATTTTGGGCAGCATGCCGCCACTAACGGTGCCCTCTTCTATAAGCTCTTGGGCACTAGTTGGTGTAACATGGCCAATCCTAGACTGCGGCTTATTGAAATCTTTAAGCACGCCTGGTACGTCGGTCATGAAAATCAAGCCGTCAGCCTCTAGACTAATTGCCAAAGCCAGAGCGGCATGATCGGCGTTGATGTTATAAAACTGCTCGCTAGCATCAATGCCAAGCGGCGAGACTATGGGCGTCCAGCCAGCCCACATCCAGCTCTCAATACCCTTAGAGCGAACATCAACTATTTCACCGACCCAACCTAGATCGGCAGACATTTTCTCGGTTTGAAAAGGTATTTCTGACTTGGAGCAAAAGCTCAAGGCGCTCACACCTCTCTGCCGAAATTTTTCAGTGAGCTTTTTGTTTATCTCGCTGAATACCTTGACTGCAATAGAAAGGGTCTCCTCATCAGTTACCCGCAGCCCGTCTATCTTTTTCGTCTCTTTACCGATAGATGCCAGAGCATCATTGACGGCAGTACCACCGCCGTGGACAACAATGACATGAATGCCCGATTTAATCAGGACAACGGCTTCATCGATAAGAGCATCCAGCACAGACTCATTGCCGATGGCATTGCCGCCGAATTTCAAGACGACAACTTCGTAAGCGTTCTGTTTTAGAGTCTCCTTCGCCGTTGAGAGATTGAAGGGCACCAATGGCGTCGCAGTCGCGGGCACTGATTCAAGGTTTATTGATTTTAAATTTATTGAAGCTAAATTCATTGAAGCTACCATTTCTGCCACCTATGTCCTGTAAGAGCCGTTGATGCGCACATATTCATAGCTGAGGTCGCAGCCCCAGGCGGTTGCCTGACTCAAGCCCTCTTTCATATCAATGTGGATAACTATGTCTTTTTCTGCCAACACCGCTTTACCGAGAATCTCGTTGACAACGACTGGCTCCCCTTCTTGCATCAAATCAAGTTTGCCACCAGCACTTTCTATGGCGATTGAGACAGTTTCTGGTTTGAACTGAACGCCGCTGTAGCCCATGGCACAGATGATTCTGCCCCAGTTGGCGTCTTCACCAAAGAAGGCTGTTTTGACTAGGCTAGACGAAACAATAGAACGGGCCAGTTTGCGTGCCTCTGCGACAGAGTCTGCGTGCTTGACCTGAACCTCAAGAAATTTAGTGGCACCTTCGCCGTCTCTCACAATTGCTTGAGCCAATTCTATGTTGATTGTCTTCAGCGCCTGACAGAAGGTGAAATAGTCTTTGCCTTCGCTATCGATCAGTTTGTTTCCTGCCTTGCCGTTGGCAAGAATAGCGACCATGTCATTGGTGCTGGTGTCACCGTCGACACTAATCATGTTGTATGTTTCGGCTGTGCTTTCTTTCAGGGCTTTATTGAGAAGTAGCGGAGAAATATTCAGATCTGTGGTGAGAAAACTGAGCATGGTAGCCATATTTGGATGAATCATGCCGCTGCCCTTGGCCATGGCACCGATGGTGACTTTCTTACCATCTACTTCGAATACCACCGCAGTTTGCTTGACATAGGTGTCTGTAGTCATGATCGCCTGGGCTGCACTCAAGCCGGCTTCCGCTGATGCATCTAACTCCTGGCAGGTACTGGCAATGCCTTGCTTGATCAGTTGAATAGGCAGCTGCACGCCAATCACTCCGGTGGAGGCGATGATGATTTCCTCTTTGCTCACGCCCATGCTGTCAGCATAAGTAGCTGCCATGGCCTCGGCATTGATCATGCCAAGCTCGCCGGTGCAGGCGTTGGCGTTACCGCTGTTGACGACGATACCGCGCACCGGCTTTCCTCCCGCCACAACCTTCTCATTCCAAAGAATCGGGGCTGCTCTCATGACATTGGTAGTAAAAGCCGCCGCCAGATGGGCCGGAACATCACTCCAGATCAAGGAAAGATCTTTGCGTTTGCGTTTGACGCCGATGTGGGCACCGGCTGCCATAAAGCCCTTGGGGCTAGTGACACCGCCGGTGCAGCCGTCGGCGCCGAGAGCGCTTATGTTCGCTTTCTGGCCGCCATGAACACTAGCGGCAGCCGCTACAGCTGTAGTAGCTGCATTTTGAATGGTTTGTAATCTGGCTATTGAGTTCAAAGTTGTGTCTCCCGATTGTCATGTCACTATGGACGTATACGTGAAAAAAATCCCTGAATGCTTGCCTTGCACTCAGGGATAAAAAATTTAGTTGTTGATCAAATCAACACAACCAAATAAAACCCGAGCGCAATAGGCGGCGTCGCGAGTTTCGTCGGCTGCTAGAGTGGTTGTTTATGTGGTTTTTGCTGTCCGAAGCGAACATTGAAAATTGCCTCACTAACTTTGGGAAAGGTTACGATGGTTTCGCACCTATGTCAACGATTTCTAAAAAAATGTCACGCAGGGAAAATTGCTGACTGTTTTAGTCCGCTCGATTCAGGCCAACCGAAGAGCAGATTCATGTTCTGAATAGCCTGTCCAGCTGCGCCTTTCACTAGATTATCTATGGCACCAACAGCAATGACACGATTGGTTCTTTGGTCAATTGTCATACCAATGTCGCAGAAGTTTGCGCCCTTTACAAAACGTGTTTCGGGCATCGTGTACTCGGTGTCGTCAGGAGAGAAGAGCCTGATGAATAGCTCATTTTCATAGAACTTACTGTATATATTATATAACTCTTGTTTATTTATATTACTTATAAGCGACGCATAAGCGGTGACGAGAATGCCCCGATTCATCGGCACCAGATGCGGTGTAAAGGACGTACAAAAAGACGAATTGCTAAAGGCGGCGAGCTGTTCTTCAATTTCCGGAGTATGCCTGTGGCAGGCCACTCCGTAGGCTTTTATCGACTCGTTACATTCGTTAAAATGAGTGCCTAATGTTGCCGCTCTCCCAGCACCAGAGACACCTGACTTGGCGTCGATGATAATAGACTTTGGGTCAATTATGCCCGCCTGCAAAAGTGGTGCTAATGTCAGTATCGAGCAGGTGGCATAGCATCCAGGATTGGCTACCAGACTAGCCTGACTAATAGCAGCACGATTGAGCTCGGGCAAACCATAGACAGCCTGCGCCAGAAGCTCTGGCTGGGGATGCTTGAATTTGTACCAGGTTTCGTAGTCGGCGGCTGACTTCAAACGAAAATCAGCGCCAAGATCAATCACTTTGCACTTTGCCAGAATGCTCTTAGTCACTTTACCCGCGGCATTACCATGGGGTAGGGCGAGAAATAGCAAATCGACTTGCTCAGCGAGCTCTTCGAGATCTCCGCTGCTACAGACAAGATCAGTGTGCTTTTGCAAACCGGGATAGACTGAAGCGAGTTTCTTACCATCGCTGCTTTGAGATACGGCTGTCTGTAACTGCGCCCTGTCGTGCTGCAGCAATAGACGCACCAGCTCTTGTCCGGTGTAGCCGGTAGCACCGACCACTGCCACCTTCTTTACGGTCTTCTCTGCGTCTTTATTGCTAGAGCTTTCAAGCGACTTCAATTGTTCAAACTGCACTGCCATGATACTTTTCCTAAAAAAATCCCCGGGTCATAGAACCCGGGGAGACAATTACGATAATGGTGCTATATATCAGCTACGTTATCGGCCCCGAGTTCTCTAGGAAATCGCGGCGGCGTCGGCTGGTATATGTGCTGGTGTTGAACGAATACATGTTTATGGAAGCACCTTTTGTCTAACACAGAGAGTACAGGGCAAGTCAGGCCATGTCAACAGTAGTTTTTAATTTGGTTACATTGGCCGAAAGAAAGCATCCAAAAACGGTGGACGAGGATCGTTGTTGGCGCGCTTTATGCCTTGGATGGTGAAATGATTGGGCACTAGCTCAGCGCCGGCCTTCAAAGCAGCTCCAACGCCTAGAAGAGGCAGACTGAGACTCCTGGCTTGTGGCGCAAAGCGCACAGCCAGGCCAGCGGAGAGTGCGGCATCACCGGCAGTGGCGACACCATTTGCCAAAACATCGCGCCAATTGGTGCTGTTGTAGAGCGCCTTGCCATCACTATAGGTACTTCCTGCTAAAAAAGCGAAACCGGTGCCAAGAGCCAGCTTACCGCTGCTGCCGAGGGCAACTTTTGACAGCGACAAGATGCCAGCAGCAGGCACAGCGGTATCAATGACAGCATGCAATTTGCTCTCACCAGCCACTCGATTGAAAAAATTTGATACACCTGTCTCGTAGCCTGCTGTCACTCTGAATTTACCTTGGCTCGACGACTCATTCAGAAGAGCACTAACGCTCGACACAGGAATACTCCAGGCATGTTTATCTTGTAATCCTTGCAGTTCCACCACGGAGACAACTCTGCCAGTTTTGTCAAATATCGGAGCACCGGAGCTACCGTGGTTCCCTCCGATCTTAAAGTCATAGATGGTGCGACTCATGTAGGCATCTTTGTCACGGTTGAGCGGGTTGTCTTCGGTGCGCCATTTAGCTCTCTGTTCCTCAAGATGCCGGCGGTGATCACCAGTGCCCACCCGGTCAGCCATCGTATATTGCTGAGAAAAAGTGCCCTGGGACAATTCCAGGCTATGACCAAATCTATGGCTCAAAAGTGTGGCCTGATCGCCGACTTTAGGAGGAGCGGTTTCTATCTGTAGTGGCTTAGTGCCCTTTGGAGGGCCATCAACAAAGCCAAGAGCTGCTAAGTCATTAACGTCATCAATAGCAACGTCTTTACCCAGACGGTAGACCCTGCCCTGATTATCTTCAGCAGTGATTTCACGCTTGCCCATAATGACGTGATAATTGGTGACCAAACGACCATCCGGGCCGACCCAGCCAGTCCCGGTCGCATGGTCTGCCCGCACCTTATAAATGCTGCCTGCAGATTCAGCCAGAAGCTTTTGACACGCGGCATCACCCTGGCAGTTCTCGCTGACGGCTGGGACATCCACGCTGGATGGCGGCGCACCATCAGATTTTCGCCCAATCTCTTCTGCCATTGACCTTAGCCCACTCAGATCAGCGTAATTTGTATTGAGTACATTCCCCCAACGGCACCTGGAGAAACTCAGCTTCATTGAGCAGCCCGATATAAAGCTAGATTTGAGCAAAAGTGGGAATTCTACCCTTCTCACAACCTTAAATAGATCATACTCTTGGCAAGTCGCTAGATCTTTGTCAAAAGAGGCAACAGCTAATTATGGCTAATCGCGCAGAATCTGATCAGTCGGCAAAAGAAGTGGCTGAACCGTTTCCATCTCTTTCAGCCATGCAGAATGAAGTGCTCGGCTATCGCCCTGCCGACTTAAAAGCAGAGCCAAAAGCCGAGCTAATTCAAGCAACAGACAAGGGGGCCGACAGTCACCCCAACGAAGATGCCCTCAAGGCTCTGATCAAAATCAAGCCCGAGCAATTGGGAACCGGCATGCAACAGGCCAGAGATGCAGCAGTTCAGCTGCAAGGCGAGAAAGATATAAAAGGTGCAGCAGCTGGTTATCAACCCCGGTTCGAAGCTGCTGTCAAACAGTCAGATAGCGACTACGCCGATTCTGTAGCAGCCAACTGGGGCAAGGTTGGCTTGGCTAGAAGAGAAGTGGCAATGAAAGGCTCAATGTTCATGGGCACCGTGCAAACTCTCAATGCCAACATCAAAGAGCTACCTGAAGAAAAACGCCAAGAAGTATCGACCATGGTCAACCTCCTGCAACGCGACACTATCAGCCCATCACTTGCAGCTGAACTGCGCAAAGAGCTAGGACAATATCCCGATGTACTAAAGAGTTTCGATACGGCAAAAACCTCAGAGGGTCAGCTGAAAAAAGCTTCCGAGGGCTTAGCTCAAGCACAAGAGCCTTTGCTCAAAGCCGCCGCAGAGCAAGCCATGGCACGTATTGTGCTCGCTGATGTCAGAGCCCTGCAAGGTGAGACTTCAGCAGCTGCCTTGCTCAAGAAAGAAGCCTATGAGCTCTTCTACAAGACCCAAGGGCAAATTATCGGTAAACCAGTTGAAAGCAAGCCACCTCTAAGAGCCTAAAACCTAGAAAAATTTTCTAAGCTTAACCCTGGCGAGCGCCCGTGGGTTATAGTGATGGTCAAAATAGCTCGACACAACGCGGGAACAGCATGACCTCCAAAGCAATGGGACTGGTCGGCTTCGTGCTCATCTTGGGCACAGCCTACCTGATGTCTAATAACCGCTCGAAAATAAACTATCGCCTGGTTATTTCAGGCCTGGTTCTGCAGCTACTTCTGGCGATATTTGTTCTAAAAGTTGAGTTTGGCCAAATGCTATTTCGCAGTTTGGGTGACGGTATCACCCAGCTGTTGCACTTCTCAGACAAAGGCGCCGGTTTCGTCTTTGGACCCTTAGTGCAAAACCCCGAGAACCTAGTCAAAGTCTTCGGCCCAGGTGCCGACTACATTTTTGCTTTTCGCGTCGTACCGACAATTATCTTCGTCTCCAGTTTAGTAAGCATCTCCTACTTTCTTGGCATCATGCAAAAGTTTGTGCAAATTGTCGCCAAAATAGTCTCTGTCACCATGGGTGCTAGTGGCGCCGAAGCGCTCTCGAATGCTGGCTCGGTTTTTGTCGGCCAAGTCGAGGCTCAGCTTCTAATTAAGCCCTACGTGCCCACCATGACCATGTCCGAGTTACTGGCTTCAATGGCGGGCTCAATGGCTTGCGTGGCTGGCGGTGTCTTGGCAGTTTATATCGGCCTCGGCATCAAAGCCTCATATTTGCTCACGGCCAGTATCATGGCGGCCCCAGGGGCTCTTGTAATCGCAAAAATTGTCTGGCCTGAAACTGAAGTGTCAGATACCAAAGGCGAAGTCAAAGTAGAAGTCAAAAGATCTCAAGCAAATATCATCGATGCCGCCGCCCATGGTGCCTCCGAAGGCTTGCGTATTGGTCTCAACGTAGTGGGCATGCTAATCGCCTTTATCGCCCTAATAGCGCTCTGTGACGCAGTGATTGGCTGGGCCGGAAACTGGCTATTTGTTTGGGGTATGCGGCTTGATGGCGTTGGCATCGACTTGGCTCACTTAGAGCTGAAAGGAATTTTCGGTGCTATGTTTGCCCCGGTTGCCTTTGTACTAGGAGTACCTTGGGTAGATGCCCACACTGTTGGCAGACTAATGGGCGAGAAACTAGTCATCAACGAATTCGTTGCCTATACCGATCTTTCTAATATGCTCAAAGACCCCGCCAATACTTTGTCGGCCCAAGCTGAAACCATAGCTACATTTGCTCTTTGTGGCTTTGCCAATTTTTCTTCGATCGCCATTCAAATCGGTGGCATCGGTGAAATTGCACCAAATCGCAGAGAAGACCTAGCCAAGCTAGGAGTGAAAGCACTGATCTGCGGCACTCTAGCCTCGTACCTATCAGCCACGCTGGCGGGCTTACTAACATAGACCCAGCTTACAGAACAATAAATAGTCTACAGAACAATAAACAGTCTACAGAACAAAAAATAGTTTACAGAACAAGAAAAGGAAACATGATGAGCGCAAGCGCAACCGTGAGCTCTAAATTAAAAGGCCTGGCAATCTGGCTCCCCATCGCTCTAGTTGCTTTATTCTCGCTCTACACCATGGCCTCCTCAAGGGGAGAAAAGGTCAATGCTGTTTGGCTAATATTGGCAAGCTCCTGCACCTTCGCCGTAGCCTATCGTTTTTACAGCAAATTTTTGGCAGAAAAAGTATTTGCTCTGCAAGACGCCAACGAAACACCGGCCTCGATTGTTGATGATGGCAAAGACTATGTACCGACCCACAAATGGGTTTTGTTCGGTCACCACTTTGCCGCCATAGCCGGAGCTGGCCCTTTGGTCGGGCCAATTCTGGCATCGCAATTTGGCTTTCTACCAGGGACAATCTGGATTATTGTTGGAGCCGTACTAGCTGGCGCTGTGCAAGATTTTGTCATATTGGCGGCGTCAATGCGCCGCGGAGGAAAGTCACTTGGCCAGATGGCTCGCGACGAAATCAGCCCACTGGCTGGAACAGTAGCTTTAATAGCGATTTTGCTGATCATGATGATATTAATGGCAGTGCTCGCTCTTGTTATCGTCAATGCCCTTAAAGCCAGCCCTTGGGGGGCTTTTACTTTGCTTATGACAGTGCCAATTGCCATGGTGATTGGCGTCTACATGAAAGTACTACGGCCACACAAAATTATGGAAGGCTCCACAATTGGTGTACTACTGACAATACTAGCAGTAGTGGCAGGCAAATGGGTTGGCCAAGACCCAACCTGGGCACCGATTTTCACACTGAGCGGCACACAACTAGCCATCAGTGTCATGATTTACGGTTTTGTCGCCTCGGTTTTACCAGTTTGGATTTTACTAGCACCACGGGACTACCTCTCTGCTTTTCTCAAAATTGGCGTCATTAGCCTTTTAGCTATTGGCATTCTAATTTTGCGCCCAGATCTGGAAATGCCCGCTCTGACAGTATTTATTAATGGTCAGGGGCCGCTCTTCAACGGCAATATCTTTCCATTTTGTTTCATTACCATAGCTTGTGGAGCAATCTCTGGTTTTCATTCTCTAGTGGCATCGGGCACCACCCCTAAGATGATTGCCAAAGAAACCCATGCTCGCCCAATTGGCTATGCCAGTATGCTATGCGAAGCAGCAGTGGCAATCATGGCGATAATATCTGCCTGTGTTTTAGCGCCCGGAACATACTTTGCCATCAACTCACCCAAAGGAGTAGTGGGCACCGACCACGTAGCAGCAGCAGCAACAATTAGCTCCTGGGGATACCCTGTCAGTGACACTGGTACGGGCGGCATGCAAGAACTGGCCAAAGAAATGGGAGAAGACAGCCTCTGGGGGCGCACTGGCGGCGGACCAACCCTGGCAGTGGGCATGGCCCAGATTTTTTCCCGCGTGCTAGCCTCAGCGCCAATAAAAGGCCTATCTGAAGTCACTATTTCATTTTGGTATCACTTTGCCATTATGTTCGAAGCCCTCTTCATCCTTACTTGCCTAGATGCCGGCACAAGAGTTGGCAGATTTCTTCTGCAAGATTTTCTCGGCTTGCTCTATAAGCCCCTAGGCAAAACCGACTGGTACCCAGCTGTTGCCCTTAGTTCAGCGCTTGTTGTCGGGGGCTGGGGCTATTTTCTCTATCAAGGAGTTATTGATCCGCTAGGCGGAATTAATAGCCTTTGGCCACTGTTTGGCATCAGTAATCAGCTACTGTCAGTGGTGGCGCTGTGCGTTGCCACATCATGTTTAATTGCCATGGGCAAGCGCGCCTATTCATGGGTCACTCTCGTACCACTCTGCTGGCTACTGACTGTCACCTTTACCGCTGGCTATCTCAAGATTTTCTCGGCAGATCCTAAACTGGGCTTTTTAGCCCATGCCCATATGCTAGAAGCAAAGCTCAACAGCGCAACTTTAATATCATCAGCAATCGCCCCCGACGCAGCTACTAGTGCGGCCACAACTAAAGTTTTGATCTTTAACGATTATCTTGACGCTGCTCTGGGCAGTCTCTTTATAGTGCTTGTATTGATCATTCTATTTGAATCGATACGCAACTGGCTTAAACCAGACAGACAGAGAATCGCATCTATTGATACAAGCAATAATACACTTGACACAGGTGAAGAAGTAGCCACTGGAGACGAGCGCTTGAACAAAGAACATCACAAGCAGAATAGCAGAGAAAATATCAAAGAAAGTATAAGGGCCGACGCCCAATCGGGCCCCCCTCTGCGCTGCTGCTAAATCTATGGCCAAACAGAGTGACAGCAAACAATTGATCGCGCGAATAGCCGCGCTAGAGCAGTTTGTCAGCGCCATTAAAGAGGCACAAGCCGCCGCCGATTACCACCACAGCGAGGTGGTCGACCTATCGATCATCAATGCCGAGTCGGCAATCTATGAAGGGGTAAAGAGCCTGGCCCAATATGACTGCAGACAGACAAGCAAGTCGTTGAATGTGGCCTGGTTTTACGCAAAGTTTGCCCAAGATATTTTGGTTGCAGAAGCGACAGAACACCTTCTTGGTCACGACACTTTTTTAGATTTAGTAGAAACGAAAGAACATTTGCATGACTGGTTTACACATACGCTGGAACGCCTTGAGAAGCGACTCTTGATCTATGAAGACGAAATACTTGATGACAGCAGTGACAAAGAAGAACTAGAGAAAGAAGAGTTAGAAAAGGAAGAAGAGAAAGAAGAAGAAGAGAGTAAATGACAGGAAGTTTTGACTTTGACAAGCCCCTAAAGCAAACACGTAAAGTAGCTGAAGAACTTTTAGCGCTACTCTCCAACAGCATTGCCAAAGAAAGCATAAATAGCAACGAAAACCAGGCTAGCGAGCAAGAGAGCTCTGCAGTTCATCAGCAGCTATCGCACCTGCGCCTGGCCAAGGCAAGGCGCGCCTACCAGAAAGCAAAACACGCTATTACCGACGATGAATATGAGGAAGCAATTGAACATTCTCGGCGCGGTCTTTTGCACGTCGAGTTAGCAAGAATGCATTTCAACAGCACCAAAACCGAGCTATCACAACTAACGGCTCCAGCCCCTCAATTTGCTGAAGGAAGTTGCGAAGAAAATATTCAAACGCTGATTGAAGCAATCACTCAAATTAAGCTAGTGGTGGAATACAAAAAAATCGTTTTAAACCGCCGCCTACAAGAACGCCTGCTAGACGTTGTCCAATCACTTCAAGATGCCATTGAAAGTTATGGTCAGCCTGGTACTACTGACAAAGAAGCGACAAAATTGGCGGAAAGTGGCCAGGTCTGGGCGCAATTTATTTATGGCCATTTGAACAGCGATGAACTCTACCCTCAAAAGCACCCAAACAAAGCTCTGCGTTCGCTCACCAGCTTCGCCTGGCAAATCACGACAAATTTTTCCAGCCTGACTTCGTCACCTAGACTGAAGCAAACGAATCAATTACGGGCCCAAATGCATTCACTAGAGAAGAGCTTGGAATCAGCTCTGGATGCCTATATGGAAGACAATACTAACGAATTGGAAAAGTACCTACGCCTGGGACTGATCGAATCCCATGCCCTGCAGCAGTATGAAGTTCAGGCCGAGCGCAATGTCCAAATAAGAGCAGCCGATCAAGAGCCAGTCAATTTTAATCTTTTAGCGACTGAATCGACCAGTCTGCGAGAAGATCTGGCAAGAATGGCCAGTCTGCTTAAGAAGCACCATCCCGATACAAAAAAAGCAGAAACGGCCCTAGAAAAGCTGCGCCAAACACTGCCCCAAATGAAACGCTGTCTCAAAGTGGAAGAGTGGCAACAGGCAGCACTCTTGCTCGATATGTGTAAAAACAACACAGCTGTATTAAAAAGTGAGATAGCAAAACTAGATATTTAGCAATGCTATTGCAATACAGTTTTTTCTATACAAAAGCTATATAAGTAGAGTTGCATTTGGCATCCCGGAATCCTAAAACATGAATAAGAACGATCAATCTCAGAGCCTCTCTAGCGTCAACACTGACCCAGGCCAGATTCTAGGCCTTGACAGTCAAGACACTACAAGATTAACCGGCAGCCCAGCTTTGGGGCTGACAGATTCAAACATTTCGATTGCACCCGCCCAGCTCGATGACGGCAAACTGCATGCCCTAGACATTGTGGGCGAAAATTATGAAATCATCTCGCTCATTGGTGTGGGCGGTATGGGCTATGTCTATCGCGTCCGGCACCGCATTCTGCAGAAACAGTATGCAATGAAAACCCTCAGCTCGCAACATGTCAGCGAAATCGCCTGGCGCCGCCTGCAGGTTGAAGCTCAAGCCATTGCCAGGATGAACCATCCCAATATTGTCGGTATTCACAATCTTGGTTTGCATGAAGATCGTCTGCCCTATTACGTTATGGATCTTCTCGACGGCGAATCTCTTGCCGACCGCTTAAAACGTGGCACTTTGACTTTAGCCCAAGCTCTGCCAATCTTCATTGAAATCTGCAAAGGTCTAGGCTACGCCCACAAAAAAGGAATTATTCACCGCGACATTAAGCCAGGCAACATCATCTTGCTGAAAGCGCCAGATAGCTCCGGGGCGACAGTAAAATTAGTCGACTTCGGCATTGCCAAGTTGTCTGGTGCCAGCGACCCCAGCAATCAAAACCTCACCTGTATCGGCGAGGTTTTCGGCAGCCCTTATTATATGAGCCCAGAGCAGTGCGAAGGCAAGCGAATTGATGCCCGCTCTGATATTTACTCAGTCGGCTGCACCATTTTTGAAGCACTAGTTGGCCACCCGCCTTTCAGGGGTAACAACCCGGTGCAAACCATGGTCATGCATCAAAGTCATGAACCACCGTCAATGAGTGCGGCCTCTGGCAAAACATTCCCAGACGAAATTGAAGAATTAGTTGCCACGCTATTGGCCAAAGCGCCAATGGATCGCTATCAAACTTTAGACAAAGTAGCTGAAGACTTGCAAGCCATAGCCGCTGGCAGGGAAGTGCAGACAAAAGCACTATTTGACACCCATACTTTCTTCGCACCAGAAGAAGATGACGACGAACAGACGCCAACGAAAAACTTGGCGTTGCCAATCACAGTGGCAATTGTCGCAATGGCAGCTGTTCTCGTCTCAGCCTCAATTTGGTTTTTCCAAAGTAAGCAAAATCAGCATCTTCCTATTGCTGCTGAGAGAGCACCAGCAAGGGCTCAAGTCGTCAAGAAAATCAATACCGCCAGTAGTATCGCATCCGATTCAAAGACCAGTGCAAAGACCGCTGCAAAAATTAGTGCGACAGAGAAGCAACCATTTAGCCATATCGCCATCGGCAAAGACGGCAAGGCCGTTAAACAGTTCGACTTTCCCAGAGACAATTACTTAGGTCGCATCATCATCGACGACAGAACCGAATACTGGGAAGCAAAAGGCACACAGCAATTTCCGACCACAGCCAAGCTTCAACTTCTGGCGTCACCACAGCTAATGGCTCAGCTCGACAACCTTGATCGTTTTAGAGCAGACGATCTCTACGGTGTGCACCTGTTTCAAGAAGCAATGCCACCACAAAAGGCAGGAAATGTAAGTGGAGAATTTACCTTACCTGATAGCTATGAAAGTGATATCGAATCAGCAGTAAAACACTTGCTGCACATGACAGACCTAAAAAAGCTTGACCTAATTGACTGCCCCAACGCCACAGACAAATGCCTCGCCCAAATCAACAAATTACCCAATCTCATCGAGTTGCGTGCTAGTAAAACAGCTATTAGCGGCCAAGGTTTAAGCCAACTGACGCGGCTAAAGGATCTGGAAATCTTGACCTACAGTGAAGGCACACAAATAACCACTCTCCTCAAAGCTCTGGCCGGTTCCAAAAAACTGACTAGCTTAGGCTTAGACCACCCCAGCGGTCGACTATTAACACTAAGCGATTTGAGACTCATTGCCAGCTGTAAAAATCTCACCCACTTAGATATAGACGATTGTGCTCTTGATCAAAATGGCCTAGAAATACTGGCCACTCTGCCTCACCTAAAGATGCTTTGCTCGGGCCATAGCAAACTAGACCAAAGATGCTTGCCTATCCTCAAGAAAATTCCGAACCTCGAGGCTGTGGATTTCGACTCTAAATCTTGGACACCTCACTGCCAAGCCCTACTAAGAAAGCAGTTTCCAAAAATCAAGACGGCCGTTATTGAAAATTAGTTTTTGAGCGAAATAACTGTATGCTTTGAATAGTCTGCAAGCATACAAAGACAGCTATGAACAATTGGGAAACGGACGACCAGAAAGAGCATGATAAAAATCATAATCAAGACCTAACCAGGCCAAGTATTAGCAGTCTACAGCCTTTTGCAGACAGCGAAAATTCTGAATTGAGTCCAGGTGATATGGTTGGTGACTATGAAGTGCTTAGCCTCCTTGGTGTAGGCGGCATGGGCTATGTCTATGAAGCCAGACACCGCGTTCTAAACAAGGTCTACGCTCTAAAAACAATTAGGGCTGATCGCATGAAAGAAACTATCTGGCGCCGCATGCAAGTAGAAGCCCAAGCCATTGCCCGCATGAACCACCCCAATATTGTCGGCATTCACAATTTTGGCATGCACGACGGGCGACCTTTTTATGTAATGGACTTACTAAAAGGAACTAGTCTTGCCGAGAAACTCAAAAAAGGACCACTACCAATAGAACAAGCTCTGCAAATCATCATAGAGGTTTGTTGTGGCCTAAACTATGCCCACAAAAAAGGAATTATCCACCGCGACATTAAGCCTGGCAATATCATTCTCTTGCAGTCAGCAGATGCTTCTGGTGCGACAGTAAAAATTGTTGATTTTGGCATAGCCAAGCTAGCTGGTACGAGCGATCCAAACAATCAGAACCTAACATCAATGGGTGAAATTTTCGGCAGCCCACTATACATGAGCCCAGAGCAATGTTTGTCAGAGCGCACTGATGCTCGCTCTGATGTCTATTCCGTAGGCTGCACATTGTTCGAGACCCTGACCGGTCAACCGCCATTTCGTGGCAATAACCAGTTGCAAACCATGATGCTGCATCAAAGTGAAGCAGCACCGAGCTTAGCCGAAAAGGCACAGAAGCAGCACTTTCCGGACGCGCTCGAGCTGGTACTAGCAAAAATGCTTGCCAAAAAGCCAATGGAGCGCTATCAGAGTCTCGCAGCAGTCGTCGACGATCTAGAGAAAATAAGCTTTAGTCTAGAAACTTCAGAAGAAACAGTTGAAGCAAATCAGGTCAAAAAGAATATCACCATAGTGGTACTGGCAATCTCACTTTGCACACTAATAGTTGCTGGCTTCGCTTTTCTGGCTATTAGTGGCACCACTGCTATACCTGCTTTAACAAGATTATTTGTTGGGCAAAAAGACCTAAGTACAAGCAGAGTAGAAAGCAAAATAAACGAAGAGAATGCCACCTCAGACAAGTTGGAAAAACTTGATCAAAATCGGCTCACAAGCCAAGTCTGCCGCTATGAAAGACGAAACAACAAACGAATCAAAGTCTTCAATTTTCCCAAAATAGTTTTTGGCGCAATCTATTGCGAGAGTGGGGCGCAAAGAGAGTGGAGAGCTTCTGGTCGCAATGAATATCCAGCTGATGCTCAGCTCATGTTCGCCAGCTACAGCAAAATGATGACTCATCCAGAAAACTTTAAGGCCTTCAAAAACGGAGATTTTTGGGGTATTCAATTACGTTCTACCGCCGAAGGCAAGCCGGCCAAAAGCGATTCCTTCCTACCAACTCCACAACTAAAGATGGCCGATATCAGCGCCGCCCTCAGACAAATGGCACACTTAGACAAACTACCCTATCTCAGCCTGGCCCACTGCACTCAAACAACTGACAATGATATTGAGCTACTTAACCAATTTCCCCACCTGACAGATCTTGAATTAATCAATACCAATGCCAAAGGCGGCGAGGTAGCAAAACTAACCTGCCTAAAAAACCTGAGAAACCTCGATTTTACGGCCTGTCGCCAAATTTCTCCCCTTCTTCGAGCCCTAGCTGGTAGCAAAAACATAGTCTGCTTAAAGGCCAACGAATTAAGCGATGGCCCTTTAAGCAAAGATGACATAAGCAATATTGCTAGCCTACCCAATCTAGAAAAGCTAGAAATAAACAGCGACGGAGTCAACAACAAAAGTATTGAAATACTGGCGCGCCTGCCAAAGCTTAAGGAGCTATCGGCAAATAAAGGCACTGTCGACGGACAGGCAATGAAATCATTGAAAAAGATGAAAGCCCTAAAATCGGCGGACGTGCAAAACCGGCAATGGACCAGTGCTAACGAAACTGAACTGCGCGCCACCCTGCGGAGATAAAGCCGTTTCCCTCGAATAATGGGCATAACGCTTATACCAGCGGTTACGAAATAAATGGACCCCAAAGAACCTCAGCGACCTTTTGGAACTTCTGAAAATTCTGGTAGTTCTGGACCAATAGACCCAGATGGTCAGAATAGCACACGCTTAACCTCTGGCCACGGCCAGCCAAACGCTGTTGCTATGCCCTATGTATCAGACGACAAACTCAAGCCGGGTGATATCGTAGGCGACAACTATGTCATCATCGAATTGCTTGGTATAGGCGGCATGGGCTACGTCTACAAAGTGCGCCACCTCATTCTCGAAAAAATCTATGCCATGAAAACTATCAGTGGCGAACAAGTCTCAGAAATGGCTTGGCGCAGACTACAAGTTGAAGCCCAAGCAATTGCTCGCATTAATCATCCCAATATAGTTGGCATTCACAATCTAGGCATTCATCAAGGCAAAATTCCCTACTATGTGATGGACTATCTCAAGGGTAGAAACCTGGCTGAGATATTAAAGCAAAAGAGATACTTGCCCCTAGAGCAGAGCCTGCCTCTCTTCATTGAAATCTGCAATGGCCTTGGCTACGCTCATAAAAAAGGTATTGTGCATCGCGATATAAAACCAGGAAACATAGTCATTCTTGACGAACCTGACTTCAATGGTGCCAGAGTAAAAATCGTAGATTTTGGCATAGCAAAACTGGCTGGCACCATCGACCCTGAAAATCAAAAGCTAACAACCATTGGCGAAGTCTTTGGCAGCCCGCTGTACATGAGCCCAGAACAATGCGAAGGTAACCGCATTGACGCCCGCTCAGATATTTATTCACTCGGTTGCACTTTCTTTGAAACACTAACGGGCGACGTGCCATTTCACGGTGAAAACCCAGTGGCAACGATGATCATGCATACTAAAGATGATCCACCAACACTCTACGAAGCCTGTGGTTTAGATTTCCCCGAATCGCTTGAACATCTAGTAGCAACAATGCTGGCTAAAGCGCCAATGAATCGCTACCCCAACTTAGAGAGAGTTGGCGCTGATTTGCAAAATATTCTTGACGGAAAAGAAATAAGCGCAGCACCTTTTAATGCCCACGGAATGCCTAACCTATCGATAGATGGTGGTGATGAAGGGCAATCTAAGGTTGCTGAAGAAGCAGTAGCAATCAAAGTCATACAAAGCATCACTCCAACCAAAATAGCTGTGCTAGCCGGTCTACTGCTGGGTGCACTAGTGACGATTACTGTCTATTTTTTCAACCAAAGAGCAATCGACAAAACAACTACAGTAGCAACAAAAGCTTTGGTTGCACGAAAAGAAGTAGTACCGGCTGAGAAGTATGTACACAACCTTGGGAATGGCCTGATTCAATTCGACTTCCCCGAGAAGCAATCGATTGGAACAATTTCGAACCAAAGCAATGACAAGAGTGCTAGACAAGCTCAGGGTAAAGTAATTTTCAAAAAGAGCGATCATCTCTATTTTAAGGCCAACGAATATGCCATATCGCACCCGGAGTGTTTCGACTCCTTCAATGCTGACGATTTGTATTCACTCGCTACGCCTCAATCTTCGATAATAATAGACGTTGATCAGACAAAAAAAGAAGCTGTCGACGTCAACCATTCCTTGGCTTACATTGGCAAACTGACTGGATTGAAGGAGCTCAATGTCGAAACAAGTAATACCTCTGACTCCGCCATAGAACATCTTAATCATCTGACAAATTTAGAGACCCTGAAAATGAATAATACGAAGGTGACAGGAGCTGGCCTAGGCCAATTAAAGCGATTGAAAAATCTCACCTATCTCTCTTTCAGTCACAATAGTGACTGCAAAGACATGCTCAAAAAGCTAGCCGGTTCAACCAAGATCGACAGCCTCTATTTGGAGGGCCACACAATTGATGACGAGAGTGCACAATTACTTGCCCTCTGTCCCAATCTCAAACATTTAGACTTAGAGGGGTCAAATGCCACCGATAAGACTCTTGAAATATTAGCCAAGTTACCAAAGATTGACTATATCGGAGTTACCTACACCCAAGTAACAGAAGCTGGCATGGCCAAAGTAAAGATAGCGCGCGGAAGCAAACCTCCTGCTGTGCACAACTCAAAGAACGTGAAAACAAGCCTAGACGAAGCCTTTGGAGGAGAGGATCCAGCCCAATGGTTACTACCAAAGTAGTTTGGTTCTAAAATTTTGAAAAACTGAATTGCTCGACTGCTTTTCCGTGCCACAAAAGCCGTTTCTACGCAATATTGGGCATAATGCTTAGGCTAAGCTGCGGTTACTAAATCAATGGACCCCAACGACCCTAAGCGAACTTTCGGAACTTTCGGACCGTCTGGACCATTTAGCCCAGATGGTCAAAATAGCACGCGCCTGAACTCTGGTCAGAGCCCGCCAAATTCTGTGGCAAAGCCGTATATATCAGACGACAAACTCAAACCTGGCGATATTGTTGGCGACAACTACGTCATCATCGAACTGCTTGGTGTTGGCGGCATGGGCTATGTCTACAAAGTACGCCACCTAATACTCGAAAAAATCTACGCCATGAAGACTATTAGTGGCGAACAACTATCTGAAATGGCTTGGCGCAGACTACAAGTTGAGGCCCAGGCAATTGCTCGCATTAATCATCCCAATATCGTCGGCATTCATAACTTAGGCATTCATCAAGGAACTCATCAAGGTTCTGAGCAAGTAAAAATTCCATACTATGTGATGGATTATCTTAAGGGTAAAAACCTCGCTGAAATACTCAAACGCAACAAACGCTTAAGCTTAGAAGAGAGCCTGCCACTATTTATTGAGATCTGCAACGGCCTGGGCTACGCTCACAAAAAAGGTATTGTGCATCGCGATATAAAACCAGGCAACATAGTCATTCTTGATGAAATTGATGTCAGTGGTGCCACAGTAAAAATTGTCGACTTTGGCATAGCTAAATTAGCTGGCACCATCGACCCCGACAATCAAAAGCTAACAACAATTGGTGAAGTCTTTGGCAGCCCGCTGTACATGAGCCCAGAGCAATGCGAAGGCAAACGAATTGACGCCCGCTCAGACATCTATTCGCTCGGTTGCACTTTCTTTGAAATCTTAACTGGTGAAGTGCCATTTCATGGCGAAAACCCAGTGGCAACAATGCTCATGCATAGCCAAGCTGAGCCGCGAACACTGGCAGAAGCCAGTGGCATAGATTTTCCGGAATCAATAGAACACCTAGTGGCAACAATGCTGGCCAAAGCGCCGATGAATCGCTATCCCAATCTAGAGCGAGTTGGTGATGACCTAGAAAAGATTCAGCGTGGCGAGGAAATTAACACGTCACCATACACAAATAACATCAGTCTCGACCGCTTCGGAGAGGCAAATAGTGAGAGCGTCATAGATGAAGACGAAGAAATACGAATAGTCAAGCCAACACAAAGAAAGCTACAAACATTTGCTCTTGCGGGAGCATTACTAGTGCTTGGAGCTCTTGCAGTGTTTGCATTTAGCCTAGTACTCAAATCATCGAGAACTGCGCCTGTAGATGCTGCCACTGTTCCAGGAACTGCGGCTGCAGTGGAAAAAGCAATAGCTCGATCAACAGACATAGCTACATCGATTGCTCAAGAAGAACCCCATCCGAACTTTTACTCAACTCCTTTCAATGGTGGCAAATCTATTGTCTTTAACTTTCCGGCAGATCAATCACTTGGGAAAATCGGAAATTTGCATTTTAAGATGCGGAAAGAGGCGAAAGGACAGACTATCCTAAAAGTTAACGGAAAAATTTGCCTGCTGGCAAATGAGTATCTTTGTGCCCACCCCAGCCTAATTGACCTATTCAGACCCGACGATTTATGGTCGTTTTCCATCCCTCTAACTTATGGGCAAGCTATCGACACCAAGCCGATCATGCCTCATCTAGCAAGACTGGCGAGCCTTGGAGATCTCAATCTAAAAGCAAACAAAGCCGATAACTCAATAGTTCCTTATCTAGAAAAGCTACAAAAGCTGCAGTCTCTAAATGTTAGCACCACTGATATTACTGGCGATGCTCTAGCCAAGTATAGCGGTTTGAGAAATCTCCAATTTCTAGACTTCGGCTACAACAAAGGTGTACCAGCGTTGCTCTTGGGCCTTAAGGGATCAAACAAACTTCAAAGGCTCAATATACCAGGTCCGGACCTTATGCTCACCACCGAACACGCCAAGTTAATCGCCCAATGCAAGAACCTCCGAATTCTAGACGTCGAAGCCAGCGCGCTAACTGACGAGTCTCTTCTGTTATTGAGCGAGCTGCCCAAATTGATAGAAATAAATGTAAGTGATTGCGCTGTGACAGCCGAAACAATCAAGAAAGTGAAAGCAGCACGCAAGGGTAGGCCAATCAAAATCATAACGAACAGCATCCGAAACCCAGATGCATTCGCTGGTGAATCGCCAGAAATCTGGATAAAGTAATGAGAGCTGCAGTGATACTTGCAGCCTGGGCAAGCAAATAATTGTTGAAGTGGCAGACGACTGGTTTCAGGTAAAAGTGCCAACACAAGGCTACTTTGTCAACAGCAAAGCTCCTGATTCGAAGACATACTTCTATAGACCAGACAAAAGGATTTGCAATATGATGACTTACGGCGAAGTTTCAAAAAAATCATCTCTTGCTGGTGCCATTGGTGCCATGTCTTACACCACTGAGTTTAAGTTGCCTGCAAAGCACACCGAGGTGCGCAGAAGAGGCCTTGTCTTCTTTATGTTGCTCTAATTCACTAATTGTCCTAATTCAACAGGAAACCAGGGTGTCAAACAATTGAGGAGAAATCTGATGCAGTACTGGCACCAATCGATGATCGCAAACGAGACAGAGAGCAGACATCTAGCCTCTGAACCGCACATGCGTGTTGAAGTTATGAGGATAGAAACAAAGTCGACCTCTGCCTTGTTCGACAAATATCATGGAGAATTGCTGATCGTAGTCTGGTCTGGCAATGCCACTTTACACACGGCATCAGGGGCTCAACTCTTGCAAGCTGGGGATCAGTGCCTTCTGTCTAACGGTGAAGCATTTAAAATCGAGCCTGAAATCAATGGTAATGCCATTGTTGTGCAGTTGATTTGGTCTCCAGGTTTGAGCCATTGCGAGACGTGTGGCCCATAGAGACTAAAAGTGTAAGAAATTCCGCCTGTTTTTCTTACAACTTGCAACACACATTTCTCAATTTAGTGTCACCTTAACCTCAAAGCTGATACAAAGACTCTTGTTCAGGTAGCGATCAATTGTTTTGTTCAAGGAATCCCAATGTTTAATGGCAGCCATGAGTATGCCGCCAAAGACCGCTTGAAAGACGGCACAGCAGTAATTGTAAGAGCCATAAGGGCAAGCGATAAAGACTTGCTGCAGCAACTAATGAAAGACGTTAGCGCCGAGTCGCGATATTTCCGCTTCTTCTGCGCCAAAAAATTGCTTACCAGCCAAGAACTCAAATACTTTACAGAAATTGATTTTGACAGCCACATTGGCCTAATTGTCAGCCTGTGCGACGATAGCGAAACTCCAATTGCTGTTGGCCGCTACATTACTCAAACTAAAGACGAAGGCACCGGCGGTGCCGAGCTAGCCCTGCTAGTAGGTGAAGATTATCAACGACAAGGACTCGGTAACATACTGCTCGACCATCTAGCGCAGATTGCCATTACTAAGGGTGTATCTGAGTTTGTCTGTTACATCATGCCAGAAAATAGCAAAATGCTCAGCTTTCTCCGCCATTCGAAATATCCAGTAAACCGGCTAAAGCGCTCATCTTCGGTTATTAGTATGACTGTTGATTTGAGTAGTGAGCATAAGTCGGCGTAATCCTAACTGTGAGGCAGCCAACCGGCCCGACTTTGCAGCCTAAGCGTATGACAGAATCCAACGCCCAAGCCCTTCCTGTGCGGCTAGACAACTCAGCAACTTTACTTCCTTTCGCACTTCACATCCGCGACAATCGCGAGGGGTACAGGCACCGCAGAAGAAGTTCGGGAAGGTGTCTCGAACAATTTAAGTTGCTCATTAGGGTTAACTTGAAAATACTTCTCACTACTTCCGAGCACAATAGTGTTTGTAGTATTAGTCAGTCTGCTGTCACCCTGTTTACGAGCTAACTGGTTGGTCTTTTGAATCAGACTACTCCAACCGCAGGAACCGACCTCTTCCAGAAGTCGGGCAGCGGCAGGCCCGTCTTGTTCCTTCACAGCAGCATAAAGATCCGCGGCTTTTCCATCAGATACTTCAAAATACTTAGCCATTAGTATCCCCTAAAAATGAGTTGTTCAGTTTTGATTCACTCTAGGGCACCAATATTGGCTAACTGCTGGCACGAAATGCGGGAAATACGCTATACGAGATGCAGGGGTTCAACACTTCGAGCAAGAAAACAATCAGGCGAGTAGCCTTTGAATTGCACACTGTTCATGAAGAAACCGAATCTAGTAACAAGTCAAAACGCTTTCATAGACGCTTCTGCTCGTTCAAGCAAATGCAATGAAACAATTTCAGCGGCTTCGAAATTTTGCGCTAGCCTGGCATCGTCGGCAATCTTATGGAGCCGTTCTTCCTCAAGCGCAGATAAGCATTCCGGAGACAGCGACTGAAGGTGCAGCCGTTGCTTCGCCCGTTCGCAAGCGAAGGTCGAATTACTAGTAAACGCTGCAATCATGCCCATCAACGAAAGAGGAACAGTTGAAAAAGCAATGCATACCCTGAACACGTCTTTCAGAAGATCAGGATAACCGGGCAGAACGCCAAACAAAACCAATTCGGCTTGGCTAAGGGGAACAATCCAAAGCGCTAGAAAAATGAAAACCATGGAACCGAATACAAATCTAGCCGGGTGTCTTGGACTAACAGCAGGGATAAATTGTGCTCTTCTCGCTCGCAAAACCTGCACTAAGGCAAGAAGGGGGACTACATCTAAAATCGAAATGACAACGCCCCAAAGCATAAGAGTCAAATGACGAAAGAGAAAGCTGTGAAATGAATCTCCTGGCAAAATCGCATAACTTACGCTGGAAAGGAAAATAGCAGCCTGAACATTGGCAAGGATGAGACCATACAGGTAGATATCCAATCGCTTAATCGCAAAGGCAATGCGCCCGTCATCGGCACTACGCTGCCCACTCCCAGCTGCATTAATTGACAGCTCAGCTGGCCGTAGCACCCAATAGTGCTTTTTAATCCCACAAACCAGAATTAGAAACGCCATAACCACAGTAGGAATCATGATAGCAATGGTAGTAGCATCAAAGAAGTTGAAATAGTGCAGGTTGTAGAAGGTATTCATCGCTACTCGCTTGACTCTGCGGCAATTCGCATCTACTCAGATCTGTATCTTAAGGTGGTCAACAACTTTATTCCAAATTTCTGTGCGGGACAAAGGGGAGATCCCCATTTGCGCGGCTGGACGTTGGGTATATGCTTAAAAAATGAAGAGCAATCGAATATTAGCCAATATAACCGGCTTCGTAGCAATCATTGCTTCGTTCATTTTCTGTTCGACGGCATTTGCTGAGTGCGAAGGTCCATGTGCTGGTCAAACCAATATTGCCGCTTCAAACAAGCTAAACAAGCTTGGGCACCGCGAATACGACCGCTTCAACTACATTGGCGCTGCGACCTATTATTCAAAAGCAATTGAATTGAACCCAAGGCTGACTCTGGCCTATGCATGTCGCGGCGACTGCTACCATCTCATGGGAGATTGCGCCAGAGCCATCTCTGACCTTAACAAAGCAATTGAACTAGACCCAAGCGATGCCGATCTGCTTGCTGACAGAGCGGCAGAAAAGCTCCATTTACATGATAATCCGGGAGCACTAGCTGACTTTGATGCGGCCATCAAGATGGGCCAGGACCACTACTTTATCCATTGCTCCAGAGCTAAGCTGAGACTGCAGATGGAAGATTTCAACGGTGCAATCGCAGACTGCGACAAAGGCCTTGCACAGTTCCCACAGACCGCAGCCTTGTACTGGTGCAGAGGAGAAGCATACGAGGCCTTGGGGAACCTGCCCGAAGCACTTCTTGACTATAGCAAAGCCATTGAAATTCACCCGACTCATCTCGGCGGTTACGAGAAAAGGGCATTCGTAAATTTCAAAATGGGCGATATCGCAGGCGGAATTTGTGACTTCGTTCACTCTCGCATTGATGATTTTCCATCACTACCAACGGCGTTGCTGATTGTGCTGTGTCTAGAAATATTAGAATTCACCCCTGCAATCATCGAAGTTAAGTCGTGCTTGCGCTAAAAATTGCTAACACAGATAAATCCGACACGTAAGTATTTGAGATTTGGACTTGGGCTCAACGAGAGCGCAAACTAACTCCGGAAGGCTTTTGCCTGGAGTATTCATTAACATAGGAATGAAAATCAAACTCGGCATCCAATGGTGCTGGCAGCTCTATTGGAATGGCTCTAAAGGGCTGCGCTAGCTTCACAGCGTTAAGAGCAGATTGATCAGACGCCATACACCCAGAACTAACAGATATTGCCAGATTGCCAACTTCTCCATTGCGATTCAAGCTAAATCTCACCACTGCGTGCCTACCATCTTTAGGTGGCAACCAGGATCGCTTTATTTTCCTATTAAGGTCACGCTTATAATCCCGAAGAGCTTCACTGTATTTATCAATTGGCGCGCCGATAGAGGCGGCTGGGTGCTCGACCAACTTATTGTGTGTTTTGGAATCATCACTTTCGGCGCCGCAACAAGGAAGTTGACTGAAGTTTAAACTACAAAAAGCTAGTAACGTGGCCAATACTATTGCAGAATTTCTTGTTAACCGAAATCTCAAAATCCACCTCTTAGATCAAGAAACTTAAACACTCATTGTGCCATCACCGCCAACTCAATGCTTCAGGGAATTGACTAGATCTAACCGGTCAAAGTCGGTAAATATCGAATTAATACTTTTAGTATCGCTTTAGAGTAGCTGTGGGCCAGGGCTTGCCAATCCGGGTATATCTCCAAAACCGGTCTGACAGCGCAGCCAAATATACAGGTCAAAATGAGCAAGAAGCAAAAGCGTGACCCCAAAACCTTGATGATGAACGCTCTGGCCAATCACTTTGGCAAAGTCGCCCTGTCAGAGTTGATTACCGCCACACGTCAGTTTCCCATTACAGCCAGAGTCGATTTGCAGCGGGCACTAGACAACATCTTCGCTGAGAAATTTGAGGCAAAGGCGTTCGGAGCACATCGCACCTACGGCTTTTCCGCCCTTGGTTTTTCAGACTGCATGACTGACGACAACGATCCAGTCCTGATCGGCCCGTTGCAATACGATGAGGTGGATATTGGCGACGAATTCCCAGCGCGCTGCATGAAGCAGGTGCTTTGGACATGCCGGGATGGCAAGACACTCTTCTCGGTGATTCTAGCCCTGCCTGAGCGGCATTCTGAAGAAGGTATATCGCTCACGATTGCTGTTCCGCCAGGCGAGGTAGGGTTAGCATTATCGAGAATGTTCCTTCATGAGTTGGAACAGTTGGTCAATCGCAACAGCTCATTCAGAGGCAAGGTGATATCACTCGAAAAAGCTTCACGTTATTCAGGTAAGTCTGGCTCAGTGCGAGTTCACAAGCTAAGACAAGTTATACGCGAAGAGGTGATATTGCCCGCGAAGACTTTGCAACTTTTAGAGCGCAACGTCACTGAGTTTATTCAGTTTCGTGCCAAACTTCGTGAACTAGGTATGCCAGTAAAAAAGGGGCTGCTCTTCTACGGGCCACCCGGAACAGGGAAGACACACACTATCCATTACTTAGCCAGTCAGTTACCAGACCATACCACTTTACTGATAACGGCCAATCAAGTAGGTCTTCTCGAAGAGTACTGCGCTCTCGCTAGATTCTTGCAGCCAGCAATGCTTGTAATCGAAGACGCTGATCTCATTGCCAGAAATCGCGACAATATGAATAGCCCCTGCGAAGAAAGCTTGCTCAATCAGCTTTTGAACGAAATGGATGGCCTTCGAGAAGATGCGGAGATTTTGTTTGTTCTCACAACAAATAGACCAGAACAACTAGAAACAGCACTATCGTCGCGCCCTGGTCGAATCGATCAATCAATTGAATTTCCGTTGCCTGATGAAGAGGGAAGGCGAAAGTTAGTCAAACTATACGGGCGTGGTTTGAGTATTGGAGACAAGCTGTCAGACATGATCGTAAAGAAAACCGACCATGCTAGCCCAGCATTTATCAAAGAGCTTATGCGCCGCTCTGCGCAACATGTTCTTCAAGCTGGCGGCAAAGATGTATTACAAGAAGAGCACATAACCCTGGCCCTTGAAGATATGCTCTTCAGTGGCGGCAGTCTCAATCTCAAGCTTCTTGGTGGTGCTATGACTGCAGCCGGTGAATAAAGAAAGCGAGAATTGGCAGATGCAAGGCAAGAGGTTGGCACACATGCTCTTTCTAAAATTATGCATTTCTCTTGTCATTTTAAATACAATTGGGATTACGCCTTGCCAAGCGGATGAAGACGGGTTTCATCGATCAAAGTTTGAGAATCATGGCGTGCAATCTGAAATAGCGTCGCATCTTCAACGACGCAGACATTGGGGCTTTATCGACAAGAGCGGCAAGTTTGTCATCCCACCTCGCTTTGATATTGTTGAAGGATTCAAAAATGGCTCTGCAGTAGTAAGACTTAATGGCAACTGCTTTCATGTCGACAGGACCGGTAAAGCATTAGATCAAGAAACCCCTTCCATACAGTTCTTTAGCGAGATTCAAAATGCCCGCTGGGCAAAAGAGGCACTTGAAAAAGCAGAAGCTGGAAAGAAAATATTTAAGGGCGATATCTATGATGTAAATGGAACTAGCTTCGTTGCCCACGCCAGTCAAGTGAAACTTGAACCATTCGTTGACGGGCTTGCCATGTGTAAGTTTCCTCCAGAACTTCTGGTCAAAATAGACTCAGAAAACACGAAATCAACAGATTCAAATCGATTTACGATTGACAAATCAGCAGGGCCGCTAGCCAGCGATAGAAACTTGAACGCCTGGGGTTTCATCAACGAACAAGGTCATCTCGTTATTCCACCCCGATTCTACACCGCAAACAATTTCAAAGATGGCATTGCATCTGTAGATAGCTGGAACAGCAAGCTCCAACCCAATGCCCAAAAGAGCGGTTTCATCAAAAAGGATGGAACACTAATTGGCAACCAATATTTTGAATGTGCTTGGCCTTTCGAAAACGGATTTGGCATTGTAAACCGAGATAAGAGTGGTTCGGCGTCCGATGAATGGGGCTTCATTGATGCAGACGGCAAGCAGATTTGGGGTGACTATTGTTGGGTACATGCTTTTGCTGAAGGCTTGGCCGCTGTTCAAACACGGTCTGGAAAATGGGGCTACATAAACACTCAGGGTCGCATAGTGATACCAGCGAATTTTGAATTCGTTCAAGAACAATTTTCGGACGGCATTGCATTCGTAAGGGTTGATGGGCTTTACGGATACATCGATACCACCGGAAAATTTTTAATACCACCAACTTTCTTCGATGCTGGCACATTTCACGAAGGATTAGCTGCCGCTGCAGTTAGTGCGTCGTTAGATGAAAAAAACAAAATTCTGCTAGCAAATGGTGATTTACATTGTGGATTTATAAATCGGTTCGGTCATCAGGCAATTGCCCCAAAATTTACAGGCGCTAGAAACTTTTCGGAAGGACTCTGTGCTGTTCAAAGCGGAACAAAATGGGGATTTATCAATGACCGCGGAGACTGGATATTATCTCCAAAATACGACAATGCCTGTCCATTTTCAGAAGGTCTTGCAGCGGCTCAAATAGGAGACAAGTGGGGTTTTATTGACAAGAGTGGGAAGTTCATCATCGCTCCAACCTTCCCAGCGTTGGATATGCATGGAGAGCTCGTTAGGTACCCAAAACGTTTTAGCGAAAGCTTCGCACTTCTTTGCGGCTCAGATTTCGACTGGCGCTTCGTCAATCGACAAGGGGTAGAAGCTTTTCCGATGCCATGCGCCGGTGGTCCATCCAATAGCGAAATAGCAAAGTTATTTTCTGAAGGGCTGGCAGCAGTCGATGATAGAGATTTCGGCAACTGCGGTTATGTCGACCACAAAGGGGTGCTGCGAATTCCGCATCAATTTCAAGAAGCCAGCTCCTTTTCAGAAAGTCTTGCCGCAGTCAAATTCTCACCTCGACCAGAGAAGACAATGCAAGTAGCCGCACCATTCGATTTTCCAAGTAAAGACGCGAAAGCTATACCAGCTAAGTTTGGCTACATAAATCATGAAGGAAAATTCGTAATAAAACCAAACTTTGACTTAGCCCTGCCATTCAAAGAGGGTAAGGCGGGATTTGGCTTTACGCTGTCACCAGCGGAAGTGCGGGCTAGAAAAGAGAAGTATATCTGGGACCCCGGCAAAGACTGGCCTGCAAGATGGGGCTTTATTAATCCATCGGGAACGGTTGTGATACCAGCAAAATTTGATCAAGTCGGTTCGTTTTCACTTGGTCGCGCAGCAGTTAAGATTTCAGAGAAATGGGGCTTCATTGATCAAACGGGCAAGATTATCTGCCCGCCAAGATTCGAGGACGCAAGGTCATTTTCTGAGGGTCTGGCTGCTGTCAAGATCAATGGAAAATATGGCTATATTGATAGGACTGGCAAGTTAGCGATCAAACCAAAATACTGGCAGGCCGGCTCGTTTTCAAATGGACGGGCACTAATTGCTATTCCGGGGCCAGCGCATCAACGCGCAACCACAGATCAAAGCTGGCTAGAAAGCGAGCAGCCATTCTTGCAGAGCAGTCAATTCGACCAACGCCTGCACGCAGAAAGGCATGAGTCATGGGAAGGGCATCCTTAACCGATAAGCAATTTACTTTTGCTCAAAATATGGATTTTTCAAGATCGGAAGCAAGTCAGTTTGCTTCGACGGCTTTTGCAATTCAACTTCTTTCACCAATATTGAGGGCGTCACAATCGTGCAAGTGGAACCGCTAGAGAGCGATCCCAGAGCCCCGGCAGCAGCTGAGCTGGTGGCGTAAGCCTTAGTATCGTCGCCGGTGGCTTCAATGTCACGCAATACGCGCATGCTTAAGTTGCCAAATTGGCCGCCGCGCACCAACTCTTCATGGCCGTCGGCAACAGAAACCCGCACTATCTCTACCGGCCCAGAAAGCTTCACCTCAGACGATTTGCCAAACAAACCAAGCATGCTCGACAAAAGTGACTGGGGCGAAAGGGCACCACTAATAGAGTTAGCCAAGCGCCGAACAATCAAAACTTCTTTCAAGCCTTCTTCTTTGCCAAGAACAATTAAACGCTCTCTCAATTGTGCTGGCGTCAATTTCATATCAGAACGTATATAAAGGTTTTGAGCAGCGCCGCTGCCAGCATTACCATGACCATTGCTATGTTTTACAGTCTTTGATGGCACGCGACTCATGGCGAAAACTTTCAGTATGCCCTTATCAATTAGAGTAATTCTCTCAGCTTTGACACCATCATCATCAACAAGATAGCTGGTAAGAATGTTGGTATTGCCAAATTTCTTACTCAACGGATCATCCACTACTGAAATGAAAGCAGGTAGTACCCGCGTACCAATTTTCTCAGCAAATGGATTTGCACTCGACCCTTCCATCGCACCAAATTTGCTAAGCGGAGCAGCTTTGTAGCCTAGGTGCGGTTGCAAAATATCGGCAAAGAACGTTGAGGCCGCTTCACCTTCAAACAAAATCGGGCCGTGGTATTCCTCTATTTCAGGAGCCGCGATTAGCTTAGTTACTCGCTCTGCCAATTTGTTTACCTGCACTTCTAGCTCAGCAGCAGAAGGCAGCCCCTCGCTGTTTAAGGCGGTAATAGACTGAGCATCAGCAACCACCGAACCATCAGCACTTTGGCCACTGGCCGCTATAACCAAGCGACACTCAGTGTGAGGCAGGCGATGGTAGAAGCCCTCACTATTGACAAACCAACGGGTAACAGCATCTTCGTCTAGTTTGACAAATGACTTTTGCACTTGCGGGTACTTGCGAAATATTGAGGACAAATGAGCAACAAGCTCGCTTACCTTTTTGTCGTCGCCTACTAGGCGGCAAGTCTCGCCGACGATTACTACAGGCTCTTCTCTAGACATTGACTCGGGCAAGTCTTTGACATTGTTCTCAACTAAGTATGCTTTCTTAGCAGCTAGATCTTCAATTGCTCTTTTGTAGGCTTCATCTGTTTTTAGCCAGGCCTCATGACGAATGGCATCATAGTTATCATCACAGGTTATTGAGCTGCCGCTGGGCAAATTGCCGAATAGAGCTGACAGCGCACCACCAGAGCCCATGCCCGAGCTATCGAGAGCATAGTCGCCTTCGCGCATCACCACAGATAAGCTACGAGTACGTGAGCGGTAATCAGAATTGAGAGCACCAAAGGAAGCAGCTACGTGATGAGTATCAAATTGATCGAGACAATAAGAACCAAAATATGGGCCCTTATACTGATCGAGACGCAACCGACTGATACTGCGTTTCATTTCATCTTTTAAAGCACGACCAACCACATCCTCTTCATCTCTATCTGCAGCGTAAGCACAAAGCGGAGCCATGGCAAATACTGAAAGTCCTAGCGAAACAGCCAGCAATAGTGACTTAGTTTGCATGGAGATTCTAGTCTGTATTTTGAACTTCATTATTTTGCCTCCTCCTTATCAAAGAGAGGGGCGGGTAAGAGCGGCGGCTTCTCTTGCGCTTTTGACTGTAACTCGACCTCGATATTACCAACCAACAAACTAGGAGAAGTGGCAGATACTGGCACCCAACCTGACTCGGCACCACAAGTGCCATTAAAAGTATCATCATCATCGCCAGCGCAAACTATGCGCTCTAGAGACGAGAGTGGCGTGCCAACTAAGTCAACACCGCGCAAAAGCTCGTCGGGTCGGCCATCTGTAAATACTTTCCAGACTCTTAGTGGGAGCAACTTAAATGACTGCGGCATAAATGTTTGAGTCATAGTAAAGCCACCAGCAATCTCATCAAATAACAAACCGTAGGGCTTTCCTTGCTTCTTCGCTTCAGCCACAAGCATCTGCCTTAGCTCGGCCATTGGTACTCTTTTAGAAGAGTCGACAATTAGGTTGCCTTGGCGCGCCACCACGGCATGCCCTCTTGAGGAGCGACCGTGACCATTCGAACGAGAAAAACCTTTAATAGGAGAACGGGCCATCAAAAAGTTTTTGAGTATGCCTTGGTCGACCAATACTACTTTCTCAGCCGGCACGCCTTCATCGTCGTATTTATAATAACCATTCAAAGGCTTAGTGCCAAAGCGCTGCCGCGTAGGGTCATCCATCACAGAAACGAATGGAGGCATAATTAGTTGACCGACTTTTTTAGTGAAGGTGCGGCCCTCTGATTCATCTTTTTGTCTGTGGCCTTCAATTCTATGGCCAAAAATTTCATGGAAGAATACACCAGCTGCCTTGGCTCGCAAAATCGCAGGGCCAGCGTATGGTTCGGCCCTTTGAGCGGCCTTCAGACTAGTCAAGTCTTCAGCCAGTTTGCGCACCATTTTTTCTAAAGCAGCGTCATCTGGTATTTCACCTGGGTTGCTTGCCTCTACACCATCAAAAAGCCAAAGCTTCATACCATCGCTGGCGGTGGCAGTTACAGTAGAAGAAATTCTATATTGAATGCGCTCATCGACAATATTAGTGCCTTCACTATTGACCAAATAGTGTTTGGTTTTGGAAGCTGAGAAAGAAATATTAGAGTCTTGCACTGCCGGATAAAGTTTATAGAGAGCGGACAAACGTCGCACACGCTCTTCCCAGGCGCTTCGATCAGGAGAGAAGGAACTAGAGGGTAAAGTTTCAGAGTGAGGTTTTTCTAGAGAAAAATCGTCAGAAGTATCATCTTCTTCGACTTTGACACCCTTATTAGTTACGACTTTCCGAAACTTCTTCTGGGCTTTTTTAAAAGCTGAATCAGTGCGCTGCCACAGAGCTGTGCGGATTGCGGCTTGATCATCACCAAGAGGAAAAGCTGGTCCGCCGCTACCAAAATCCATAGAGTCAAGCCCAAGATCGTTGTCTCTGAGCTTATGACTGCTGTCAACTTTAGGGCTGCCCACCCGCAAATCGATATCAAGACTGCGTGAATGGTCGTTGTTTTCTTGCGAATACAAAGCGCCATAATCAGCCTGCACAGTCAGTGACTCGACGTCATAGAGAGAATAAGAAAGAAAGTAAAGTGGTGCCTCTCCAGCATTTTTCAGATTGGCAAATGAGCGATCAAGTTCAACGCGCATTGCTGCCAACAGTGGGCTTTGTATCAATTTGCTCTGAGATTTCTCATGATTGCCTGAATTCTTCTCTAAATGTTTTGTCTCATGCTTCGCCAGGTGCCTTCCCGGATGTTTTGTCTCCGCTATTGATTGTGCCGCCGCTGGCAGCATGATGCAAATTGAAAGGGAGAGACCGAGTAAACAATTTAGATCAGGTAGACAAAGGAATTTATCCCTTTGAAATCTATTTTGGAGAGGCAAAAGATAACACTCGCTAGTAAGTATAAAAATTATCAAGCCTCACAACTTGGATTGCAAGCATTTGCAAGTAATTATGGCTGACCTGCGATCTTCGCGAAATACCCCTATTGACGGCCTAGACTAGCGATTCGCTGACCGAGGCCCTAGAGCTAAAAACAAGAACGCTTGACAACGCTAGTTTACATGTATAATAGGACATCCCCATTAATAGCTACGATGAAGATTAATACGCGTTTTTGCTCAGTTCTAGCAGCCTGTATTTCACTGACAGTTCTCAGTGGCACGGCAGCTTGGGGCGAAACTGTTTCAATGCTTGCTGTGCCGATTAGTGCTTCAAGCAATGCTTCAAGCTCGCCTTTAGCTTCATCGTTAACAAACGGCGATAAACTGAGCAAACTCGAAGAACACTACTTCGGCCATAGCTTTGCCAGTGAAAAAGAAGAGAAAAGGCTCCGTCGCCTTGAATATTTGGTTTTTGGCCAATCAAACGAGTCAATCGATAGCAACAGTCGTGTCGCCAACATTGAACAAATCGTAGCGGCCTTAGCGCAGAAAAAGGTAGACGACCAAGCCAAAGCTGCCGCAGCTGAACTTGCGGCAATAACAGCAGCGAAATCAGCCAAAGCCGAAAAGCCCGTTAAGCTCACTTTTAACAAAGCCTATGCTCTAGCAGCCCAAGAACTCAAGCAGAAGCGCTATCACGCCGCCGCTGACGCCTTTCTCAGAGTTATTAACCTTAATCCCCGCTACTCACCAGCCTATGCCTACCTTGGCGATATCTTAGTCAAGCTAAAAGACTACGAAGGCGCCAAAGAAGCCTACCGGGCGGGTTTTGAAGTAGATCCTTTCGGCCAATATGGTCGCTATGGCAAAGCAAAGCTAATGGGCTTAGCTAGACGTGATGCCACAATACGCACACAGCCTCAAGATTCTCAACTGATTGTCGAGCGCACCCTCAAGCTCATCAACAAACAGTCAAGTGATCTGAGCAGTATCCATGCCGCTGAAGGCCAAAGATGGTCGCGCTGGCGTACCGACTTGGCTAACATTCAATTGCGCCGTATTGCCCAAGAAAGCAATACTAGTGTCAACTATTTAGGCAGGCGCGGTTATCAAGGATACGACGATCGCGAACAATCTAATTTAGCCAATATACGAAATAACTATGTGCGCAACGATGCCGCCGTTCAGGCCACTAAAATTCGCGCGGAAGCAGCACGCAAAGCCGCCTTTGTCGCCCAAAGTGCCGCTGATCTCAAAGCACAGATGATGCAGCCGGTAAGACCAGGCAATGCCAAATTACGCGCACTGGGTACAAACCTCTATGTGCGCTATTATGGCAACGATACTCCGAGCTGGAACGATGGCCCAGTGGCCGATGATGCTCCAGTTGAGTTGGCCGCCAAAGCGCATAAACTCCGCTAACATCCAGGAAAATAAGATGGCAAGCAAATCAATCAGAGTCAATCGAGTGGCCCTTGCTGCTTTAATTTTCTCGTCTTTGACCGTAGGCTCGTGCTTGACCTTAGGCTCAGCACTTGCCCCTCAAGCCAATGCTAGCCCCGGCAAACCAAAAACCATCCCTGATGAACTCTGCACCCAACCAGGAAGAGTAGAATCAGCCCGCGAACTGATTGCCGAGGGTAAAGACTTTAGACTGAACGCCTCACAATCAACAGTCAATATGCGCGATGCAATTCGCAATGCCCGTGGCCTCACCGGTGGTGCCAATAAGTTAACTAAGATGACGGCTGCTCATGTTGATCAATACAAAAGCGACCTTAATGCCTTTAGAGATCACGTCAACCTTTACAGGGCTCACCTTGATCAAGTTGAGCGCGACATTGGCCACTGCAAAGAAGCAGAAAAACAATACAAAGAGCACGCTAAAAAATACACCATGCACGTTGATCAATATCACCTGCCACCAATACCGCCACCGCATCTTTGCCCCAACATGATGATCTCTCAGGCGGAAAATGCCAAACTTGCTCATCAGATGCAGGCCGACCAAGAAAGGCTCGCGCGGGCCGAGCTAGATCTGTCTAACGCTGAAGGCCGTCTAGCCAACGCCAAACGCGAGAATGCCAATGCCGATGGCGAGCTTCTCAAGCGCAGCAAAGTTGTAGAAGCAGAGCGCAACTTAGCTGGCGAATTTGAGTCACTAAAGACCGAATTGTCTCTACTGAACACTCAGCATAAAGCGCTGTTGGCTGGCGGCAAACTAGCCAGCCCAACTCTTGGAGTTTCGAAAGTTTCTGGCACTGTCAAAGGAAAAGCCAAATAAATGCCTGAAGATCTGCAACATCCATATTGGGATATCTATTCCAAACTGGTTGACCTGCGCTCAGCCAACACAAAAGAGTCAGCCAAACAAATCGTAGAACTGGCTAATCTAGCCGATTTAGACCAAATCAAGAAAGCATCAATTAAGATGCATTCACTTCTACCGTTTTACAACGCCAAAGCTATTGAAGAAATTTTCTTCGAGTCGTTGAGAGAAAAGTATTCGTATTCAGTACTCTCAAAACAAATTCTCGATCTCATTGCCGCCCACGGCCCCCTGGTAGAACTAGGTGCTGGCAACGGTTACAACGCTTGGCTCTTGCAACAAATGGGCGTTGAGACAATTGCTCTTGATGCCTTTCCGGTAGAAGAAGGAAAGAATTGGTTCTTCAGCACCAGCATTGTTGGCCTGCCGACAACCAACGGCAAGAGTTGGACGCGCATTGAAAAAGGCGACAGTAGCTCGGTAGTCAACTATACAGACTACACCCTACTGATGTGCTGGCCGCCGCAAAACACAATGGCTTTCAAAGCACTAACTGAATACAAGGGTCAGAAGATTATTGTGATTGGCGAAAAAACTTGCTGCGCTAGCAAGGCTTTTTACAAGAAGATTGCCAAAGAATGGAAACTCCTACACACTGGATTGACAGGAAGCTGGGACGCCAACCACAAAGAATATCTTGAAATATATTCGCGCAACTAAATCTAAAAATCTAAGGCCGCCAGATAATCCAAGGGTCACCGGCAATGCCAAAGTGCTTCCACGAGCCTTCCATACGCTTGCCATCTGCGCTCATTTTGAAGTTAGCCTTACCCAGCATCAAATTCCAATTCTGCCAGTAAGTCAACTTAAGCAAACCAGTTTTGGGGTCGAACGTGCCAGAGCGAAACACCCCTCTGTTCTTGTCTGCATCTTGAATCCAATAGCCAGTAACTTTGACCGGTTTATCGTCCACTATGGCACCATGAACAAGGGTAACTTTACCCCAGTTGGAATCCCACTGCCCATCAACACCTTTGCGAAAGGCAGTCAAGTCTCCAGCGCCTCCGGAAGCGGCTGATGAAGCGCCAACAGAAGCGGTAGCCTCAGTCTTTTTCGATGCATTGGCACCAGCTGGCTGGTCATCGCTACTAGGCTCGAAGATTAGTGATTGCCTAGGCTTAGTGGGAGGAAGAGCCAGAGCCAAATCAGCACCTTGCCACTTACTGCGCAACACCGGTGTCTGCAACTGTGCCCGATCTCTCAGCACTTCAGCTTGTACATCTTGCTTTAAAACGGCAAAAGCATTACCTAGTGTTGTTGCTGCACCATCTTTTGAAAGTGCGGCGATCAAATGCTTGGTAAAAACGCCATTAGTATCATTCTTTGATTCCCATGATCGCTCGTTGGGTGCACTAGAAGAAATTACCAATTGTCCTGTGCCTTGGACTACTTCATCAGCATCAATATTGCTTACCCGCACTATGCCTTTGCCATCAGCTGCAGTGGCACCACTATGACAAGCATCTAAGAAGATAACAATTCGATCTGAATGCACGCGGCCCTTAATCATATGCACCAGATCTTGCATTGGAATACCAGTAGCGTAAAGATTATCGACTTCAGTATCGTGGGCAATCAGATAATTGACACCACCCTCATCAATATCAGAAGGGCTGCCATGGGTAGAGAAGTAAAGCACGACAAGATCAGACGGCATAGCAAGCCTGGGCAGCCACTTGCTGCCCAGTGACTCAAGAATGTTTTTACGAGTAGCTTTGTCATCAGTTAAAAGCAGTACATGATCTGGCGAAAAATTCTCACGCTTGATCAAAAAATTTGCAAAATCAGTGGCATCTTTGGCAGCAAACTTAAGATTGATTTTCTCATCGTTGAACTTACTTATGCCAACAATCAATGCCCACTTATCAGCGATAGGAGCGGCGATAGGAGTGGCCACAGGAGTAGAAACAGGCGATTGACTATCAACAGCCGGCTTTCGCCCTGACTCTGGCTTTGGCCCAGGGGCGACAGCTAGCGCTGTCGGAGTAAGTATGACAAGCCCGGCAAGTACAGCAAGCACGGCAATAGGAACTAGAGTAAGAGTTTTTTTCAAGAGGCATTCTCCAAGGCCACCATTATAGCTGAAGCCCTTTCACCATATTTAGCTTTAATTTGTTGCTCAAAAATCTGCCACTGTTTCGTCGTGTCTTTGACCGCAATCTCACGAGCAAGATCAAAAAACGTTTTGCCCTCACGACCGACCATTACCTGCCCCTCAAGCTGCTTTACGCTATCCTTATTAAGCTCCATATGCAATAGTTGACCAGGCCTGAGAGCGTAGTCTAAAGCAGATTGCCGATCTTCCGATTGCTTACGAGCAGTATACTCAGCTTCGCTGCGAAAAGTCAGCTCTGGGTGCTGAGCCCGCAGTCTGCGAACATTGTCTTTATGACTTAAAAATGGCTCTTGCTTGAGGTTGCTCTCATAGTAATAGTAACAAGTGCGAATAGATTCAGGAATCTTACTACCAACGCTGCGATCAATGGGCTCCATTGGCTTGTCTTGAGAAAGCAGCCATTCTACATAATTAGCATGTGAGTAAAAATCGTGAACAGTGTGCATAGCCTCGCCTAGAGCATAAAGAGCCAGACGACAAGCACCAGCATCACTATCTGCCCGACCAGCCAAATCAACAGCCTTGCTAGTTTGTTCATCTATGTAGAGAAAGGCACCTTTGATCTTGTTGTCACAAGCATGGTGTTCAGGTATTTTCCACTTATTTGAGAATGGATTATCCTGACTATCCATTCCTTTTGCCATAAATCCAAGACTGGCCTTGCTGAGCTTAAACGGCTTCAAGCCTTCCTCTAAGATAGCTCGATGGATATTGTTACCAGCAGGAAACGTCATAAAGGCCGATGCTGATGGCACTCCAATAGCAATCGAAACACAGAGCAAAAACGCCAATAAAGCCTGATCAATATTAGTGCGCTCAAACTTAGAATGATCAAACTTAGAATGATCAAACTTAGAATGATCAAACTTAGAGTGATCAGACTTGCTCCGCTCAAACTCAGGCCAGCCAAATTTCATTCTCAAAAGTTCCTTTTGCATCTTTGCTGCAGGCATAGAGGTACTTTAACCGATTGCCGGGCAGCTAAAGCAGGCAATTCTAAATACCAGCTTAATTCCCAGGGTGTTGTCAAGAGGGACGATATAATCGGTGCATTAGTACAACGGAGTTGGTTATGTCACAACTTTACCTAACTGTCCTGTTTATTATTACCGGGGGGATTGGTGCCATCGTTGGCGACAGACTAATGAGAGGAAGATATCGCCAATACTTTTGTCTAGGTTCTCTGCTTATGACTGGTGCCCTGCTCTTTGGCGTCCTTGCAATATGTTGTAATTGGCCCGATAGCTGTCTTGTACTTACAATAGTTATTGTCTTCTTCAGCCTGATTTTGACCATTGGCAATGATGTCTGTGATCAACTCACTGGCAAAATGCCTAAGGCTGGAGACTGGTGGCTGCTAGATGAAGACAATGACATTGTCTCTAACTCAATTGGTCTTGTGGCTATTCTCGTTATTGCTGGCTTAGTGGTTGTTCACGGAGTACTGCACAGCAATCATGATCTACTTAAAGCTGTCTCAGGCTTTCGTAGCGATTTCAGGAATATTTATTTCGGTGATGGGCGGCCTGCAGAAGCCAGCTCCATCCAAGCTGATGCTAGTGTAAATACAAAGCCTATAATTGCCTCCGCGAAAAAATCCACCAAACTAACAGCAGCCCAAACCAAGTCAAAGACTACCTCAAAACAAATTCATAACACCAAAGTTAACGCCAAACATAACCATCCTGTGCATGTAGTGCGGGTCGCCGATAGTGTTTGAGTGAGAGTGAGAGTGAGAGAGTGTGTGTGAAAGCTACTTTCGTATCACTTCGTCCGCATTGGCGACATAGCGTCCGGCCTGCGTAGGAGTCAAATCATAGCTTCTAGCAAAGTGTGTAATCAGCCATATTAGAGTGCCAGAAATCATGGCACAACCGAGGACAATCGCCAAGCTGATATAAACGCAGATATTTAGCAGCGATTGCCGCAATACTTTCATCTCACCGGCCAGCGATGCCACTTGTGCTTGCAAGACGTCGACAGAACCTGACAATTGATTTACCGGTGGCGCCAAATTGCGCACACTAGGCTCAAGGTTGGTCAGCGGTGCAGCAATACCATCAAGGGGTTTTCTCAGTTGGTCTAGGGGTTGAACTAAGCTCTCGATTGGCTTGGGCAGCGAATTCATACTGCGCTGCAAATGATCAATTGGCACATTCAATTCATGAATTGGCTTTGACAGATCTGTTAATGGCTTACGCAAATCGGCAATCGGTTGCTTCAAAGCACCAATTGGTTTGCGCAATTCGACGATAGGTTGCTTGATTTCCACCATCGGCTTTTGCAAATCTTCTAGTGGTGCTTTCAATTCACCGACAGAAGTTTGGATACCAGTCAATGGTTGTTCCAGATTGCGCAAAGGACTCTGCAGCGCCTTCAAATTATCCTCTGTCGCCTTCAGCGGCGCTCCGACATTCTCTATCAAAGGAGTCAAAATCACTTTGCTGTCGTGAGCAATGCGCTTGAACGGGTTAAAGTAAAATGGAATTTTCTCTTTTGCGACCTTGCTTTTTTCGTCCGCTTGCTCAACTAATTTGGTCGCCTTGGCCTTGCTCAAGGTCTTCTTGATGCTAAGGGCAACGGGAGCAACTGGCTCGGTAGCGGCAGGTTGATTGCTCTCAGTCTCTCCAGCCCAAACTGGAAGGATTGAGGCTAGCAGTAGGCTGCCTAGCAAAATAATATTAAAAGAACTCATGAATCTCCAAAACAAGACAGAAGAAGCACTTGGTCAGCCAGCGCCAAAGTCGTCAAGAGAGTATAAACCATGTCAGCAGCAGCTATATTAAAAGCTCTTCTTTAATGTTGCTTTCATGTCATTGGGCTAAATTAACTAAGCTTCCAACAGTGAGAGATTGAAACGCATGTCAACCTTCGTCAGCCGCCGTCCAGATGGTACTGTCACCCTATTTATCGACGGAGATCTGCAATTTGACCAACGTGACGAAAAAATTTATCACGAGGGTTTGGCCCAACCAGCGCTCAAGTTAGCAGAGAAGCGCTTGACAGAAGGCACACAATTAACAGACCCAAAGACCTTGAAAGCCCTCATTATTGGCGGTGGCGACGGCTTAACGGCCCGGGAGCTGCTCAAATCGGCAAAAGTTGGCAGCATTGATTTGGTTGACTACGACCCAGAAGTTCTCAGCCTAGCTAGAAGCGAATTTGCACAACTTAACGCCAACAGCTTGACCGATCCACGTACAACCGTTCACGTCACTGACGCCTGGCATTTTGTAGAAGAATATCAAAAATCAGGTCAAAAATACGACTTAGTCATTGTCGACTTGACTGTGGCCAAAGACGCAGCCGAAGCAAAATTTCACAGCGTAGAGTGGTACCGCTCGCTTGCCGCGATTATGGCACCAGGTGCAGTGCTTGCCACTAACGGCGTATCACCATCGAACACACCCAATGCCTATTGGAGTATCTTCAATAGCACCCGCGCCGCTGGCTTCGACAGCCGCCCTTATCGCGTCAGCATACCCTCATTCAGCGATTTAGGTTACGGCTGCGACTGGGGCTTTTTGCTAGCGACTTCAAGCGAGCAAGGCATACAGGCGCAAGAGTTGGCTGGCTTTGAAAGCCTATTTCTATTCCCCACTAACTTCGACAAACTACAGGCGGTATCACAGCCAGAAGAAAACGGTTCCTCGATTTTTATCACTTATCTAGAAACTGATAAGCCCTTCTCCAACTCGAACTTACCGACAGAAGAAGCCACTCCGTGGAATGCCCTAACTGCAAATTATGAGTGCATGCCGCAGGTAATTGCCAGCGGCGATAGAAGCGCTAAAGAGCAAGAATTATTTGAAGATGTAATCAGCTTGATGCCTGGCTTACAGCCGCAAAAAACCCGACTGTTGTTATCTCGGTTTATCGTTGACCCTGGTACTTTCCTTGAAGCACTAGACCTAAAAGTGCTAGTGGACACACTACTCAAACGCGCCTCAGAACTGCCACTGCGCATAGTCAACGAACTGAATTTACTGAAAGAAAAATTAGTCGACTGGAGCGGCGATTGGGAATCACTTCTCAATCTTGGCAAACGAGTGATCACCACCCTGGCTGTTATAGTCATTCTCGCCAACTTCATCTTCCCTGATTCAGCCTACGGTAAAGGCGGAGGCGGGCACGGAGGAGGTCATGAAGGCGGTGGTCATGCAGGCGGCGGTCATGAAGGTGGAAGAGGTGACGGCGGTCGCGGTGGAGACAGGGGTGACGGCCGCGGTGACAGGGGAGACAGAGGAGACCGAGCTGGTCGTGGATTCGACCGTGGCAACAGAGGCTGGAATGGCGGCTGGGGCAGAGACCGCGGTCACTGGGGCGGTTGGGCCAGAGCCGACCATTGGAACCATTGGGGATATCATGGCTGGGGTGGCGGCTGGGGCGGCGGTTGGGGTGGCTGGGGCGGTGGCCTCGGCTGGTACAACCCTCTCAACTACGCCACCGGTCCTGGATTTATCAATCTAAACTTCGGCAGCAACAATCAAACAGTCGACAGCCAAGGCAACCAATATCCATCTAGGCAATATAATTACAATAATTCAAACCAAAATATTCGCAATTACAATACGTCGGCGCCAGCCAACTATTCGTCTTTGGCCAACAGCAATAGCGATAGTGCCACCACATCGGTCAGCAGCAATTTGCTGCAATCGGCATACAGACTAGGCCCGGATGTAGATGTCTTGCAAACTGGCGTAACAGTTATGCCAATATCTGACACTGCCTATTTGCGAGTATCAGCAAATAGCTCTGATCTCATTGATCAACAGAGTGGAAAGACAATAATTTCCCTCTTTAACAATCCTACTTTGATCTGGCATATTTCTTCTGAACTAAAACAACAAGCCAACGGCCTGAGGCGCGCCTCACAAGGCAGTAACAATGGTGATGGCAATAGTTCTGATGGCAGCAATTCTGATGATACTAACAGCGATCAAGGCAATGGCTTCAACGGTCAAAGAGATGCATCCGAAGTGCAAAACATGCAGAACACAGCCATGCTTTTAGAAAAAGCTGAACAGAACTTCTCTGACCCGCAAGAGCGGCCACCAGAGCAACAAGACCCACCAGTGGCCGGCGCCTTTGAACTGTTCAGCAGCGCCTGGGCAGACGCCAGTGGTAAGTTTGTGATCATGAAGAAAGCTGATGGCCAGATTGTCTATACCGACGGTCATCACTGGTATAGCGATCAAGGTGTGACCAAACTAAAGGAACCATATCCTACGCAACTAACGCCAATCATCGCCGCTTACCTAGCCAGTCTAGCCAAAGACAGCAGCTCGCATTTAGATAGTCTCAATCAAGAAATGCAAGAAGCTCAAGGTCATATAGACAAAATGACCAACCGCTTGAACAATCTACAGAGTCAAGGCCAGAGTAAAACTCAGACTCCGGATCAGGGTCAAGGCCAAGATATGGTGCAGTTCGGCACTAAGGAAATACCGAGAGCTGAAGCCATCAGACGACTTGGTATTCAAATTAGCAAAGCGCAAAAACGAGTTGCTTCGGTGCAAGCTGAAATTAACGCCATGCCAGCTGAGTCTGCGGCTGTTAACAAGCTACTGGCTAATTTCCAAAGCTAGACTGAAAATAAATGGAAAGCTACTATGAACGGCAATCCTTGCGCGCTTGAACTTCGCTTTCTTGAAGGCCTAGAACTAGGCACGCCCAGTTCTAGGCAATGGAACAACTTGGTTGCGAAAAACAGTGCCAGCGGTTTTATGCAAAGCATAGAATGGGCGCAGTTTAAGCGAAATCAAGGGCTGAAGCATCGACGCCTAGGTATTTTCCAAGGCGAAGAACTTGTAGCTGGGTGTATTTTGTACTATGCCGCTGAAAACAATCCTGGATTTTTAGTGGCACCCCATGGACCAATTCTGCCATGGGGAAATGAAGAACTGGCAAGACAATGCCTCGCTCTAATGATTGGCACCAGTGAGCGTCTAGCTAAAGAAGAAGGTCTAATTGGCCTTAGAATAGAGCCTCTTCTAGAACCGTCACCACCAGAATTGCTCACAGAATTCGGCCGTTCCCCCATAGACTTAGTACCTAAAGAGACTCTCTGCCTTGATTTAACTGGCTCCCTGGATGATATCTTGGCCCAGATGAAAACCAAAGGGCGCTATAACACCCGTCTCTCGCAGCGCAAAGGTGTCACCGTGCGCAGTGGCATTCCTAGCGAAATGATTGATAGTTTCTACCCGATTTTAAATATCACCGCCAGGCGTGATCACTTCCAAGTTGAACCGGCTGCATTCTTTGTCGAGTTGGCGCATACTCTACTTTCAAACAAATTGGCTGAGCTTCTTATCGCTGAGCATGAAGGAGAAATATTAGGTGGTCTTGTGCAAATTACTTTCGATAAAACTAGCACTTATTTATATGGTGGTATCAGCAACAACAAGCGCAACCTAATGAGCGGCTATGCTCTGCAATGGGAAGCAATTCGCCGAGCGAAAGCAGCTGGCTGCACCCAATACGACCTCTATGGCTTTGATCAATTTTGCTCACCGAGCCACCCCTACGGACGCTTCTCTAAATTCAAAAGCCAATTCGGCGGCGTAGTGAAACGCTATTGCGGCGCCCACGAATATTATTTTATGGACGAACTAGCCGATGCACTGATCAAAGTTTTTCAAGGTGAATCGAAGATTTGAATTACATGTCAGCAAGCCAGCTTATCTACAAGGTCAATTTGGTAGCACCGACTTCCTTCTTGACCGCGAGCCAGCACCATAGTTTGGCCAAGGCTGGATGTCTTACTCCTATGCTAAGAAAACAGGCTGACTAATGGGGCAAGATATTAAAGTTACTGCTTATTGTATTCCACTAGCAACGGTGTTGGCTTGTGCAATCGCTTTGCCCAGCTTGGGCTACACCCTAGAAAGGCTAGACACAAGACTATTCGGGCTAATCGAAAATACAGCATCAGACGGCTCGAAATCATTTCGAATTCGCGGAATGCAGAATGGCAGTTATACCGTGTGTGGCAAACCTAGGACAAAATTCCGAAAAGATACTCTGTTCGTCGAGATTCCGAAGTTACTCATTTCACACGGACTAAAGACAGGTCCATTTTTTGATGTGACAGTAACAGCACCAGCTAGTGTTAAAAGGGTTGTTTTTGGTAAGAATAAAGAAGAAATCTGGCCTTGTGACAAGGCCAAAATAGCGCTGACTGTTGAAGAAGAAAACGCCCAGCTTCTGGCAACAGTAGATCTTTTAGAAAAGCACCCCACTGCCGATATTAGAGATTATTCGGTCAAAGTAGACAAAGGAAGCCCCGAAATAGTTTTTGTAAGCTTTGAAGAGTGGAGCCATGGTCGGCCTAGTCTTCGGTATAGATATACAATCGACACATCAAAAAAATTAATTTTGAATAGATCGGAGTGTTCTATAGGACAGCAAAAACTCTAACAGTGACTGAATAAGCGTTCGTCGCAAGGGGCAAGTGAGCGTTGAAGGCGAGATTTGTAATCACCCAGCAGCGGGAAGCATCCGAGCCGGAATTTAGGAGCATTGCGGTGATAAATCAGTCGGAAAGCGCAGTGCCAGTTCTTCAAATTGTCACGATTGACCATCTGGAGCTGTGGACCAGGTGGGGTTCCGAAGTTTCTGTTTCACTGGCTCTTGCAACAAGCCTGGTGCCAGCGATAAAACTTTTGGCTTACGTGACGGCATTCTGGCGTCCTTACGTTTTGAACGCGCTGGGGTTACCGGATAGCGAAGGATTCCCATTCATTCTAGATTTCTTTGGCCTGCACTGGGGCGACGCTTCATTTTGGCCCCATTGGACATTGGTAGGCATAGTCGGCTTGTTGATATTTGCGCTTCGCAGGCTCGACTTCAGGCTCAGGTGCACCGGCCCAGACTTCTGTAGCGAAAACTTTGTCGGCTCAGTGGCATGTGCGAGAGATAGAATACCAAGAGCGGTTCAGGACCTTTTGGCAACGAAGGGTTATCGAATAGTTGCATCGACTCGGGTAGTTGACGCTATGCCTGCCCTATTGCAGGTTACCCCGCGATGGTCGGGTCACACGACCCATGAGCATCTGCCAGCTTTGTTCATTCCACAGTTGAAGCTGATCGTCTTAAGCGAATTCTACAAATCAAGAAATAGCTGGGTCAAAGTTGACCTCGATATTTTCTATATGCTTGCGCATGAAGTAGGGCACGCGCTTGACCATTGCCTCAAAGGTGTAACCAACACGCGAAGGTTCAAGGAGACTTACTTGGCTGACTATGCCCGACTGAACTCAGATGACAGAAGCAGATTGACCTATTTTATCCAGAGCACATCCAAATTCGGAATGGAAGAAACTTTTGCTGAGATCTTCAGCTCTGTACTGGGACAAAGCCAGTGTGCAGACATCGAACAAAAATTTCCGGAGACTGCAAAATTGGTCAGAGAAGTGCTTTTAGATAAAGTGCCAATTGCGAGCAGTGGCGCAGGCAGATCAGGGAATTCATAGCTCGCTAATTGACACTGCCGAAAAGACTTATGGAGATAGAGTTGTACTCCTCCTTTCTCACGGTAAGAGCTTTAGCTGAGGCAATACGAGCTTAAGCAAATAAGCCAGCGGCATGATAAGTTTCAGTTCCAGACCGCCCTACCACTAGTGGTGCCTCTACTTCAGGACAAGAAAAAAGACAGTGTAGTCAAACGCGCATAATTGTCTCTTCAAGCAAATGTCAAAGACTTCATTATTGCGGCCGAGTGCACAATACCAGGGACTACACTCAAACCCCTAGGATAATCTACTCGCCAAGCCTATCACTACCACCTGCCCGCTTCTTACTCTGCAGGGCAAAATCTTGCACCGACTGCACTAGCGCTTGAGACAAACCAACTTTTTGCAGATGTTCAAATGACACGGTGCGAACAATATCAAAACGCGCACCATACTTGACCAAATTGTAATCAAGCTCACCCAAGAAACGTCTGCCCTTCTCGTTAGAACCACCTATTTGCAAGAAGACCACGGTCACTTCGTTAACATCATGCATGCGCTTAGTGGCATTAATCAGAGTTTGCACCACCAGCATCGGCTCATACTTAGGCGCGGGTACGCCATCGGTAATCACGGCAATAAGCATTGGCTTGGAACCGGGTCGCCGTCTGGCAAAAAAATTACCAAGCCGATCTTGCAGCGGCTCAGCCAGCTTGGTGCCCCACATGAAGTCTGGGTTTTCAAACAAATCATTAATGCGACTAGGACTAGAATTAGGATAGACCTGATATTCCGAAGCAAAAGAAGTAAGTGTTAGTCCTTTCGGAACAAAGGGAGCCAAATCACGCGAAAGCCCTTTAGTTTGCATACCGCACCATTCCCAACGCGACAAGAAATTCGGACAGTCTCGCCGACGCATCGATAAAGACGAGTCTACTATTAGCTCCAGATCAAAGCTTGAAAGCAATTGCACTGATAAAGTCGGTATTTGAGACTGACCCTTAAAGCCATCTTTGAGAACTGCACCGTTGAGCAAATTGCGCGAATCTTGCAAAGCAAACATTGAAGTCACAGGCTTATCGAAAATGCCTGACTGGGAGTGAAAAGGGTCAATCGAATTAGAATTGACTGAGGACGAACCGCTCATAGTAGCAGCAGCGGTAGTGGCCGGAAGAACGATCTGTTTGTGTTCAACACCAAGGGCAAATGGGCGACCATCGGCAGGAAGCATTGAAGGAATTACTGTTGGAATTGCTGCTGGAATTAAGGGCGGAACATCAACTGGAATAACCGTGCCATTACTTTCACGATGCGAAGAATCTATCTCAATGCGCTGACCTAGGCCCGGTCGAGCAAGTCGTGTACGAGTTGATGTTTCTACCTGAGCTGCAGCAATCGGGGCAACACAGAAGCTGCCACTGCCACTCAAAACACTGGCCAGTAGCCCAATATAGATAGCCTTGTAAATCAAGTGTTTCCTATGTTTGTCCATATATTGATATACGCTCAGCCAAACAAAAAAGTTCATGCTATTAGATTAAATGTGCATTCGCGTCCCTCTATATTGTGCACGACACTGGAATTTAAGGCATCCAAAAGGACATAGATGAACAAACTAGCAAAAACATCGTCGACATTGCGTGTATCTATATTCTCTCTAGGTTTGGGGCTAAGTTTGGGGCTAAGCTTGGCCTTGGGCTTGAGCTTTACCCTGACTTTGTCAGCTCCACAGGCCAGCGCCCAAAGCCAACTAGAGCTGCCTGTAGCCAGTGTGACGGTAAAGCCCCCCAGCGCAATCGAACTAAGTCAAATCACCAAGAGAGGCAAAGACCTATACGAATACGACAAAGCCTGCTCGCAAGCAACTGACGCCCTGTTAGCCCAAGTCAAAAACGCAGCAAACTTCAAACTCTTTGTTGCCTTCCCCGAGCACGATCTCTGGCATGTCGCCTTCGGCACTATGAGCGACGATGGCGAGAGTTTCCTCATTGCCTATGAAGTAACACTCAGGCCAAACAAGCCAGCAGAGATAAAGCCATACGATATATTCAAACTAGACAGAGGCGAGTTCTTCAAGCGAGCTCAGGCTCTTACGGCCTGCAAAGCAAAAATGAAAAGCACCGGGCCACAGATGAATTATGCGGCCATTCCCAACGAAAGCGACAAAAATATCTATTGGGTCTATCAATTTCCAGGCACCCCCGAACCCGGAGTATATTTACTCGGTGGTGACGTGCGTTACTTGGTATCGACCAGCGACCACAAAATACTAGAAACGAGGCAGATGCACCGCTCAGTGCTACCCTGGCCAAAGCGTGGTGATTTGCCTAACGATGCCCATCTTCAAGGGGGCTGTCATTCAGCAATTATAGAAGACGAGCCTGAAGACACCGATGTCTTTCATGTGCTATTACGGCAACCTCAGCTGCCGGAGTATATAGCCACAGCCAACTGGATCTTTTGTGTCGAAACAGACGGCAGCATACGACTAGTTAGCACCATGAAACAAAGCAATCACCACTAATTCTACATTTCAGCTAGAGCCTTTTTGGCTGGAGCAAAACCTTGAGCCGCACTCTTTTCGAGCCAGCGTCTCTTTTCTATAGGGTCTTTTTCAGCGATGCCAATTGTATATTGAGCGTGAGCATGACCTTTTTCTGCTGCCAGCAAGGCGCAGCCAGAAGCTCTCTCAAGGTTTTGTTCAACTCCAAGGCCATCGAGATAACAGAGCCCCAGAGCAAATGTAGCATCGGTATGACCGACACCGGCAGCCATCTCTAACCACTTAACAGCTTCTTCGTATTCTTTGTCGTTAAAGAGAATATCGCCAATGACAAACTGCGACTCTAGATCACCAAGCTCAGCGCGTTTGCGCCATAACTCTTTGGCCTGAGAAAAGTTTTTAGGTGCTGCCGTCCCTCTAAATATTGAAACACCATATTGATAAAGTCGAGCACTCTTTTGTTTGGCTTGAATAAGCTCTAAAATCTCACTCTCACGCTCAATTGACGGCTCTGACTGGCCAATGAAATTTATTGCAGCGCCGTCGTCTTCAAAACTTGTACCGTCATCCAGCACCACCGGTATTTTACTAGCAGCGATTGATGCACTGAGATACTCAAGCAAGACATAGGCCAATACGCGATCGCTACTTAGTAATTTTTGTCCTTCATGAAAAGCCGAAATGCGATCGACAAACGAGAGCCGCTTACCACGGCTTACCACCACCACCGGCCCGAAGCATTGATCAGCTAAAGCTTTCAAGCGCAGCACCTGGGCAATTTGCTCGGGGCTCAAATCAATAGGCGCAGCGCTTGACTCTGGCTCAGTCGGCATTGGTGCTCCTTGTAAAGACAAAAGATGGAACAAACTAGAAGCGATCAGGTCTATTCAAACCTAAATAAGAATCTAGCAGAAAAAGGTCATTGCGAATGATTGTGCCGATTTATGACAGATAAAATCAGTATCTGTATAGTAGCCCTGGCAATTGTCTCAAATAGTTGGCTATTCTGCTGCCACAGCCTGCCAGCGTCGGGCCAATCCGCCACGGCAACGCCACCCCCAGCCACCACGGCAACGGCAACCCAAGCTCCCACGGCAACGGCAACCCCAGCCAAGGCTCCCACTGTCGCTATTGACACTCTCCCCTCATCAGGCGAAGGTCAGTCTATTTACCAAACAGGTTTGCCTGTCGAAACCGGCAATTTACTTAGTGAAGTAAAAAATCCCAGATTAGCTCTAATTTTAGCGGGCGGTGGTGCCAGGGGTGCTGCGCACATAGGTGTATTAAAAGTATTTGAACGGGAAAAAATACATGTTGATTTTCTCGTGGGCAGCAGCGTCGGTGCACTCGTAGGCAGCCTTTACTGTGCCGGTGTTTCTGCCAGAGATATTGAAGAGTTGGTTCTAAGTAACCAATTAAAAAAGGCCTTCTATCCCATTCCATTTAAGGTCAAAGCCGCTCTTGGTGTACCACCATACATACTCAAGCGTCTAGTCTTTATCAAGCCGCCAATCGGCCTCTACAGCGGCAATTCAATCGCCAAATTTGTTGAGCGCAACTTGCCCTCAGGCGTAGAAAAAATTGAACAACTAAAAACTCCATTCGCGGCACTGACAGTTAACTTAGGTGATACCAGACCGGTATGGTTAGACAAAGGCAATATAGCTAAAGCTGTGCAAGCCAGCTGCAGTGTGCCACTGCTCTATAGGCCAGTAGTAACAGACGGAAAGCTTTTCGTAGATGGTGGCTTGAGAAACAATCTACCGACAGAACCTGCCACAGCAGTAGGAGCACAAATAGTGGTGGCGGTGAAGTTGCATTCGTTTTTAAAAGGCAATGACCAGAGTAAATTCAACACATTCTCAAGCTATGGTGACCAGCTTATCGGCATTCTCATGGCCGAAATAGAAGACAAGCCGGCTGGTCAAGCGGACATTGTCATCGAACCCAATGCCGATAAGTTGAACTTGCATAACTTCAATCGAGCAGACCTTATTGAAGCAATCAGATCGGGAGAAGAAGCGGCAGAAAAGGCTGTGCCTGCAATCAAAGCGAGAATTAAAGCTAGTCACTACTGAGTAACAAATCTTGCCTATATTGCCTGTATTCACCCCAATACATCGCACAATCTCAAAAAAGGGGATTACCAAATGACAAAATATGCAGCCGAAAATTTCAATGACAATAGCTCTGACAGCAGGGCCACAAGCTCGTCACTAAGCGAATCAGTAAATTCGAATATGACCTTAGAAGACATCAAAGCCATTCTATCTAAGAAGATAGCACCAGACAATGCTTGCATCCGGGATCAAGATGGTTATATTGCTTGCGGACCAGTCGTTGGTATGCCTCGCCCCGAACAGCCCGGCTCTGGAATATTCATGCTGCCAGAAAAGCCTCTAAATCCTCCCATCGATAAACTACCGCCAAAATATGAGCCACTAAACCCAACAGAAAAGTGGCCAAGCAAGCCCTACGAGCTTCTGCTTGACCGAAGTAATAAATAATCCGTTTTTGAAATAAAGAAGAGCGTGCTCGAATAAAGCGCGCTCTTAATTTGTTTGCCATAATTCGAACCGACGGTCACTAATGAGTCACGGTTAACCTCTATATTGCAATTGTTCACTCCAATACAACATGCAATCTAGAAATGAGGATTACCAAATGAGTAATTTTGAAGTATCAAATTTCAATGACAAAAGCTCCGACAACGTTACTAAAGGCGGACAACTAAGCGAGTCAATACATAGAGAACTGACCACAGAAGATTTCAAAAAACATCTAATCAACAAAGTAAAACCAGATGTTTGCATCCGTGACCAAGATGGCTTCATTGCTTGTGGACCAATTGTTGGCTATGAGCGGCCTGAACCACCAATATTCAAACCACGTTTCGATAACCCGATTGACATAGAAAAGTTTCCCCGCAACCTAATCGACAAAGTGTCACCACGAGATCAACCAAATCGAATAAACAACCTCGATGCAATTGAGCCGTACAAGAGCAAGTGACTCCGGGCCAATCAAAAATCAATCTTTCTACCAATAGCAGTTTCAAGATCGGCCCAAGCATTTTGATAGTTTACTACTGTATCAAAATAGCTTGAGAACGTGTTTTGAAACTGCTGCTGGGCAACGATTGCACTGCCAAGATCGCTAGTACCTTTCTCATAACTATCTTGTGCCTTTCGCACCACTCTCAGTGCCAGTGGAATGAGATTCTTTTGATAGTGAGCAATGTTTACTCTTGCTGCTGCAATTTTCGAATACGCCGCGCGCACGTCCACTTCTACCCGCGAAGTCATCGCTGCAGCTTGATCTTGGGCCTGCTTGCTAGCAGCTTTAGCAGCAGCGATCTCGCCCTGGTGTCGATAAAAAATAGGTAGGTCGACGTTGATATTTAAATACGCACCGTCTTGCTGCCTAACATGGGCAGACTTCTTGTAAGTACTAAATACATAACCAGATCCCACCAAAACATCTGGCACAGCCTGAGCTTTGGCAAGTTTTATAGCGCTTGTGGTGGTCACGACCTGCTGCTTAGCCGACTTCAAGTCAGCCCTATCAGCGAAGGCCTGAGTCAATAAATCTTCCAATTCCGGCAACGGTTGATCAGGCGGAGGGACAAGCTCAGTGCGCTTAGTAGAAAGTTTGAAAAGGCCATTGTCTTCAACATCCAAGTCTCGCTCTGGGCTATACCCCAACAAATAATCGAGTTCTATAGAAGCCTGACGCAATCGCGCATACGAGCTATTACGTAGGGTTTCAAATTGATCCAGAGCTAGCTTTGCCTGCAAAACTTCGACTTCTTCACACTTTCTTGCTTTGTATTTCGCTTCAGCCAAACTGCTCAATCGCGCCACCAAAGCCCTTTGATTTTCAATCAGCTCAATATTAGCTTCAGCAGCCGCCAGTTCGGCGTAGCCCTTGCGCACAGCCGAACGAACGTCGTAACGCAAGTCGGCCAGTTGATACTCACTTAAGACATAATTGGCCCGAGCATAGCGCAATCGAGCAGCGCGCTTACCGCCCATTTCCACTAACTGGTTGGCACCAACCTGTTGAGTGTTGCCGGCAACGGCCTCGGTATAGGGAGTACCAAAGCCATATTGCATGGCAAACTGTGGATTCGGTCGAGCCCCAGCAGTTCGCACCTGAGCCTTAGCAATGTCAAGATTCTTTAGAGCGGCAACAACCGATGGATTCTGCACGTAGGAGGTTGAGAACGCAGCTGAAAGGCTCACCGGCATGCGAGCCAGCGGATGATTAGGTCGGTCTGAGCGACCGGGACGCAGAGTTGAAGGTGATAACCCAGAAGTTATGGCATCAAAAATATCTTCACTATCGCCGGCAGCAAAGACCGACTGACAAAGAAATACAGGATAGAAAATTGCCCAGACAAATAACCGCATCTTGCTATCAGGCATAGACATTAGAGACTTCATTGAGAATTTCTTTGCCATGCCTGCTTTATCTATTTTTAGGCGAACCCTTCAACGACAGAAAGAGCCTTAAAAGTACTCTCAAAGCCGCTCGAATTCAAGCAAATAGTGGCAAAAGGTCCAGCCTGGAGCCAATCGCATATGCGACGAGCATACGAACTTAGAACCAAGCAGACCCAACGGGAGCTACTTTTACGGGAGCTACTTTTACCAGAGCTGATTAGACCCAAAACTTACTAGACAATCTAAGCTTGTTGCACGGGCTGAGCGCTCGCATCTGACGACAAATCTTCTGGCATGGCCTCTAGGGGGCCACTCTTGTCGCGGCGAAAGCTCATCTGACAATTCTGGCACAAGAAATAGGTGATGTAAGTTCCCGGCTTGACTGTGATGCCTTCTGGTTCAATAGCATCGAGCTTACGTTTGCTACAACTGGGGCACTTGCCTTTAAGAAAAGTCGGCAAAAAAGGCGTGACCAGCACTGCCAAAATTACAAACCACATAAAAGACTCTTTCACTCGCTGCTCCCCTTGGTGCTCTAGTTCTATTTTTAGCACATTTGCTGCTAGCCTTATTTAGTAAAATATGAAGAGCAGTCAAGATCCATCTGAAAAAGCAGCAGGCCATGAATAATCAACTGTCAGATCTCAGCTTAATAATCGCGGCATTGTCTTTTGCCTCAGAGAAGCATCGCGATCAAAGGCGCAAGGACCAAGAGGCGACACCTTACATCAATCACCCCATTGAAGTAGCACGTTTGCTGCACGAAGTTGGCGGTATTACCGATGGTGCCACACTAGCAGCGGCCCTGTTGCATGACACGGTCGAAGATACTGACGCAACTAGAGACTGCCTCTTAGACTTGTTCGGCGAAGAAGTCGCGGCTCTTGTCATGGAATGCAGTGATGACAAGACGCTAGCCAAAGAAGAGCGCAAGCAACAACAAATAGAGCACGCACCCAAAATAAGCGTAAAGGCAAAACAAATTAAACTAGCAGACAAAATCAGCAACGTGCGAGACATGGGACATTCTCCACCCCCAGACTGGAGCTTAGAAAGGAGAATCGCCTATGTTGAATGGGGCAAGAAAGTAGTAAGCGGGCTGCGCGGAAACAATCCAGCTCTTGAGATGCTCTACGATCACACCGCTGCAGAAGCACTAAACAGACTAAATGCAAAACCTTGAGCATCTATTCACAAACTACTATTAGACCAATAAAGGCCGAAGATATTGAACTCCTTCTCGGCTGGCTAGACGAGCCGCACGTTAAGGCCTGGTGGGGCACTGAGACGCCTCAAACAAACCGCCTCAAGTACCAGTCTCGGCTCTTGTCGGATGCACTCACCCGTGTCTTTATTATTCAAGTCGACCACAAGCCAGCGGGCATGATTCAGTGCTATCGCCACAGCGACTATCCTGATTGCGACAAAGAAATTGGTATAGACAACGCCATTGGTATTGATTACTTAATCGCTGCGCCAGAACTGACCGGTAAAGGGATTGGCACCCAAGCAATTAAGATGATGACAAGAATGGCACTAATACTATTTCCCCAGCTGAATACTGTTGTGGCAAGTCCGCACAAAGAAAACATTGCCTCCTGCAGAGCTCTTGAAAAGGCCGGTTTTAACCTTGTACGCGAAGTAAAGTTGGCATCCGCCTATCCCAACCAGGGTGCAAGCTGTATCTACCAGAAGTGCCGCCTATGAAACTGAAGCTCGCAAATTCTGTAGATCGTAAATACTAAAGCTCGTAGCCACTAAAACTCTTATAACAGTTGGCCGCTGGCTGCTGTTAGGCTTAGATACTCAATTAGTAAAACTTCGGGACGACAGGATTTGAACCTGCGACCTATTGCTCCCAAAGCAACCGCGCTACCAAGCTGCGCTACGTCCCGGCTTTCAAATATATCACACTGCCCGACGCAGTTATGCAATACGTAAAGTACTTAATGTCTTATGGTACAAATGCCGGAGGGCTTTCTCCGCCTACATCGAGCGCATCTTTATCAACAAAGCCTGTGCGACCGTTTGCCAGCTGTACCTTGTATTTATTGTTATTAATGCCGCCAAGCACCACCAAACGGTCTCCAGCCTGCAGATTTACTGTGCGGTTCCGGGCATCTGTTACTGATTTACCACTCTTAACAGTGGCCGTTGTATAAGCATCACCGGTTTTGCAATTAATAAAGCCGGCATATATAAAGCCTTCTTTGCCCTTAATACGAACTTTATACCAGCCCTCTTGCTTACCGATGATTTCAACATCAGCACCACGAGAAATTTCAGCTACAGTACGGTAATTAGTGCCGGCACCACGTCTTACTTTGACGGTGTCACTGGTTAAAGTACTAGAAACAGTTCCTTTTTCAGCTACAGCTTCTTTCTCAACTACTTTAGAAGCGGCCGTTTTTTCGATCACTTTATTATTTGGCACCGCCAACGGAGCAACATCCGCTGTGGCGCTAGAATTTTTCTCAGAACCAGAATTTGAACTTGAATTTGAAACCGAGTTTGAACCTGAATTTGAATCAGCATTTGAATCGGGGCTTGAAAGCAACTTGTCAACTAAAGATGATGTCTTATTCTCGTAAGTCGATGCAACAGAAACACTGTCATCGGCACCATGCCCCTGAACCTTGACCCGACGCAATTGCGCTGTTTGGTATACACCGCCACTACCTCGAGCTAGCACTAACTCAAAAGCGTCTTCAGCATTGCCCATGAAATAGCTAGAGCCTTGGCTACTAGAGCCTTGGCTAAAGTTGCCCTGACTACTTGCTGCTTGTCGGGCTAGTCTAGCGGCTTCACGCCGGCGCCGACGACTACTGCGCCTCGATGAATGGTCCGACTCAGTAGGTACAGGAGACACTGAAGGAGAAGCAGCCGCCACTCTGACAGTTTTACCTTTACGTTTGACCTCAAATAGAGGCGGACAAACTTTTAGAGCACCAATGCCAGCAATACTCTCAGCAACCGCATTGGTCAAGTATTTGCGGAAACGTCCTTTCTGAGCGCGATCGGCTACGGTGAAAGCCACCGCTCGCAAAGCCGCCATCTGACCGCGGCCGTTGTCATCAAGCAATTCATAATTACCATCTTTGTAAATAAGTTTGAGTTTCAGCTGTTCGTCTGGCAATCCGAGCGCTCTTAAGCTAGACGGAGTGAACAGTTCTTCTTCCCCAGCGCGAGAAGAGAGAGCCAACTCCATATCAATATCTTGACCATTGGCTGCAAATTTGGCAGCACCTTCACCAGTAAAGAACGGTACAGCTTTGTCTGTGCGCTCTTTAATACCAGCGCTAGTCAGCTCAATCACTTTCACTTGAGGCTTGCGCCCAGCTTGAGCGTTTTGGTGACCAAGCAATACCAGAGTGTCGCCGCTGGGCCGAGTAACTATTTTGGCATCGTCAAAGACATCGAACTTGCGCAGCACCGCCACTTCCTTGCCCGAAATCAAATAATTGCAAGACTGCAAAACAGTATCGACTTCAACCAGTTTTAGCGCACTGGGCAGGTCAAAAACGTGAATTTCATAAGCAGATGTAGGAAAAATCTTCTGCAGTTTGTCTCTAATTTCAACAGATGAAAGAGCGGCGTTTTTCTCAAGAAAACGCTTCACACTGTTTTCTAGTTCGCTCTTCAAATGATCGGCGTCTTCTTTAGACTTAGGTCCTTGAGCCACACGCCTTGATATTTTCTGGAGATTGCCGTCTGAGTCAAACAGACTTGAAACCAAAGACACTGAGGCCACGCCAAGACCAAGCACTGCAATACCAGCAGCACCGATCACGGCGAACTTAATTAGGTTGGGGCTATTTTTACGCGGCAACCTAACGCCGCATTCCTTACACTGGACAGCGGCTACCGAATTTCTAACTGTGCATTCAGGGCAACGCATCTAACATCCCAATCTCCCAGTGGCTTAACAGCAATGTACTGGGGCTAGCACGTATATAATACTCATCCTTGGCAATCAATTGATGCATTGCTAGATGTCATGGTCTAATTCTAACGAAGAGCAGAAGTCTTGCAGCCAAGAAATTTAGAAAGAGCTAGTTCAGAACTAGTTAAAGTTTGTCACCTAGCCTACGAGCGTGGCTATATTTGCGGCACAGAAGGTAATTTCAGCCTTCGCCTCGACGAGCACACCCTTCTGACAACCCCAGCCGGCACCTGCAAAGGATTATTAAGCCCATCTGACCTGGTATTAACAAATCTTGACGGCATCGCCCTTGATTCACCACAAAATCACGAAAAAAAACCGTCCACAGAATTAAAAATGCATTTGATCGTATATCAGCAAAGAGCAGACGTTATGGCCGTCGCTCATGCCCATCCGACCACCGCTGTAGCCTTTAGCGTAGCCGGCAAGTCGTTGAACCGCTGCGTCCTTCCTGAAGCAATCTTGACACTAGGTAAAATCGCCGTAGCACCATATGCAACACCAAGTACCGATGAAGTACCAGAGAGCATTGCCGAGCATCTTCAACATACAGATACTATTCTGCTTTCTCATCACGGTGCGCTAACATTTGGCAGCGATATTTTTCAGGCATTCTACCGCCTAGAAACGCTCGAACATCAAGCGAAGACGCTACTTGTCGCCCATATGCTGGGAGGAGAAAAAACTCTATCTTCTACCCAGGTAGAAAAACTTTTTGCCGTCTGCCAAATATACGGAATGACGCCACCAAAGAACAAAGACGAACTAATAGAGGCAGGCACTCGGTGAGCGAAGAACTACATCCACTTGAAGCAATTACATCGCTCTATCTCGTGCGCCACGGCCACACAAGAGCTACTGAATTAGGTCTTTTGTATAGCGATCCCGAAATAGAAATAACTGAAAAAGGAATTGCTCAAGCGCAAGCAGCAGCAAAATATCTTGCCGCCATAAAGCCGCAAATTTTGCTCTGTGGCACTGCCGTGCGGGTGGCCCAATCAAGCCAACCAGTAGAGAAAGAAACAGGTCTTAAGGCACAAATAGTCAAAGGCTTCGAAGAATGGCAGGTAGGAGACTGGGAAGGCAGAACCTACCTTGACATCAAAAAAAAGGACCCCGACCAGTACCTCTGCTGGTGCGCAGACCCAATCAGTAATGCACCACCCAATGGCGAATCAATTGTGCAATTAAGCGAACGTATCAGAGAAAGTTTGATTGAATTAATTGCTAACAGCGAATTTGAAGGCAAGACCATAGCCATGGTTACACACTCTGGCATAATTCGCTCAATAATTGTCCATGCTCTTGGTATGCCAATTGAAAATTTCTGGCGTCTCTCAATTCCGACTGGCTCAATCACCAGAGTAGATTTCAGCAAAAACTTTGCCACCATGCACTTTATGGCACACAAGCCCTAAGTTATAGTTCTAAAACTATCCCTCTACTTGGTAGTTTGAGACGAGTGACGCATATTTTCGATTAGTCTTTGCTTTTGCTCAAAGTCCAAAATATTGCGAATTTTGAGCACCAGTTTCGTTCTCTCGGTGCCCATCTCCGCTTGCAGCTTATTGATTTCATCTTGCTTAGCTAAAGCAGTTTTCTCGTTTGGATCAGGCTGCATCTGTAAATTGCGCATATCTTTTAAAAGATTAGCCATTAGAGCTAGACGAACACGCTGGCCATCTTCAAATTCTTTGGCGAGCTGGCGAATTTTCTTTTCTTGTTCTTTATCAATGCCAGCCTCGCGATAGATGGCGAGAGGGTCATGGCGATTGATCTCTGAACCTGGCAAAGTAGGATGAGCAGTTAATTTGTTATCTTTCGTGCCTTTGGCATCGGCAGACTGGCTGTCTTTTTTAGCCTCTTGTGTAGCTTCAGGTGCAGTCTTCTCAAGCGGATCAGCCACAGCTGGCACTTGCGAGCACGAAAGCAAAGAAACAACGATGAGTGACAGAATTCTGAATCTAAAATTGATCATTGATTTACAGATATACAACAAGGTAGAGAAACAAGTATAACCTCATTCAATACCAAAATGTATGAAGGGCGCCCAGGCGTGAACTGGCTGTTTGGCAGCAATGGCTTTTAACTGAGCCTGCCGCAGGGCTTGAGCTACCGAAATTTTGCCCGATTGCCAACATGTATGAAAATCTTGCATAAGTTCGGCCGTAGAGCGATCGGCTACTTCCCACAAAGAAAGCACCAAATTGGGCATGCCAGCATACATAAGGGCTCTAGCCAGGCCTAGAATCTCGCCCCCCTCGGTTACGACATTGACGCCGGTTTGACAAGCTGAGAGGACAAGCAGTCGACCACGCTCCGTGCGCAGGGCATTGCCTTCCAAAATCGAAGCGGCAGACAAGATACTACCATCGGACAAAACCAAACCAGAAGCCATTGGTTCATCATGATTAAAGATGGCGTGACCGGCAAAGTGCACCACATCAAAATCACCAAACATTTCAGGCAAAGAACGTTTGACCTCTTCATTTGTAAGAAGAGTACTGCCAGTGCTAGCACCACTGCTAACAGTGCTGCTTTGACCAAGCGAAAGAATTGAATTGGCTTCTTCCATTGTATAAGCTAGATCTTCTAATCCTGCCGAAGAGCGCAAACGCGAACTAAAGACCATGCCACCTTCTCTGGTGGCAGAATAATCGCTAATAGCTGTAACCAAATAGCGAGCATCTCCAGTAGCATCATCAGTCTCTGACTTGCGATTCTGAGCAGAAGCTAAGATTGGAATGAGCGAAACAGTCGGTACATACGAAACGGCAAAACGCTCGCAAACATACCCGCTTTGGTCATGAAGTGCAGAGAATGGTAGATGATAAAGACTGCCATGGGGAATTAGCAATAGCCGCTCAATACCAGGATTAAGATTCTCCAAAACCGGTCCAAGTAGACTTTGGTAGAGCCTGCGACAAAGGCTGACCGGCACTTCCCATCCTTCAGTCGAGCTCATCTCAAAGAAAGTAGCAATATCCTCGCGAATCAACTCTAAACTTTGAGGATCCATAACCACATGAGTGGTCAGCCCCGATTTAGAATCACTGTTTTCTCGCTGCACACAAGCAACCAGAAGATAGTCTTGAGGAAAGAAAAATTCAATCACACATGTATTAGCACTAAGCTTATTGGTCTTCCATAGAGCTTGAATTTCAGCGTAATTCAGGGTAGTAGCACTAACTAAATTGGCATAGTTAGGATGGCGACGACGCAGCTGATTTAGCACTTCACGCCATTCTAAATAGAGCTTGCGCGTGTCTTCTTGCGGTGCGGCAGAACCACGTAACCCACTAGTATTGCCACTACTATTGTCTTCATCTGTTGCCAGGCCATTAGGGTTTGAATAATCAGGATCATTACCATGGAAAAATTGTCTTTCTAAATGGGCAATCTGGGCGCGCAGATCGGCTTCCCGACTAATCAACTCTTTAATGCCGCGAGTGAGCCCAGAGGAGTCTTTATCCTCTACCAGTTGATTGACATCAATCGGTGAATTGCTCAGCAAATCAAGCAGTGCTCTTGATTTGGCGCGGCCAACATACTCAAGGGCCTCGACTCTTTTGTTCAACTTAAGGCAGGTCGAGACCATGTCGCGATAAAGCTCTTGGCCGCGATTGGCAAAACTAGTTTTGAGATCGTCGGCTTTGATCATGCCGCGCTGCTCATCAAACAATTCAACAGCCTGACGGAAGTATTCAAAGGCAGGCGCCAATTGACCATTTTGCGCTTTCAACTTGCCCAAATTAGCCAGATAAATACGTTCACCGAGGCGATCGTTTATAGAGCGGCTGAGAGCCAGGGCCTCGTCGTAATATTGACTGGCTTGATCGAAATCAGCAAGTGCCTTATAGCAGTCACCCAGGCTATCAAGGTGAGCTGCTGCAGTTGAAAGATCACTTAGTTCACGGGCAATCATTAGCGCCTTATCGAGCAGCTCTATAGCCTCTTCACACTTGTCCATGCGCGCCAACGACACGCCCTGATTGCCTAACCAAATGCCCTCCCGCCGGCGATCTTGCACTCCCGCAGCTAAAGTTTGAGCCTCTTTATACAAAGCCAATGCTTCTTCAAAACTTGACTGTTCAAAGCGAATATTTCCTTCTGAGCCACGACAAATTGACATGGTCAAGGCATCTTCGTTCAGCTCAGCTTCTAAGTAAGCGCGCCGATAGTAGCCGACCGCCTGTTCAAACTGACCCAGTTCACTCAAGGCCAAACCAAGACTGCCAAGCCAGACGCTCTTTTCTCCAGATTCGGTGTGACCAGCCAACTCTAGAGCGGTATTGAACCAGTCAGTTGCCGCTTCTAGATGACAGCGGGTCATGGTCACAGATCCTAAGTTGCCAGCAGCAAGCTCCATTGATGCCCTGTCTTGCAAAAATGAGGCGGTATTGTAAGCCAGTTCAAATTGCCCCTGGGCTTCAGTAAAATCGCCATTGGCAGTCAACTGTTCGGCCAAAAATAAACGAGCTTGTAGCTCACATTCAAGCATATTGCTCTGGCGGCACAACTCTATAGCCTGGTTAAGATGATCAATAGATGAAGCGTGATCTCCCATCATGCGCTCAGTTTGGCCAAGATAAGTAAGAACCACTGCTTGCGATTTTTCAGCGTAGGCAGTTTTGGCGCTTAGTTCAAGAGCTTTCAGCAACAGCACTTTGGCCTCAGATGAATCTCCATGCACTAGCTTGTCGTAGGCAAAGGTCGATAACTCTTCAATTTGATTGAGAGTAGCTTCACTAGCAAGATGTCGGCCGCGACGTTTTTTCTCGCGGTGTGAGTCAGTCATCGAAACCTCGACAGAAGTGCTTTGGCATAACAGCCAGCAGATAACTATTGTACTTGTTCAAATATCTATCCACTAAGCTATTTTTCTAGACATGTCAAAAGCAAAAGAGGCGCCGGGCACCTCTTTAAATGATTTCAACTTTGCTGCCAGTGAACAGATCTAGAGAGCTGGAGCGTGATATGCGCCATAAGTAGCAACATACGGTGCTGCTACCGGAGCAACGTTCTTCGCTGCAGCGACGAATTTAGGAGCAACTCTGCGGCTAGCCTTATAAGTCATCGGAGCATATGACTTAAAAGCAGCGCTACTTGTAGTAGTTTTGCCAGCAGCTGAACCAGCAGGTAAATATGTATGGAATCCAGAAGGCTGCAAATTGCCGCCACGGCCATGGGCCACAGGCGTCTGATTTTGATGCCATGAACCAAAGTAACTTGGGGTCATAGCCTGTTGTGGACGAGTACTATGACTTACAGCGGTGGCTGGCGAAGCTTTACCATTACTGCCCATCAATTGCTTCAGTGAAGCTTCAGGAATCAAACTAAGGGGGAATGGAGCAGGTCCAGCAGTGCCACTTGGGGCTTGCGCACGGGCTTGGCTGGCAGCAAAGTCTTGGGCCAGGCTGGCCATTTCAGCGTCATTATCAGTATTCCCAGCGTTGCGTGCCATTTGAGTCCATTCAGCTTCACTAGGAGGATTCTGATTTCTCGATGCTTGAGCATTGACATTAGACACGGCTTGCTGAGCGCACGGGAAGCCAACTTGACCAGGGGTAGAAGGCGATTGGCCAGGCAAGGAGCGCGCGGCATGCTTACGCTGGAAACTAGCGACAATGTCAGCGGCCTGACGCATACGGCTGCGATTGGTGTTTACTGACACTGATTGTGCCGCTTGAGCATAGGCTGAGTTGGCACTAGCATCATTGTTATAGGCAGTATGGCCATAGCCCGATTCATATGAATTGTTGGCCGGTGGAGCAATGGTCGACTCATTAATTGAGCCAGACAAGCTAGCACTAGTTCTAGACTGGGCACTATTGTCTAGTTGCGGCATTTGCGCTTGCAACTGATTGCGGCTAGGGAGCTTGCGACCAGCAACGAATGGTCTTAACTTAGTGGCACCAGCGACAGGGTTCATAGCCAAGCGCGAATTGACAGCTTGTGGCTCAGAGAAACTGGTAGAGGAGAGGCTGCGTCTTATGGGCAGACGCTTAGAGGCAAGCACAGGAGCCGATTGAAAATCACCGGAGAGCGAACGAGCTGTTGCTTTGTCACCGACAGCAGCCTTGAGGAAGCTGGCAGTTCCGCTCATATTGTCGCTAGCCATCGCCTGAGGGGCGAGTACTAGAGGAATGGAAGCTGCAACGTTCACGCCTACTAGAAATGCATGGGATTTCATTTGTTACCTGTTCCACCAAAGAAAGTGTTTGCCAAGGTCATTGCTTACTGACTTAGTCTATGAAATGGCTCAGCACATGTCACTGGGAAGAATACGCAAGGGCAAATGCGAAAGGGCCATTTGACTCAAGGCAGTGGGAAGATTCCCATGAAATACAAGATTAAATAGCGCTGAACTAGCCCTAAACCAGTCCTGAACTAGCCCTGAACTAGCCCTGAACTAATCCTGAACTAGCCCTGAACTAATCCCAGACCAGACGATAGCCCACACCACGCACAGTGAGAATATGCTTGGGTTGGCTAGGATTAGTTTCTAATTTTTCCCGTAAATATCTGATGTGCACATCGACAGTACGGCTTTCACCGAGGAAATCGGAACCCCAGACCTGAGCGAATAGTTGATCTCGGGAGAAAACCCGATTCGGCTGCCTAGCCATGGCAAACAGCAGCTCGAATTCTTTAAAGGTCAATTCGATGGCCTTGTCACCAACAAGCACAGTACGGCTATCAGTATCGATGAAAAGATCACCTAAACGAATGCCCTTAGTTACTTCTTGCACCTGGGGCGCTTCACGCAAGTGTGCTTTGACCCGAGCCACCAATTCGCGCAGGCGGACGGGCTTAGCAATATAGTCGTTAGCACCAAGCTCTAGACCAACCACTGTATCAATCTCAGAGGTGCGGGCGGTCAACATTAAAATCGGTGTGCGTTTGTCAAAAGCCCTAACTCTGCGACAAACTTCATAGCCATCTAGGCCAGGCATCATTAAATCGAGAATGACCAAGTCTGGTTTCTCATGCTCGAACAGCTGAATGGCCTTAATACCATCATGGGCTAGGAGCGTAGCAAAGCCTTCCTGATTCAGAACGTACTGAATACTGGTGGCAATATCTACTTCATCATCAACTATTAGCAGTTTCTTCAAGGGACAATTCTTCGATGGGGGCAACAGGGAAATTGTTGGAGCCTTCATAGTATCATCGTCGTATTATCATCGACGTATTGACTTCAGCGGTATCTCACTTGAAGCCCCAGAAATATAATCACCTTCACAACCGTCTTTACCACTCTGGGTGGGAAAAACTAAGATGGGCACTTGGCTTTGCCGCGATTTTAATGGCTTGTTGTTCATACGTAAGCAATCCCAACCTCAGCGCAGATGCAAAGAGCAGCAAGTCTGAATTAATTCCCAACTTCATGCCTTACCCACCCATGGCCCATGCCGTGCGCATTGGCTTAAGCACCAAAAGTCATGCCATTAGAGTGGCTATATGGCAGCCAGGCGCTGTTTTTGTCAATGGCACACCAATATTTGCCCTTGAGCCGCGCATGGTCTACACCATCACCCCAGGCAAAATTACAGAACTAGGAACTGGTCGCAGTTGTGCTCTGCCGCTCGATCAGCGCTGTCACATTTCGGCACCTGATTACAGAGTTTGGACAGTTAATAGATGGTGGCGCGGCTGTCTAGAGATAATCAATATGCCTAGTTATGTTACAGCTGTTAATCTACTAGATCTAGAACAATACCTAATGGGCGTGGTTCCTTCTGAAATGCCCTCCAGCTGGGCTCCAGAGGCGCTTAAATGCCAAGCTGTGGCTGCCCGCAGCTATGCTTATGCCCATATGGGCAAAGGCTCTAAGTGGAAGAGCGAAGGCTTTGACATGGTGCCCGATGTCCGTGACCAAGCATACAAAGGCCTGGCAGCTGAGGCCGATTCTACTTGCAAAGCAGTTCTACAGACCCAAGGCCTGATTTTAAAGAATGCCGACAAGGTCAAGCCAGGGTTTTACCGAGCCTGGGTTGGCGACGACATGGAAAATCTCAACATCAAAAAAGGTGTGGTCTCCCAAAGTTATCTTGAAAAAATCACTGGCATCAAAGGCATAGTTGGAGTCACGGTCAAGCGCTGGGATGCAGTAGGCAACGCCACTCACATTCAAGTTATGGGAGTAAAAGACAGCCGCGAAGTAGACGGAATTTTACTAGCCCGCATGCTCAATTTTGCTACCGCTGGAATTCTAGACGTGCACGACGAAGGCGCCAACTGGGTATTCACCTATCGCGGCCCAGGCAATGGTGCCCGTGGACTCAGTCAGCATGGTGCCAATATGTTTGCCAAACGTGGCTGGACATTCGATCGCATTTTGCAACAGTACTATCAAGACGTAGATGGCAAGCTACAACTTGGTTTTATCGACAATGCCGGATATCAAATGTATGCAGCACCAAGGCCAAAAACAGCGAAAAAGCCTTCAACTAAAACAGTCTATTCAAAAGGCTTGATCGAACAAGACAAGCACGTTGATGACAAAAAGCCGGAAGACAAAAAAGCACAAGAAAAAACTACTGAAGAGAATACTGAGTCTTTAACAAGATAGTTTCTTTAAGCGCAGGCGCAAGTTTTCTACTGTGGCTGTGGAAGGGCCATAGTGCTTCTCATAGATTGAAAGAGCCCGGCGATAAACAAGTTCGGCCCGCTCCAAGAGATCTTTGCAGCCAGTCAGACGAACAGCTCCAGATAACACATCAGCTAAGCGAGAAAGGGCACTAGCAAGGGATAGACCGCAGCCACCATGAATAGTGTCAAGCACCTGCACTTGTCTTTCTAACACAGCAATTTGTTCCATATATAGCTCAAGCTTGCCATAGACAACCGATAGGCTAGAGAGAACTGCTCCAACTTCAGAGCTATTGGCGCCAGACACAATCACTTGAATCTCTAGTAACTCTTCAAATACAGCACGAGCTGCAGCATAAACTCCAGTGCGCTGATAGAAATTGCCAAGGCGGCCAAGGGCATCAAGAGTAGTTTGATCTTGCCCACCCTTTTGTTTTTCTTGGCTGCGCAATAAATTCAAATAGAGCTTCTCGGCTTCACCAGAGCGACCTGTGCGTTCAAATACACTGGCCAATTTATCAACGGTATCAGCTAGGGCTTCAAAGTAAGCATCATCACCCTGATTGCTGTTAATGCGTAAAGCATATATCCGCTTAAGATACGGTTCAGCTTCAACGAACTTAGCTCGGTTCATATAGAAGTTAGAAAGCTCTTCTAAATGCCCAATAATCGCGGGGTTGTAGCAGTTTCAGAAACGTTAAGAGCCATGCGATAGAGCTGTTCAGCGTCGTCAAATCGGCCTTGGGTAAGATACTCCATGGCCATCTTGAAATAATCGACTGCTTGCCTTAACTCCACTTGAACTGCGCCCGAACTAGACCCTGCACCGCTTTGTGAACTAGGAGCGGCAATGTCTTGGGTGATGCCTTTGAAATCGATCATGAAACTATTAGTGAGACTCGCGAATTGAACAGGTATAAAACGCCTAAATCGAGAACTGAGATTAAAACAAAAACCGAAATTAAAACAAAAGCCGAGATTAAAACCAAAACCGATAACAACTCTCAGACCAGCATGGTATTAGGGTTTCAGCGCATTGACAAGGGCGCCAATAGATATCCTTTCTATTAAACGTCGACAAAGAGCCACCAGCCTGCCAATAGTCATTTTAATAAAACAAAATAAGATCGCTCTTAGGTAAGCCGTACGGCCCTTTTTGGAAACAGCGATCGAATGACACAAAACAAAGGTCAAAAAGGCAAGATTTTTTCGAAAAAATCTTGCCTTTTTTAGCAGGGAAAACGAGCATCGTCGTCGCGTTGTCATCGTCTTAAAACAGATAGATTTTTTCCGCAAAAATCTATCCACTTTTGACCTGCCAAGAATAGAGGCTATGACTTGATTTTTTCTAAGCCAAACTACTGTTTTCGCTTGTCTTCTTGTCTTCTTGTTTACTTTTTCTCGGCTTTCCAGAGACGACCGCCGACTTTATCGATGCCGTCAATGGTCTGCTTCAGTGTCCCGACTGCCATCAAAATTTGGGAATTGTCAGGTGAATCAACACTGCACAAGGCCTTGAGAGCAACTAATTTTGCATCGAAATCTTTGATGGCATCGTTCAAGACATCAAGATCTACTCCGGCTTTGACATTGCTAGTAATCTCAGGATAAGCAGCCAGACGAACCACAAGAGTATGCACAGCTGTTGATTGTGAATCTAAAGTCGTCAGTGACAGATTGAGAAAGGCAGCCCTCGGCTTCAGATAGGCACCGAGCCTGGTGCTATCGGCCATCATGCTTGGTAGGCCGCAAGCCATACAGCCCATCCAAGGGTCTGCAATATAAGCATCGTTATTCAACAAGCTATTAGCAATAACTTGGCGACGACCGGCTTCGCGGTCGAGATCATGAAGAGCACCTTCTATGCGCCGCAAATATTCATGAAAGTCACGTAGGTCACTTTTGAAGGTGCTTTCAGCCAGGGGCACGCTCGCAGCCGAGTTGCTAGCGGATGAATTGCTAGCAGATGAATTGCTAGCAGATGAATTGCTAGCAGATGAATTAGTAACAGCCAAATTGCTTGTCGATGCCGACGGCGCTTGAGCAACACTGCAACAGGGAAACGCAACTAGTGAAGCAAGAATCAAACAGGAGAACAGCAAACCTTTTTTCATTACTTACTTCCTTGAGGGACATTACCAACTGGTTTTGAATCTGGCTTAGAATCTGGCTTAGAGTCAAGTCTGGAATCTGGTTTTGATTCAGGGCTAGCATCAGAAACTATATCGACTTTCGAGACCCAGCCTGGTGGTCGAAGAAAGCCGAAACCCTGTTTGCGATCCCAATGCTGCTGCTTAAAGGGACCACCGGCAGTTTCGAAATAAGTATAGGTAGAACCACGACTGAGATAAGGCCCTTGGTCGGTACTAAAAATTGCGTAGACGTGTCCGCTATCGCCAGGGCCAATGCTAGCCCCGCCGCCACCGGCACCAGGTACATATATGCTGGCAGATTCAGGGGGGCAAATAACTGCAAGAATTTGGTCTACATTTGCTAAAAGTTTGAAATCGGTAGCTGATATAGGCTGTACAGCGAGTTCTTGTTCGGCAATTTTCGTCAAGCGATCAAGTAACCTGACAAAGTCGCTCTGGCGAGAGCGCAAATCTTCAGGAAAGCACTTCAGCTTGGTCAAATCGGCAGCCACTACTTGAGTAAACCAACTCAATTTGGCATAAAGCTCAGGCATTGGCTCAAGGTAATGAAAATTAGCGGCTTTCTTGACACTTTGCTTCGGTGCGAACATGCGCTGGGCGTCAGTCATCTCATTGCGAGACAAAGTGGCCGGTGGTTTCGCTGCTGGGTCAACTTTGTTTGCTGACTCAACGTTCTTTACGGGCACAACTTTGTTTGCTGGCTCAGTGAGCTTCGGCGCAGTAGAGATAGTAGAAGAACTAGCAGCAGAAGTGACCGGCCGATCGTAAGCAGAGAAAGAATCAACAAAAGCAGCCGAAGCACTAAGCAAATGTTGAATAGACCAATTCTCAGACATGAGACAAGTCTGTGAATTCTTTTTCAGCGGACGAAAATATTCGGTGATAATTGCCCAGCGCTTTTCAGCGAGGCATACAGCATTACCCGGATCAGACTCTATTCTGCGCCTTCCAGCAACCCTTGTTAGCTCGGGTACCGTATTGATCAAATTTGGATCAAGCCTATCAGTGAGTGTGTTGAGAATATTACTTGCGACTGGTGACCCCCATGAGTACAAGAGGTAGAGAGAAAGAGGATCGATCATTCCGTCTTCGCCCTCCTCTTTGTACTCGGTTGTTTGCCATTTCATCCACTCAAGCTCATAACTATTGATAGGAGGAAGGAAACGCATCACCATCAAATTTTCACCAGGATTGCGGTTCTTGTCCATCTCAAAAATCGAAGCCGCATCAAGACCTTGTGGCCTCTGTTTCTTAATAGAAAGCAAAAGTCTAGCGCGCGAAAGTGGCTGAGCTAGAGTCTGCAAGAGGTCTTTAAATTCAAGATTTCCCGCCTGAAACATGCTTTTAATTTCGCGGGGATAGACAGTTTGCTCGCGGGTGATAACACTAGGAGCTAAGGCAACGCTAATATCGTATATGCGCTGCCAACTGGCCATCAGTGAATTAGAGCGATCACTACTAATACTAGGGCTAATAATTCCTGGCACTGATTTGACGCGGTTGCCGCGACCTAATTCGATGGCACGATAAAGAAGCAAAGCCCGACGAAAGTTATTACCTCCGCCAGAGTGCGAATCGACAGTAACATCAGAGAGCGTAAGATACATATATGACAGCCAAGCAACCGATCGATAATAATTGGCACTACGTTCTGAACTGGTATAGAAGCCAATTGGGCTTAGAGAACTATAGTCTTGCTCACGATTGAAAATAACCGAGCGGCCGCGTTTGCCCTTAGCAATTATGGCCAGTTCTGCTTGGGCGAGATCACTGGCTCCCCCCATGTCGGCTAACACTATTTTGGGATCAAGCAGCCTTAAGCCAACGATAATGAAAGCCAAGTTTCGTTGAATATCGTCTTTTACTTCATCGATTTCACAGGCACGATAGTCTTTTACGCAAGAGTCGACCAAAGCCAGCAACAAACTATTCAGCTCAGAATATAGGGTTTCATTGATCACTCGCAATGTAAGAGTGTTAGAGAATACAAAATAAGCGTGAACAAAGGGATCTACCGTAACGAAGTTGCTGCGATTGTTTTCACGGTTATCTTTAAACAAAAGAGCAGAAGAGCCGCTAAAACCAGGCGTACCTTGGAGCACGACAAAGTGATTGAAACCCAAAATTTTGCTACTTCTTGCTCCCAAACCAGAGAGCTTCATGCCTTCTAGTGAAAGGGGCTGGGGAGCAGCAAAAGGCAAATTCATAAACGGAAAGACATCTTTTAGAGTGGGCGGCCCAAGCGAACGCTGTGGTGCGTCGTCTGTCAATCTAATCTCAGTCGGGCGTTTAAATTTTTGCGGTGCACCGATATCGTTAAAGACTTGAGCACTTGCTGCTTGATTCAAGGTCGAAACAAGCAACACGATAAGACCTAAAGCACGCTTAAATTTGCTCATCACATATACTCATCAGCGATCTGTGAAAAGCAGCCTATGTTGAGAAATTTTCTCTTCAAGAGCAGGAGAGAAGGCAATCGGTAAAGGCTTCAAAGTGAGCCACGAGCGAAGTTGATCAACATGCGCATTAGAGAGCAAATTGCTACTTTGGCCAAGGGTAAGAGTCTGGTAGAATTTCTCGCTATCAGAGAGGTCAATGAGAATTCTCATAGTTGGGCCGCTGCGGCAAACAAACTGCTCTGGCCCCCGGCGCAGCGAAGACTCCATGCTCGATACAGTATCTTGATCGCCGCCAACTGCAACCGACTGACCATTGAGGAAACCTAATAGAGGGGCGAGGTCAGGGGCACCGCGCAAAAGTTCGCTTTCAAATACAATTTTGTGCATGTCGCCCCATTTCCACGAAGTGGGCTCATCGCTCTTGCTTTGCAAACGAACATCTTTGACCGCCTGGCCAAAAGAGGTAATGACAAAGCCTTTAAAAGTACGCTCCTCGCTAGGCAACCACTCACTATTTTTCTCAAGCAAAATCCGCTCAACTACTTGAGACCAGCCTGGATAGCGCTCTAAATATTCGTTGGCAAGATTAGCTCCTAGACGAGGCTCAAGAATGCGTCGAACAACAGTGCGAATAAAGCTCTCATAAAGTGCGGCACCACTGCTGTTCTCGGTCAGAACCCCATCCCACTTACCAATAGAATCTAAGGCACTAAGCTGGAAAGCATCGATAGAATCGGTCTTGCCGATGGCCTCAGCCAAAGTGCGTTTAACAAGTGGAGCCAGCGGTGCCAGTTGATCACCCTGTAGTAGAGCCATTTCAGGCAAGCCTGGCTTCTGCGCATTTTTCTTGTAAGAAGCTAGAACATTGAGGACACGCTGAGCGCGATATACATTGAGATTGAGCGGCATCTCTGTGCGACTTTGCCGGAAGTTAGCAACGTAATAACCCTCAGCAGGGTCAAATGCATGTTCCATATCTTTAAAGGGAACATTGGCCACCCAATCACCAGTGCCTACCCAGCCCGGATTGAGCAAACATGACTCAAATTTGTTTGATTTACCAGCAGTTGCACGCTCGGGAATAGAACCAGCCTGCTGGTAACCAATGTGCCCCTCTTTGTCAGCGAACAAGAAAGTAAAGGGAGAGCCGGCATAGTGCTCAAGGCCGCTCTGAAACTGCGCCCAATTGGCAGAATGATTGAGGCGATAGATTGCTTCGGCGCAACTGATTGTTTTCTCTGGTTGATTCAGGCCAACCCAAGAGAGAGCCACAGCGTTCTCATCATTTTTAATCAAAACAGGGCCGTGCCTAGTTTCAAGCACCTTATGAAGGAGATTAGAAGTGAGCACCAATGAACTAGAAAATCGCACGGGAATTTCTTCTACGATTTCTTTAGCATTAGCCCAACCTGTAGGAGTTTTATATTTACCGGGAAATTGCGGTGAAAACTGCTCAAGGAAAAGGTCTTGAACATCTACTTTTAGCGAAGTTAAACCAAAGGCAATACGATCGTTGCGACCATTAACGACACCTGGCACACCAGGCATGGCAGCACCAGCCAAGTGCAAGGAAGGGCACTTCAATGATACTAAATACCAATCACAGGGCTGAGTAAAAGCAAAGTGTCTGTCGAGAGCAAGGTAAGCGCCCTTACTCTCGGTCATTCTGGAAGATACCACCCATCCATTTGAGCCCCAACCGGGTGCGGGCGAAAGAGCACTTGCCAGCGATGGCTGAGAAGTGCCACTTATACTGGCTATGCCGTTAATACTGTTAATACCGGTAACACCGCTAACTGATTGCTGCCGAGGCAGGTTACTCACCGCTGGTGGTGCCTCAAAACTACGATCAAACAAGCGCGAAGCAATCTTATTGCCCGCCTTATCAATAATTCGTTGACGAAGATCATCAAGGCGCCAAGACTCATCAAGACAATACTGGTTATACTTCAGGATCTCCAGCGAATCTTGTGAAGTCCATGCTTTTGGTTTGTAGCCAAGTAAAAGAAACTCTAGAGCCAAACGATCTTTTGATGTATTGATATAAGCGTTGACACCCTGCGTATAAGCATCCAGGGCAGCTGTAACATCTTTTGACAGACCTTTTAGCTCTGCGGCCGCCGCTCTATTAATGCCAATGGTACGCACAAGCTTATCGTGAGGCAGAGACTGCGAACCAAAAACTTCAGACAATTCACCAGCCGCTGTGCGTCTCATCATGTCCATCTGAAAAAGACGATCTTGAGCAGTGACGTAACCCTGTATGCGATAGAGGTCCAATTCAGAGGCTGCCTCGATATACGGCACAGCTCTCCCGTCAAACTTAACAGCAGCCCCGCGGCCTAGCTCGGGGAAACTAACAATGCCATCGAGTACAGGCAGACTGCGCTGGGCAACGAAATAGCCCCCGCCAGAAAGCAAGACGGCTATTACAACTAAAACTAAAAATGCTCTCAACAATTTGGTAACATCGCCAATTGAACTGGTTCATCAGAAAAGACCAAGTAATTATAAGGCCTTTGAATATAAAGGTCAGTTACAAGTATCAGGAAAAAATTGGTGAACTTTTGCGACTTTCAATGTAGCTCAATACAGTGGTCAATTCTTGCTCAAGGCCGTCGGTAAGCCCAGCTAGCTGGGCCACCTCGCCTCTTTTGGTCGAAGTTTCGAGGGCCAGCGCCGCTCGAGAAAGCGAACCAGCAGTCATGACAACCGCCAATCCCTTGAGCTGATGCGCCAGACGAATTATTTCTAGCTCGTTATTACTCGCTACCGCCTGGCGAATGCTGCTCATCAGCTCCTCGCACTCGTCACTGAAGCTGCTAATCAGTCGCTTAAGATCAGAAAGGCCATAAAGCTCGGCCAATTCCTCACAATTTATCGGAAGTTCTTCCAAGGGTTCTTCAGCCAACCCAGGGGAAGAAATTAACGGCGCTCTCGAAAAATCTGAACCACTTCCAACAGCAATGGGCTTCAACCACTTTTCAAGCAAGCGAAAAAGCTGCTCTTGACCAACCGGCTTGCTTAAGTAATCATCCATCCCCGCTGCTATGCAATTTTCACGATCCCCTTTCATTGCAGAAGCTGTCATAGCAATAACCGGAATGTGCCCACCACTAACCGCTTCCGCTTTGCGGATTAGTAAAGTGGCTTCATATCCATCCATTTCAGGCATCTGACAATCCATCAAAATCAACGAATATAGGCCTGAACTAAAAGCCTCTATAGCCTCGCTGCCGTTGCCAACTAGATCGGCCGCCAGGCCCAGCCGCTGCACTTGCCGCAGTGCTAGCTCCTGCATCACAGTATTATCTTCAGCAATCAAAATGCGCTGCCCCGCAGCCAAGCTCGGCTGAATCAACTTAGGCAAAGAAGAAGAAGAAGAAGTAACATTGAGAGAGGGAGAAGATGGCACCGCTGCCAATACCGCTAGAAGATTTGAACTGCCAGAATAAGCCTTTTCTACCTCAGTCAAAAATTCAAATAAGCGAAACGGAATTTGTAGGTGCCCTACATAAGTACTAGAGCTGCCAGCAACTTGACCGGATAATTCACTACTACCAAGAACTATCAAACCCGGCATATGTCGTCCATAAGCATCTAAAGTCGCCTGATAAAAACTCTGAAACTGCTCTAGCTCATAAGGCGACGGCGCAATGGGAAAATTACCAGATACAGAAACCTCAACGGCACTGCGAGAATCATTTTTCTCCTGACCTACTGCTCTGTCATAGATAATCATTCGTATTTTAGGTATTTCGGATAGTGCGGGCATTTCGGGTAGCTCATGTAATTTTGGCACCAGGTCGTCATTCTTTAAAAGCTCGAGCGCCTCTAAAAGCGATTGGACCGCCAAAACTTTGATGTCGTACAAAGACAGGTAACTGGTTACTATTTTTTGCAATACTAGCGACTGTGAAAGCAAAAGAACTGAATTGCCAGCATCCAAACTTGAAGGAATACTAGCTAATTGAGACCCGCTACTGAGAGTCGCCCGTGGTCTCAGCAACTGATCGAGGGTAGTTTGATCTTCAGCAAGGCCAATCGGAATCGTGAACCAGAAGGACGAGCCCTGGCCAGCTTCACTGACAAAATCAACGGTGCCAGACATCATTTCAACCAATAGTTTGCAAATCGAAAGTCCTAATCCTGTACCACCGTACTTTCTGGTGGTAGAACCATCGGCTTGAACAAAGGGTCTAAACAAGCGCTTGCGAGCCGATTCAGACAAACCAATACCGCTATCAGTGACAGTAAACTTGACAGTCACACAACTGGGCTCGCCAGCTTGATCATTCAATAAAACAAGTGTATCTAACTCTGCCTTGAGGAACACCTCACCTCGCCTGGTAAATTTAACGGCGTTGCTAGCAAGGTTGAGTAAAATCTGCCGGATGCGCACAGGATCGCCGCGCAGAGTGGCAGGAAGGCGCGGGTCTACCCAAGTTATAAGTGCTAGGCCTTTTTTGCGAGCTGCCGGGGCCAGCAAATCAGCACAATCTTCCACAAGAGATAGAATATTGAAATCGATATTATCAAGCTCAACTCGCCCAGCTTCTACTTTTGAGAAGTCGAGAATATCATTGATAATAGTCAAAAGTGATTGCGCTGAGTCTTTCACCATTGTAGTAAATTGTCTTTGCTGACTGTCTAAGACAGTATCAAGTAGTAGTTCTGACATACCAATTACAGCTGAAATTGGAGTGCGAATTTCGTGTGAAATATTTGCCACAAACTCACTTTTCAGCTTCGATGCTTCTAGAGCCGCATCACAGGCAAGCTCTAATTTTTGAGTCAAACTTTCTAGCTCGCGATTAACTAAAGCCAGCCTGTCTACACGTTCTTGCAAATCCAGATTGAGTTTGCGAATCTCTTCATCGGCCTGTTTCTTCTCAGTGATATCAGTAATCAGGCCGTTGAAAATCACGTCACCACTTTCGAGCACTTCCGGCGACGACGTACAACGAATCCATTTGATACCACCAGCCTTGGTGAGAAGACGCCCCTCCCACTCAAAAACAGAGGGTCCAATATAGGCATCGGCAATAGCCTGCCAAATACCAGGTAGATCATCAGGATGCAGACGCGAAAAGGCCAGAGCAGGATCTGCCATCATGGCATCGGGCTCAGCTTCTAAAATATTTCGGCAACTTTCGCTGACATATGGGAAGGAAAAACTGCCGTCGCGACGATGCAAATATTGATATATACCACCAGGAACATGGGATGCTAGCTGATGGAAACGAGCCTCGCTCTGCTGCAGCGAGGCCTCTACTTCTTTGCGCGCCGTAATATCTTTATTGAAAACATAGTAGCCAGTAAATTTATCGTTTATGTCGGTCACTCGAACCATGGTCATCTGCTGGTAGAACAACGCTCCGTCTTTACGCTGACCTAAAAGTTCAACTTCCGCTTTGCCAGTCTCTAACATGACCTGGTAACAACGCTGCCATTTGCCACGATCTTCGCTATAGATACAGTCTTCAGCTGAAGCCATAATCAGTTCTTCTATGGCGTAACCATACAAATCAGCAAACGACTTATTTACAGACAAATAGCGATTGCCAATATCAATTTTGGCGATGCCCTCTACAGCATTCTTCATGGCAACGTTTATATCAAGGAGCTCTATTTCAGCGGCTTTACGATCGGTTATATCGTAAGCAACAGCATAAATTAGGCCGTTATGTGCCGGTGTCGCGCTCCAAAGCAACCAACAAATTGAACCATCTTTGCAGATATAGCGATTTTCAAAATTGACAATGTTCGTACCCACAAGCAAGGCCTGGCGCTTCTCTTCAGTATCCTTAAAGTCATCGGGATGAAGGAACTCTAAATAAGGTCTTGCCATCAGCTCTTCTATGCTATAGCCAAGCTTCTCACTCCAGGCCGAATTGATGCGCTTAAAGTAGCCATCTTCTGAGGCAATACAAAACAAGTCGTGGGACAAGTTGAAATAAATATTGGCTTCGTTTAGCTCTTTGGTGCGTTCAATAACTTTGTGTTCAAGATCTGCTTGAGCAGCCTTCAATTCGTCTTCAGCGCTTTTGAGCTGAGTAACATCAGAACAAAAAGCAATAATGCCTTGAATCACTCCATCTTCATCGCGATAGGGCATTTTGTCTGTATGCAACCAGCGAACAGAGCCATCACCACGGCGCACAATTTCGACGATACCAAGTTTGGGCTTACCCGAATTAATGACTTCGAGATCATCCAAAAAATATTGCTCTGACTCTTCAGGATAAAGCTCTTCAACCGACTTGCCTTCAAGGTCAGCGAAATCAACTCCAAGGGTGTCACAGACAGCCTTATTAACTTTTACAACCCGATTATTCAAGTCTTTGTACCAGACCATAGATGGCATCGAGTCAAGAATCACCTGCTCATGGGCACGCTGCAAGCCCAACATATCTTGGGCACGCCGCCTCTCAAAGACAACAGAAAGGTGGGTGCCGATTTCTTCTATAGCATTGAGAAAATATTTGTCTGGCGCTGCTCGGCGCACGCCAAAAAACTCAAAAACGGCCAAGAGCCTTGAACCATTTCTCACCGGAAAGGCAAAGCCGGAGTGAATTGAAGACAGGCTAAGCAAGCCCCGCTGCTCAACGGCAATATTGTCGATAAACACTGGTGCATTTTCGTTGGCAGCTTTGCCGGGCAGAGCCTCGCCCAATTGCAAGTGGCAAGCCAGGCTCTGCTGGCGGAAAGCAGCAGCGGGCAAAGAAGAATAGAATGCAATGCCTGAACACTGCAAGGCCGTACCATCTGGGCTGGGATACCAAGCTTGGCCTATCTGCCAATTGGCCAACTGACAAATTCTAGAGATACAATGCAAACTAATATCATCGATGCGCTCAAGCTCACTAGCTTCAGCAATGACCTCAACCACAAGGGCTAAAGCCTCTTCAATACGGCGCCGTTCGCTAACATCGTAGCTAATGCCGCGCATAGTTTTAGGTTCTACGCCATCGAACTCAACATTAACCCGATCCGAAAGCCAAATGTATTGACCATCCGAGCGCTTGATGCGGTAGATCACTTCATAGTGACTGTTTTCGCGAGTAACACTATCTTTGGCCCGTTGTACCTTCGGCAAATCTTCCGGATGGCAGATACTGGCAAAAAGAGTTGGGTCTTCCATCCACTTTTCAACAGAATAACCAAGCAACAGCACGGCATGCTGCGAAACAAAAGATATTGCAGAAGTCTTGAAATCTGCTTCCCAAATGATTGCTTCGACTGAATTGAGCAGTGTCTCGAATTTAGGGCGACTGTCAGACTGATCCATAATTAAGATCCATCATTTAAGATACTTCAGAAAGCTATTCAATACTAAGATGATAGCTGACTACACTATTATAAAGATGCTATTAAGTGTAAATTGCTGATTTAACGTGCGGGAGACTCTATGGCAGACGCTCGTACCAGAGTGCTGGTACTGCTCATAGCCTATTTTGTTGTAAGGCTGCCCTGGCTCTTTTTAGTGCCAATGAAAGAAGCGCCAGATGAATATGCTCATTTTTGGATTCTGCGCTTTCTCACTGAGCATCTAAGGCTGCCAGAAGCCGCAGAAGTTTTAGCTGGCGGACCATCTGCTGTCTACGGCTCTTATCCACCCTTTGGCTATATTCCCCATGTGCTGACTGCGCTGATTGGTGGCAAGCTTGCCCCCGGTGTCGACATTTCACTTTGCTCACGCTTCGGCAGCCTTATAGCAGGTGCGGTCTTAATACCCTGTGCTGACTATTTCGGCCAGTTGTTGTTTAGCCGCTCTCGCTTATTTGCTCTAGCTTTGCCACTGCTAATTGTATTCCATCCCCAACTAGTCTTCGTCAATGCTTATGCTAATTGTGATACCACCACCGCAGCGCTAGCGGCAGTGACCTTGGTGCTCTTAAGCAAGATCTTGCTTCAAGGGCTACAACTTAAATACAGCCTGATTCTAGGCCTGGTTCTCGGCTGGCTAGCTCTGACTAAATATTCAGGCTATTCAATGTTTCCCACCGCTGCCGTAGCAATTCTTCTGGCGGCTTGGCTGCATCGTTCGAAATTCACTGAGCTCATGTTAAATTGCGCTGTAGTAGCCGCATCTGCCCTCGGCCTCAGCCTCTGGTGGTTCCTGCGCAATGCCACCATATTTGACGGCGACTATCTCGGCACCAAAACCATGTACCATACCTGGGCAGTAACTTTCAAAAGAGAATTAGTCTTTCACAAAAGTGCTTGGACATTCTTGAAAGACCACCGCTGGTGGCGCACGATTATTTATTCGTACTGGGGCTATTTTGGCTACATGACCCAAGAAATGGCTCGCCCACTGTACATCGTCTATCAAAGTTTTATGGCAATGAGCATTGTCGCAGCCCTAGCTCGGGTGCCAAAAATGATACGAGCAATTAAGGCACTAAAGGCAGTACCAAATATAGTTTCTAGCATTAACCAAGGCGCGGCACTGCCAGCGGTGTGGTTCACTCTCATAGCTAGCTTCGTCATTAACTTAGGGGCCATGGTCTACGCCTCAATGGCCAACTTTGGACTAGCCCAAGGCCGCTACTTATTCCCCAATGAAATACCAATCATGGCCATGCTACTCGGCGGTCTCTACCTGCTGCCGATTGCATGGAGAAACAAAGCCGCAGCCATTTTCATAGCCTTCAACGCCGCGGCCTGCATTTACCAGTTTTACAAGCTCTACAGCCTGCCTGGGTATGCTTTTAATTTTATTAGAACTTATGTGCAGTGATTGTTTTTATTGCCGTGGCCTGAAAAATGATTTTCACGAATGAACATCATTTTTCAAGCGGCATCCCAATCTCAGGACTGTAAATATAAAAACTACTGGTCGTTCGCGGTGGCTCAGCGTACTCGTCAAATCGGCGACTGTGTCCGATGCGCAAGGTATATTCAGGCAGTAAGGCTTTGAACAATGGCATCAAACGGTCATCATCCCAGTCCACACCCTCTGGTATGTAGGGAAATTTGGTGCCGTTCGCATTCGGTGAATGAATGCAAATATTATCCTCACCTGCATCTCTGCCTAGAATCTGAATCCAACACTGGAACGGCACTGAAAAGTCGTCTTTGGCGCTAGCAATTGTCCTGAAAACAGTCGCCAAAGCCTAAATGTGTACTAGCCTGTAAGTCCATCTGCGATTTCCCCACCCAGGCCAATCAGCATGATAATGCCAAAAGTCCCACCAGAAATCGGGACTACGAGTCAATGAAAAGTTTCTCGCATTGCGATTTACCCTACGAAAGTAGCGAGCCTTACCTCGAAACTTTCGCCGTGGTGCTCTATGCTGTGCATTGAGTAATTCTGGGATCATAAAATTGAACCGTTGCTTGTTGTTGAATTATGTTCCATAGAATTCAATCATGGATCGATAAATGTCTAATTTGACTTATTACCCTCACAGGGTAATAATTAGATATGGAAAAGCGTACTCCACATTATGACCTCGCTCGCATTCAAGAGGAAGTGGCTGTTCTTGGGGTAGCTGCCTTCACCAAGACTGCGTTGGATGGAGGCCGATCTATGGGGCTGACCACCCCTGAGATGTTGGCGGTGATTGCCTCACTGTCTGTTCAAGACTTCTACAAGTCGATGACGACATATGCAGATCATCAGGTGTGGCAAGACGTTTATCACGCTGCAACACCGTCGAAAAAAGAAGCCTACATTAAAGTAACCATGCGAGCTACAGCCCCTGTGATTCAGTTTAAGGAGAAGTAAAATGGCTTGTTCAGCGACAATTTGTGCGAGCTGCGGAACAAGCGGCCTGACTAGTTTCAACGATGAGACGTTTAGCTGCGAATATGCCGGATTTACGATTGTTGTCGAGGCGCTATCAGGTCAGCGATGCAACGCTTGTGGCGAAATTGAATTCAATACGGTGAGTGCTAAGCGCTATGCGGCTGCTGGCGACGAGCTTGTCTTAAGGACGCGCGAAATTGAACGCAAAGAAATACGCCGCATACGCCGCAAGCTGGGCCTCAGTCAAGCCAGAGCTGCCAGTCTGACTGGAGGCGGCCACAACGCCTTCTCCCGATATGAACGCGGGGAAGTTGTGCCAATGCCGGCAGTGATCAATTTGTTTAAGCTTCTGGATAAACATCCAGAGTTGCTGAACGAACTCTAGTACTTCTTTATTCAATCTCTTTGGAGAATTTTAATAAGGGTGTTTCTGACAAAATATCAGAGCCGAAGTAAGCAACGTCAGCGAGCTACTTAAGCCCACTCATGACGGGTCCAACTCCATAGCCATCAAGATGGCTGCTTCTGCCGCTGAGAAATTCGGCGACTGGATCGCGTGCCACTTCGTAGGTTTCGTAGGCAATGAAGCAGAGGACAAGCCAAACAGGTACCATCATGACGCGAAAGAGAGTTCGCTCGTGGATTAGAAGGAACAACCTGAACTTCTCGCGCATAGATGGTTCACCTGACCCTAAAAACAAGCAGGTCGGCGACCTAGGGATATCGAGCCGACTTGTTTACCATCATACAGTTCAGCCCTTGCTCGCGGACAGGTTCTTCGAAAACCAACCGAATAACCTAGCCTGTACGGCGGTATATGATTGAGTAGAGGAACAATCATCATGAGCAAAACAACCAAGTCAAAATTGGATGCCATTCCCCATGGCTGGTGGCTATCGGGCAGCCATCCTGCAGATTACATGGCCGGGATCGACAAGACACAATCTCACAGCGGCTCGCAATGTGCTTCCCTCGTCAATCGAGCAACTGCGCCAGACGTCACCGGCTTCGCCACTCTTATGCAAGAAGTCTCTGCCAGCAACTATGCTGGCACAAGAATAAAAATGACCGCCTGGATCAAAACAGAAGATGTAAAATCGTGGGCATCACTTTGGTTAAGCGTTTACGGCCCAGCTGGCCGAATTAACGTATCCTTCGACAACATGTGCGATAGAACCATCACTGGTACCAACGACTGGAACAAATACGATATTGTTTTGGATGTGCCTGAAGATGCCACAAAATTGGGTTTTGGTACGATTCTTGCTGGAATTGGCCAGCTTTGGGTGGACGATTTTAGCTTCGAAGAAGTTGGTTCAGATATTGATGTAACCGATTGCCCATGCAGCGAGCGGCGCAAAGTAACGGCGGAAGAACAAGTGCCCTTAATGCCGACAAATCTGAATTTTGCTGAAAGCTGATCAGTGATAAAGATGCCTAAACCAAATCAGGAAGCCCTAAATCTCCTCGTCGCTAGAGCAAGCGAAACGCACACTGACGCAATGATTATTGTACAAAATGGGACAACAATCGGTGAGTGGAATTTCGACAAAGAGAAGCGCCCGATAGAAACAATGTCGATGACCAAGTCGATCGTCTCGCTCGCAATTGGAAGGCTGCTCACTGAGAAAAAAATCAACTCGATCGATGACCCTGTCTGGTTTTTCTTTCCCGAGTGGAAGCAAGGTAGCAAAGAAAAGATCACAATCAGAAATATTCTCAACCACACGTCAGGTCTTCAAGACAATCCAACCACTGAAGAAATTTACCGCAGCCCTGATTTCTTAAAATTTGCGTTAGCAGCGGAACTGACAAGCACTCCAGGTGAATGCTGGTTTTATAGCAACAAGGCTTGCAATATCTTGCCTGGCATTGTAGAACGGGCTTCAGGACAAAAGATCGACGCTTATCTTCGCATGACTATATTTGCCGCCTTGGAAATAGAGAACTTTACCTGGTCACAGGACAGCGTTGGTAATCGCCATGGGTTTGCCGGTTTGTCTCTGGCAGCCAAGGATGTTGCTAAAATCGGCCAGTTGATGCTCCAAAACGGCAAGTGGAAAGGCAAACAAATCACTGATGCTGGCTTTGTTCAAGAGTCTACTAAACCGGCACATCAGAACTGCGGACTCTTGTGGTGGATTGATTACTGGGGTGAGAGTCACTATGCTTCTGAACACGCAGAAACTGCAAACGTGAGGGGTTTCTCAGCACGGGGTTATCTAGGCCAATACTTGATTGCCATACCAAAGCAAAAGCTAGTTGCAGTCCGCCAAATTGCGACAGCTAGCCATAAAAGTGAAACCGATACCTTTTACGAGTTTGATGAATTAGTAGCCGCACTATTTCCTAACTGACAATGAACCAGCGGAGTCGTCCTCAACGTCCGAGACAGATAAGATCCTTTTTGTTTGCAGCCAGAACAAATGGCGGAGCCTCACAGCTGAAAAGATTTATGAGGGATCTTCTCAATATCAAGTGAGATCAGCTGGCACAGGGCAAGGTGCCAGGGTTAGAGTAATAGACGGTCACATTTGGGCTGACTGGATCTTTGTCATGGAGAAGAAGCACCTACAAATTCTTTTAGGCAAGTATGGCGATCGTTTGCGAGACAAGAAAGTTGTATGCTTGCACATACCTGACCAGTATCACTTTATGGACCGAGAGCTCAAGGCCTAATAACGCGATGAAATCCACTGACTTTGGCAAAAAAACTTACGAAAGGCGTTATGCACTTGGGTATTCGTCGGTACGCCTTGTTATCACTCTCGCAATCTGTCACCAGAGCAAATTTCAACAATACTAGATATTCAACCAAGCCTAGCGTGCAGAGCCGGAGACGATTTGATCGGTTCAACTAATGGTGAAAAGTACTCGTCTACAATCTGGTCTTTGTCTAGTGTCGATTTTGTTAAAACCGAAAAAATGAGCCAACATCTTGACTGGATGATGAACAAACATTACAGAATTCAAAGCAGATTTTTTACTTCTACTCAGTCAAAGCGGCATCTCGCTGAGAGTAGCTAGCATATTCCATGCAGATGAACGCGACAGCAAGGTCTACGACGGCGAAAAAGCAAAGCCGTAAATTGCTAATGCTCAAAGAGCATATTGACCTCAATTGTGTCCTGCGTAGAATTCGGTGCAGCTGGATATGGCTCCGCGGCCATGCACGCATTGAGTACTGAGTTATCGAAAGCCTCGTTTCCGCTTGACTGAACGACTACAAGGTGGGCAATGCGACCGTTGTTTCGGATTCCAACAACAACCTCCGTCTTGCCACTCCCTTCCGCCTTCCATGCACCTTGAGCTTTCTGAGTGACGTTAACTATCCACGGTTCCAAGCTTGGTTCGATAACTTTTGGTGTAGCAGTTTTGTCTTTTGCTAAATCTTTCATCACTTCGTCAGGCGATGGCTCTTCTATCGTCTGAAGCCAATCCGACTGATTGGGATCTGGCTCAACATAAGGCACCACCCAGCCATCAGAGCGAATAATCATCGCCAGTGGTGCCTTCGACCACTGATTTTTCCGCAGCCTCTCGGGCACAGGCGGAAGTGGCAGCGCCGCAAAAACAAGTTCTCAAGGTAACGAACCGCTGCCACAGCAGCGCTTGAACTTCTTACTGCTGCAGCACTATCATTAAGCTGCTGTCCAATTTCATAGGCTTAACCGCAGTTCAGCAACGGCCTGATCGAATGACATGCTACCTTCGCGCACACGACACTGAACACCCAGTGCTCGTGCCACGATCGATCGAGGCAGCCCGCCGGCAAGAATCAAAACATGCCCCAGTGGTAGTTTCTTCTCTTTGGCCAGCTCGACAAACGCATGCATTGACTGCTCATTCAGCATCCCCGCTGCTACCATTAGCTCTCCCAGCCTCGCTTCCGTCCCAACCTGAGCGCAGAAAGATTCACTTGTTAGTTGAGCTTCGAAGGCAACTACCTCAAGCGATCGTTTTGCATGGTGCTGGACGTATGGGTTTTCGTCATTTGCCAGCAATACCAGCAACTCCTCTGGCAGGTTGTGATTCTCAGTCAGAGCTAGGCGGACATTAACGTCTTCGTCCCGGCAGAGCCGCTCAAGTACATTAAAGTGCACTGCAATATTCCAAGCAAGAGCCGCTCGCACCTCAGTCGCCTCATCGGTCCCCAGCATCTCCAGAATTTCAGGAGGGGTACAAGGGTTCTCGGCAAGCCTCCGGCGCACCGCCGGATTGCCATGCTTAGACAGCAAACTCAGTGACTCTTGCGACTCGTTTTCACTGCCAGCAACTATATAAGAACCTGTGTAGTTAAAGGAATTACTCAACTCAAACCTCTCGCAGCGAAAAATGCAAATAATAGAGACTCTGTATAGCGCTAGGACCTGACCCGGTGCTTTCGAATTTCGCGCACGGCCCAATAAATATTAGCGTCGCACAACATCTTGACCGGATGCTATCCCCCAACCGGGGGAATTAAACAATGTCAGATGTTCACCGAATACGACACCACTCCTGACCACAGTCGACGCACCAACTCAAGACACCAGCTTAAATGTCGAAATACCATTACTCTTTGTCACTTGAATTTGCACAGGGAACATCTCGCGCACATCGGAGATGTGAGTAATCACAAGCACCCGAGAAAAGTCCGTTTGAATCAAGCGAATGGCCTTCACTAGCCGCTCGCGACTGCCGTCATCTTGCGAGCCAAAGCCTTCATCAATGATCAAAGTTTCTAATTTAGCCCCAGCTCGTCGAGCGAGTAGCCTCGACAATGCAATACGCAAAGCGAAGTTGACCTTGAAGGCTTCGCCACCGGAATAAAGTTCGTAGCTGCGTGTGCCTACTTCATCACCAATTACCAAATCAAGAGTCTCAGCCATGGTGCCCGATTTTGTTTTAGTTTGAGTAATCAAAGCGATGTGCATTTTATTGTCGGTCAAGCGACTAAGTATGCGGTTGGCTTCATTTTCAATTTCCGGGATAGCATTTTCAATAATGACTGCCTGAATACCCTTCTTGCCGAATACCTCAACAAGATAAGCATAGTCTTCCATTTCTTCCCGCAAAAGTGTCATCTCTTGCAGGCGCGCTGCTAAGCGAGTCAGTTCGTCAGAAAGAGAATGGCTGCGCGACGAAAGCACGGCCACCTTGCGCCCAGATTCTTCTTTGAAGCCGCGTACTTCATCTAGTGATGGTTTGAGCCCGGCCAGTGTTTTCTCAACCAAGTCTAAGTCTTTCAGCTGGCTCCTAAGTTGCACTTGCTCACCATCAACTTTGGCAATTTGAGCTTGCTTACTTATATACTCACCCTGTAACACCCCTAGCTGTTCGTCCAAGGCCGGCAGTTCAGCCATTGCCCGACTGAGGTCGCGGGATTTTTCTGTAGCCACAAATAGCTCAGAAAGCCTTTGCTTAAGGCGAGCATGTTCATTGCGGTCATAAGAAAACGTAGTGAGCTTTTGCAGTACTTCTTTTAGTTCTAGGCGAACGGCTTGTCCGTATAATTCTCCACTTAACTCTGCCGCTATCTCTTCAATTATTTTCTTGAGCTCAGGCATTTTGCCATTGATACGGCTCAACTCTTCTGTATCTTTGGCCAGCTGCTGGTGCTTACCTTCAATATGTCGCTTCAAACGAATCTGCGATTGCAGCGAGACATAAACAGCCGGGTCAAACTCTAACTTGTGCAATTCAGCTTTGACGGCCACTAAACTTTCGCGCTCAACTTGAGCAAAGTTATTCTGCGAAAGTTTCTCTAGCAAAAGAGCCTCAGCCTGGCTCAGCCTTTGCTCATTATCACTGGCCCTAACTAAGGCCTGCTGCCGTTCGTTATATTGGCCAATGCGCTTATCGAGGTCTTTGCGGCCTTCTAATTCTTTGCGCATTTCTACATAGCGCACTCTTAACTCAGCTCTTTGATCGTTCAACTTTTCTTTTTGCACTTCTAGTTGATTGATCTCTTGATCCATCTCTTCGTTGTGCTTCAAATAGCGCTCAATTACAGCCGCTCTATCGACAATTGGTGCCGAACAAAGAGGGCAAATAGATGAGTGTTCGTGCTCTTTTAGCTCTTTGATTTTTTCTAGATTTTCTCTTTGCCGGCCTCTGATTTCTTCAGCCTTAATAGCCAGACTTTCTAAATCAGACTTGATAGCAATACCAGTTTTTTCGACCAATTCAAATTCGGCCTCTAAGCGCTCAAGGCGCTCTTTGAGCTGATCTAACTCAACACCTTCGGCTCCTAAGCTAGCCTGCGATTGAGTCAGAGCAGTCAACTCTTTGATAGCACTCTGCTTTTGGCCAAGCTCAGCTTCTAAACGAATCTTTGCTTCTTGTATGGTCGAAGTCAGTTCACTGACACGGTGAGACAGCTGACTATGAGCTTCTTGCTTTTGCGACAAGACAGCTTCACTCTCAAGCAGTTGACGAAACTCAAGATATTGCGATTTTATTTTATCGCTGTCTTCAGTATCACGGAGCAATCGGTCACGGCTCTTAATTAGTTCTCGATTCTCGACTTCTAGACCTTCTAGCTTTACTTCCAGCCTACTGCGAAGAGTGGCCAACAAACCGGTAAGTTCAAGCTTTTTATCACTCAAATCTTGCACTTCAAGAAAGACGCTATCCAACTTTTCTACAGCCGCTCTCACTTGATTGAACTCTGATAATTGCGCTTCGATATCAGAACTTTCACCAATTAATTCGCCCAAAGAGTTTTTCTTCTGCTCAATAGAAAGCTTTTGATCATCGATGCGCTTCAAGGCATGATTCAGCTCAACTAGCTGCTTATCGTTCGATGATATGGTTACTTCAATAAGTTTGAACTGCTGCAGTTGAGCACTGACTTCTTCTACTTGCTGTTCAATATCACGGGCAACTAAAACTAAATCATCGTATTCAATTTGGGCGGCACAAAGTTCAGTATGCACTTGGGCAAATTCGGCTTCGACTTGTCTAGCCCCAGCTAAACTTCCCTCAAGAAATTCCATCTGAGCCTTGACACCACGCAGCCTTTCGCGGGCTTCCTCTTGCAGGCGGTCGAAGTACGAAAGCCCGAGAATTTCGGCCAAGACTTGCTTGCGCTCTGAGGGCAGGCGGGTAGTAAATTCTTCGGCACGGCCCTGTTTCAGATAAGCACTGTTGATGAAAGTGTCATAGTCCATACGCAAAAGATCGCTTATATGTTTGCCCGTTTCCTTCATACTGGCAGCGGTCAAACTATTCCAGCGCAAACTTTCACTGTGACTACCGCCCTGATCAGCAATCTGAAATTCTAAAGTGCCTTTTGAGGTTCCTTTACCACCGGCCTTGCCAACTTGCCTCTGCCTTGAGCGGCGCACGCGATAAAGCTGTCCTTCATGACTGAAGACTATCTCTACCCACATCTCTTTTTCGCCAAGGCGCACCAGCTCATCTGAAGAACCCCGAGCCTCTTCCCAGATGGCCCAGGTAACGGCGTCAAGGATGGCCGACTTGCCAGCCCCGTTCAAGCCAGTCAAGCAGGCCACAGCGATGCCGTTGAGGTCAAGGGTTGAGTCGGCATAACTCATAAAATTATGGAGGTGGACAGAGTTGAGAATCATGGTCTCTTACTGGCAAAGCTCTAAGCTTATCAGCCCAGAGCTGAAAAGCGGCTAAGACTGGTAGATATCGCTCTATACTGATAACTATTTATGACTATGCCTGGCTAAAACTGAATGAGCCTGAATATGATTGTCCATGAATGAGCAACTTAGCAAAAACTTAGAGTCATCTGGTCGAGACTTGGCACTCGCGTGCTTTGGTGCATTTAGTTGTAGCTTAGTCTCTCTTGGTCTTGAGCTGGTGCTGGCAAAGATAGCGCTAGTTAACCTCGGCAGCTCAGCCGTTGCCTCGACTATAACAATCACTATCTATCTATTCGGTCTCGCCCTGGGTGCTCTGATGGCGCAGAATTGCCAGCAGAAGAGCACAATGGTCCGTGCCGCAGCCACGCTCTTAGTGGTGTCGCCGGGGCTCTTCCTGGCCCTGCTGAGCGTTCTTGGCAGTACAAATTTGCCCAGTCAAACCATTTTATTGTTTTTGACTGTGGCACTGGTCTTACCGTCGACTAGTTCGGCCGCTCTAGTAAGCCTATTGGCCACAAGACAGCACAGGAAGAAAACCACAAAGAAACAAAGCACAGCAAGCAATTATGTTTATCTGGCAGCCAATCTCGGCGCATTCGTTGGGGCACTAATCACTGGTTTCTTTATACTGCCGCATTTTGGCATGAGTGGCTGCCTCATGGCTCTAGCAATGCTCATGACCCCAGGGGCTATTTTGAGCTGGGTTATGACCGCGCCGCAAGAACTTATAGAAGAAGCAGTCGAAGAGCCTGACAGCCAGCTCTCAGCCACAATATCCAAATCTATACCTAAATCAACCTATCTAATTTTGTTCGGCACAGCATTGCTGCTGACGGTTCTTGAATGCGATTGGCTGAGGCTATCGTCTCTTTTGCTGGGCTCATCCAGTCAAACCTTTGCTACTACTCTGGCCGCTATCATTGCCGGGCTGGCCATCGGCAATTTCATTGCACTTAGGCTAAGCAAAAGTAACAGCGATCTAAAACCGTTGACAGCAGCAGCCTTAACATTATCAACATTCGCTTGTTTACTCTCACTTAAGTCGATTGCGCAGCTACCAATAATCTTTCAAAATTTGCGCATTTACTTTCAGCTCGGTCAAGTTGAAAATAGTAGTTTCCTATTAATGCCGCAGCTACTGGCCACTGCCATCTTAGTCGTGCCCACAAGCATTGGCCTTGGCTTGATTTATCCCCTCTATACCCACAACCTAAGAGGCCCTGAGTGGCGCCAGGCCTATACAATTTCAGCGGCCGGCGCCATCGCCGGACCTGCCATATTTTTGTTGATTCTGCCACTCACTTCGCTGATAGTTGTGGTGAAACTCTGCCTAGTTGTACTAGCGCTGTTCACTTTTAAAGAAGCGCTGTCGATAATAAAAAAGTTGAAGCTAGTTGCAATTGCTTGCATATTTGGCAGTATTTTCGCCCTAGCCACGACCCTATGCAGCCCGCAAATGCCAAGCAGCGCACTAACAGCTGGACTGGCTTATCTGCCAGCAAACAAGTCAGCCTTCGAACAAATTAAACGCGAGCAAAACCACCTCGATTACAGATTTTATAAAGACGGTATCAACAGCACAATCTCAGTAGAAGAAAGCAAGCCTTCAAACATTCGCATTCTTAAAAGCGATGGCAAAGTAGAAGCATCAATTCCCATAGACAAATCAGAAGCAGTGAGTGGCTCAGACCTCGGTACGCAAACAATGCTCTGCCTTCTGCCCACCCTCATACATAGCGGCAACAATCTTCGCTGCCTAATAATTGGCTTAGGCAGTGGCACTACTAGCAGTACCGCTCAAATACAAGAAAAAATAAGCTCAATTGATGTTGTTGAATTAGAACCGGCGGTTATAGAAGCAGCTAAGTACTTTCAATATAAGGATATTCAAGACAACAATATTCAGATTAGAGCTAGTGCGGCAAAATTGAACATTATTGCCAGTGATGCCCGAGCCCATTTAAAGACTGACAAAGCCTACGACCTAGTCATTTCTCAACCCTCTGAGCCTTGGATAGCTGGCAGCTCAAGTCTATTTACCGTCGAGTTCTTTCGTCTCATGCGTCAGCGCCTCAAAAGAGATGGGTTGGCAGCCCAATGGTTGCAACTTTATGGATTGAGCACGAAAGATTTTCTTTGCGCCCTCAGAACATTTTCAGAAGTATTTCCCGATACTCTAATTTTTCATCAACCTGGCGCTGGCGAAATAATACTAGTCGGAGCCAAGAGCCCCAAAAGCTTGGAGCAAATTGGCAGCAATGGATATAAAGTAGCTTTTCTCAGCAGCACCTGCCGCCAAGAACTAGCCAAGGCCGGAATAGATAGTTGGGAAACTTTCAGAGAAGGGCACATTGCAGTGCTCACAAAAGAGAATCCACTAGGTGAACTTTTAGCGACAGAGATGACGGGATGCCTCAACACTGACGACAATATGTTGCTTGAGTATTCGACAGGCCGCTTTCTTGCCAATAGAGAAGGAGCCAGCGAAAAACAGTTGGCAGAAAATCTTTCTATTCTTGAAAACAAGCGGCAGTCACGGATCTCGAATAAAAGTAGTGGAGAAAAACTGCCCCAAGAAAGACTGCTCCAAGCAAGCTTGAGCAGACAAAGCCTCACCAGCCAAGCTCTTGACGAGGCAATAGAGCTTGACCCATCGGCCTACCTTTTGCTCAATTTAAAAGGCAAGAGGCTACTGCAAGAACAAAACGTAGAGACTGCTTTGAGCTATTTAAACCGTTCTAAAGCATTAAACCCTTCGGTTGAAGAAACTCGAGAACTTCTTGCGTTGGCTTTGACATACTTGGGTAAACTAGAAGAAGGACTCCAGGAAACTCAGGCAGCCCATCTGTTAAATAACCAAAGCTCTATGCCTTATTTGATTGCTGCGTGCATCTATCAAATTGAGGGCAATGGCGCGGAAGCCCGTACAAACTTGAACAAAGCAAAACAAAACTGTCCAAGAAATGAGATACTAGACCAAATCGCAGCCTTGAAATTCAATGCTACAGGAACCCTGAAGTCAATCCTGATTAAGCTTTCGCAGGTTCTTTAGAACATTTAAAATTGAGTAGCTAATCACTTTTAAGCGTTCACTTTTAAGCGTTCACTTTTAAGCAAGTCCTGCCAAGTCTCACTTGAATAGGTGCAGAATGTCATTCAGACTTCTATTGATAGAAGACAGCCCAACCCAACTAATAACCATATCCAAGACCCTTGAAGCCGAGGGATATACGGTTATAGAAGCTCGCAATGGAGCTGAGGGTCTAGCTCGTGCCTATAACGAGCTACCAGACTTAATCATCTCGGACGTGGTCATGACCGGCATTAACGGTTATCAACTATGCCGGTTAGTTAAAAGTGACCCCGATCTAGCAGCCACTCCCGTTATTCTCCTGACAAAACTTGACGGCTCAGTCGATCGATTTTGGGGCTTTAAGTCTGGAGCAGACCGCTATATTCCGAAAGAGCCTGGTTTTACCAGCTTAATTAAAGCCACCCAAGAGATGCTTGAGGAAGCTACCTTAAAACCGCGTTTGCGTCTGATCGGCGAGCCATCCAAGACCCTTTCTGCCGAAGACGTCAACAATCGCCTGAACCAGCTGCTCGAACGTTTGCTTTTTGAAGCCACTATAGTCGATGAAGTGCGTCGCATTGCCGAAGATGAACTAGATGTAGATGCGGTGACGAAAAAACTCTTCAATCTATTGTCTTCTATTCTCAACTACCAGGCCCTCGCTCTAGTGCTTAATCAAGGCAGTGGATCGGTCTTGCGTGTGGATGCTGGAGCAAACTTAGATGAATCGGCCCTCCGTGGTTATGTTGCTAAATTAGCACTACAGCTGGGCCTGCCACCGCTACGAGAAGAAGTGGCTAAAGGACATTTTTTGCCAGACAACGCTCTAACTCAGCCTATCGACATCAAGGGCCAAAGGTTAGGGCTTCTTGTTGTCGTTCCTTATCCTCAGCAAATTTTCAAACCAGGAGATCAGAAAGTTGTTCGATTAATTGGAGAACAGCTATCTGTAGTTCTGAGACTATTAGAATTAAACGGGCAATCCCGCCCGAAAAATACAGCCCAATCGAACAGAACAAACAACTAGACTTGCTTAGGTTTCTTGCTTAGGTTTCTTGCTTAGGTTTACGTCGCCTAGAGCGGCGATCATCATTTGGTGGATTGTCGTCATTGCTAGATTTTGGCGTGAATGGTTTGTCGTTAGCAAACGAAGTTTTTAGCTGACGCCTTTCCTTGCCCACGCCAGGAGCCGGGGCTTTAGCTTTGGCCTCACCGGCTTCTGGCTCATCATCCAGAAGTAAAGAAGCGAGCGCCGAGGCGGGAACCGATACAATCTGCCAGCTTCCACTCTCCTGCGGCTGTTCTGGTGATAGCGGTATGTTCGGGTTTTGCATTGCCATTTCTTGCTCGCCAATGTGCAAAGCTTCATCAGCAGCAGCATCCAAAGCGGCAAACTCTTCTTCTACTTGCGACAGGTCTTCATCGTGCTCTAGGCTCGGCGGTGCGAAATCATCTTGCGCACCATAGGACAGCGGGGCAACAGGTACACTTGGCGGCACCGTATCTGATATCAAATCACTATTCGAACTCGTGCTATTGTCAGCCCAAATACTAGCGAAAGGTGACTGTTCCGGAATCTCTTCCTCAGGCAACGAGCGTGTTGGTTCGAGATCTGCCATTAGATCGGTAAGTGATTTTTTCTTGCTTGGCTCTGGACGTGCGAAAGGAGACGGAATAGACGGAGTAGAAGGAGTGGTGTGAGAAGACGAAGACGGCGGCAACTCAGAAGTGTCTGAACGTAAGTCCGAGCTATCATAAAGTGATGCCAGTGATGGTGCCATACTTGCTTGAACAGAGTGTGGTACAGCATCAAGATCTGGACTAGTAACAGTGCTAGCTGCTCCGGAATTCTCGCTCTCCGCTGGACTATCCCAGTCTAGCTGATCTTTCCACGAAGGCACAGCATTGCCAATATTAAGAGAAGGAGAAGGAGAAGGCGAGCTATTGAGCAGTTCACGCGGACGAGAAGCAGCAGAAGTAAGTTCTTCAGACTCGGTATTGACAGTTTCAATTTCTCGGACAGGTTCAACTTCTCGAACAGATTCAGTTTCACCTGCCAGCTCAAATTCTCGAACAGATTCAGCTTCGCTAGCAGATTCAATTTCACTAACAGATTCAATTTCACTAGCAGATTCAGCTTCGCTAAGAGACTCGTCGTCGCTGCCATCGAGCACCCTGGCAATATCAGCCGCACTGTCTTGAAGTGACACCGTTGAAACCACAGCAGGCAAACGCGGCAAGGTATCGTCCATTTGATTGCGATAGGCGTCTTGCAATTGCATAGACGTGAGATATCGACGCTGCACTAAAATATCACCAAAGTCTTTACCAGTACTGGTTCTCTCTGCCATAGACTCTTGGAACTGAGCGGCAGTGATACCACCTGTTTTCAACAATTGTTGACCCAGTAATACACAGTTGAGATCGTCTTCTTCGATAAAGCCCTGTTTCACCAAGAAAGCACCAAACATAAGCTCAGGCATAGCTTTGTGCATGTCAGCGGCGATTTCTAACTCAGTTGTCTCCAGCAAGCCGGCACAGAGCAAAAGCTCACCAATTCGCAATTGAGGACGGCTAGCCAAGTTCGGTTTGCCATCAATGCTCTCTTCTGAGCCGCCCCGAAGGCCCATGCGACGGAAGTCATAGTCTGTGCGAGTAACTGGGTCGCACAAAATATCATGGGCTATCCACAGGCTCTGCAAGCTACTCAGCAAGTCTTTCTTCGCCTGCCCTACCAGAGTGCCAGAAGCAAACTCACGAAGAAGCGGCCTGACTTGCCGCAGGAAGCTTCTGTGGATACTGCTGAAATCTGCCATGTGACTGACTTGCAGTCGCAGGTAGAAGTCGAGAACTGCGGCAGCTCCGGTGGCAGGGCCAGAAGTACTAAAGCTAGGCAGCGGTACTAGGGCAAAAGTAGGTATCTTCACGAGAGGAAGAAGCGGAGCAGCCATAGCCGCCATAGCCGCATTAGGCTCTGACCCAGGGCCACCAGCTGTCGCCGCATCCCCCAAGCCTTCAGACTTATGGTCAAGCTCAGACTTATGCTCAAACTCTGGCTTAGGCTCAAGAGTAGGACTAAATTCAGCTTGAGCTCCTGGTTCTGCCTCTATCTCATCACTCGCTTCAAATTCAGTCTCCACTTCAGGTTGAGGCGGAATTATCGGACCCCCGGCCGGAGCACCCCAATCGATGTCAGGCATCGGCCTGCGAGCATCCTTTTCGAGCAACAGCTCAGGCGGCAAACTTATTGGCTCTTCCCAACCCATTTCTTGCGAAGCTTTGAGCAAAATGAAAATCTGTTGATGAGCATGACTCGAGCCGGCTGTATCCCCGCGCTCCAAGCTTTGACGCAGGGCTGCAGCCAGCACACGCGTTTCAAGCTCAATCCGCTCACGTGACGTGTCCGGCTCTGGCTGGTTAGGATAAGCGTTGCCTGAGGTCATTTACTAAGTGTTGGCAATTTGCATTAGGTGTAATCTACCCTGATACCGAAAATAGAGATCACGAAATTAGGCATATTGAAAAAGTGCTTGGTCGAGATCTCTAAATAGTAATAATAATCTTCCCAGTAGTATTTAGGTATTCACCTGTTTTTTTTCTCTTGATAAGGAGTTATAGAAGTCAATGACCGCAGAAAAGCAAACAGGTAAAGACGCTCAATGCGATTCAAAAGCACCATCCGAGACAGCTGAAAGAAGCACTGACAGCTCTGACTTTGGGCCACTACTCAAGCTCTTACGCCTTCACCCCGCCCTTGACGGCCTTGAGCTAGATGAACAATGCTGGCATTTATTAGACCGATTTTGCGGCATTTTGAGGGCTTATAACGAGAAGGTTAATTTAGTAGCCAATACAACACCAGAGGTACTTGTAAACAGGCACATACTTGACGGCCTCACTGTTGTAAGTAATATCTACAAGTCAAAAATGACAACTGGCAAATTAATTGATATCGGCTCCGGCGGGGGGTTACCAGCTATGGTAATAGCCATAGCCTGCCCCAACCTTGCGGTCACCATGGTTGATTCAGTGGGTAAGAAGGTCAAATTTCTCAGCGATGCTAGCCAAGAGCTTGGTCTAGTCAACAACCGAGCTTTGACAGCCCGCGCCGAAGAGCTCGCAAGAGAAAAAGGTGAACGAGCTAGCTACGATCTGGTTACGGCCAGAGCAGTCGGCACCCTGACCCTAACCATAGAGTTATGCTTGCCCTTTCTCAAGCGCAACGGCCTCTACATGGCCCAAAAGACCGGCAGCCGCCTAGAGCAAGAACTGAAAGACGCCAAAGCAATGATGCGAGAGCTTGAGTGCCGGGTGGAACAGACTAAAGTCTTCACCGATATGCCAGGCGTAGAAGATAGTGTGATTTTACTGATTCGAAAAATTGACGATACGCCACATTACTATCCCCGCCCATGGGCAAAGATCAAGGCAAGCAAGTAATTCAGTGCCTAAATAAAAGCCCCAGCTTCTTCATTCTCAAGATCTTCAACCAACCAGCCTTCAGCCTGAGCCTGCAGCTTAGCCTTACCCATGCCATCTTCGACTGCTAACTCAAAGAGTCTACGGCGCGAGCCAAAGACGTAAGATGCCCGATTAATCAGAGAAGTGATATCAACGTGGTCGTGGGCAAAAATTACCGGGTCTAGACGGCGATACCAAGAATCACCAGCCGGTGCAATTAAATCGGCCACCATATTGCCGAGGTCAATTTCTTCTTTCGGCATTTTTGCTCGGGCGGGCCAACTAACCATATAGCGTTTCAAATCAAAGCCTAAGCACTCGACTCTTCCCAGGTAGTAGATGTTTTCATCTTCGATGCCAAATCCGGCCTCTTGCCAGCGATGACTTTCCTCGATCCAGAACTCGCGCAAAACTTCGGTAATTGTTTCCATGTGGGGCTTAAGCCGCCACATATAGCTAGACGGCAAGTAGGAACGGGAGGGCTTGAAATCCCACGAGTCTTCGCTATAGGCAAGCTGATACTGATGAGTTGTAGCCCAAGCCGACATCAATAAGCTAGTCCAGACATTATTATCAGAATAAACTTTGGCGTAGCTCTTTTTAAACCACTCCTGCCAGGCATCAAACTCTTCGTATTGACCGGAGCGCTTTGTTAAGCCATCGCGCCACTCTTTTTCATCTTGCAAAGGGTCTTCAGCATGAAAGAACTCTTCCCAATAGGCCGTTACCACAGCCACTTCTAATGGTGAACTTTCTGACCTACCAACCGACTCCTCCCAGAGCTTTTCGCAAATTTTGATCGATTGCTCGCAACGAGCATAGGGGTTAGAACTGGCAAATTCAGCGTTGTGCCTAACCCAGTCGATACCAGTCCTGATCAGAAAAGCCGGAAGCATTTACTGCGGTTCCTTTTAGATGAAAATAGAAAGTGACAGACTTTAGAAGCATACCCCAAAAGTCCAGAAATTATCTTTAGCAATAAAGCTAAAATCAACTAGACTTTGCTGCTGTTTTCTTGGCTTGACGAGAATTAGCAAGAACAGCTTGATCTAACCACTTAATCGCTGGTGAATATTGAGCATCAACTTCGTATTCTGCCAGAGTGCGATCGAGTCTTTGACTCCAGTTTGAATCACCAGAAATTCCCGGTTCGTTAAAGCGTTGACTGACGCCAAAAAGATCACTAATCATTAAAACAGCCAACCAAGATGGACATTCCATCAGTACTTCAATCATGCGCCGATGTAGCTCGGGAGTAAAGGTCTCAGGTGGATTGTCTTCATCCATACCCAGAAACACCATCAGCCGCTGTACTTCCAACCAACCTTGGTGACCATCCTCACCATGCCACCACTGGCAGAGACCTTCATAGAAGCTGGCAATAGGCTGATGATCATGGGTACCATAAGTTACCAGAGACAGCTTTTCGTGGGTTTCTTTGGGCTTAAAAGAGAGGTCTTTTTCTACTCGCTCAAAAATCGGAATAGTGAAACCAGGAATATGCAGCTTCTGCAAACAAGGCCTGACATAGTCAGGCACCATGCCCAAATCTTCTGCAACCACACCACTTTCTGGTGCTACCGCTAGTATCATGCGCAAAAGTTTCTCACCTTGCTCGTTATTGAGCTTGGCATTCTTGGGCGGTAGATCTGGTCGCTCTATAAAGCGAGGAAGTTCGCCCCCCGTAAGCTCTTTGGCCTCAAGCTCGGTCAAGCCAACAAACTCATGGTTGCGCTCTGGAATCCACGGGAAAGAATAGACACGGAAGAAACCGAGCACATGATCGATGCGAAAATAGTGAAAAATAGAAGCAATCTGCTTCACTCGCCGTTGCCAAAAAGCATAGTTGCTCTTTTCGTGATTGGCCCAATTGTAGAGAGGTATGCCCCAATTCTGGCCCCACTGGCAAGTGAATAAATCTGATTGGAAGAATTTTTCAGGAGGAGCACCACCAGACCACTTTAAATCGAACAGTTGGGGATTACACCAAACGTCAGCGCTGTAACGGCTGACACCAAATGGAATATCACCCATAAGCTCGACAAAATTACTATCAGCATGGGCTCTAACACGGTGCCACTGACTAAAAGCAACCCATTGCACATAGCTATAGAAGCGCTGCTTATCAGCTATATCTTTGGCCTCAGCGCACTTGATCGACCAGGCTCGTGCTTTAGCGAGAGTTGACTGCTCAGCAGGCCACTGTGTCCAGCAAGCATTGCCATCAAATTTATCGACCAGAGAGCGGAAGAAAGCATAATCGGCCAGCCAATCACTTTGCTCGCGGCAAAAGTCGGCAAACAACTTTTGCTGGCTAGTTTCTTCTTTGGTGGCAGAATCTTTCTCAAAATTGGCAAAGGCATCATGTAGCAAATCGAGCTTGAGCTTGCGCACTAAGCCATACTGCACAGGCCCGGTTGACAGCTCGGCAGCAAGCGAGGCCGACACATGCTGAGCCAGCATATCAGCAGTAAGCCCTGGCACCATATCTAGCACTAACGAAATATACAGCGGGTCAAGAGCAATTGAGCTGAGAGCATTGTACGGACTATTGTCGCCGCCAGTTTCATTAACTGGCAGAATCTGCAAAACACCCAAATTATGACGACTTAAAAAATCAATGGCATCCTCGACACAGAGAGTGTCACCAATTCCTAGATCGCCCTGGCGACGCAAGGCAAATACTGGAAGAAGAAGACCAGCGGCTTTTTTGTCTTGATTTATCCGAGCCATAATTTTTCTTCCCCCAGCTTTTCGTCAACTTGTTTATATGCCGGCGCGCTCAAAAACTCTTTCGATATTTTGCAAGTAATTGGCCGGATCAAAGCTTGAGACAATTTCTTCTTCGCTCAAGTGCTCTGTTACTCGCTTGTCAGCAAGTAGGTTCTCGCGGAAATTGCCACTCTTCGTGTTCCATGCGGCCATAGCATTGTCTTGTACCAACTTGTAAGCAACTTCGCGAGCTAGACCTTTATCGGTAAGCTTGAGCAGGACTGCCTGCGAGAAGATTACACCACCAAAAACATCCATATTACGAAGCATATTGTCAGGATAAACAACTAATCCATCCATAACCACAGCAAGACGGTTAAGCATGTAGTCAAGCAAGATCGTCGAGTCGGGCAAAATAATTCTTTCAACTGAACTGTGAGAGATATCACGCTCATGCCATAGTGCAACGTTCTCGAGAGCAGCTACTGCATTGCCGCGAATTACTCTAGCCAGTCCAGTGATATTTTCGCTCGCCACCGGGTTACGTTTATGAGGCATAGCCGAAGAGCCCTTCTGACCAGAGGCAAAGGGCTCTTCAACTTCTAGTACGTCAGTGCGCTGTAGGTGTCTGATTTCCACCGCAAACTTCTCAAGACTAGCGGCAATCAGAGCTAAAGTCATAACAAACTGAGCGTGCCTATCTCTTTGAATAATCTGAGTAGAAATTTTCGCTGGAGTCAGATCAATTAATTTGAGAGTGCGCTCTTCTACTTCTGGTGAAATATTTGAGTAAGTACCAACCGGCCCACTCATCTGGCCTACTGAAATCATTTCAACAGCTTGCTCAAGCCGCACTTTGTGGCGCCTTAGCTCTTCTACCCAGACAGCCATTTTAAAGCCGAAAGTAATGGGTTCAGCATGGATGCCATGAGAGCGGCCAACCATAACTGTATGCTTGTGCTTGCGAGCCTGCTTGAGCACAGCCTCTGTCAATTTTTCTAGGCCTGTCATCAAAATAGCGGCAGCACGCTTGAGCTGAAGGGCCAATGCCGTGTCGATTACGTCAGAACTAGTGAGGCCCATGTGAATGTAACGGGCAGCATCACCGACATTCTCACCAACAGAAGTCAAAAAGGCGATAACATCGTGCTTAACTTGCAACTCAATTTCGTCGATACGAGCGACGTCAAACCGGGCTTTGCTCTTAATTTCGGCCAGAGCAGCCGCTGGAATTAAACCCATATCGCTCTGAGCCTGGCAGACAGCTATCTCAACATCTAGATAAGTTTGAAACTTGGCTTCAATCGACCAAATAGCACCCATCTCGGGCCTGGTATAACGGTCTATCAAAACGAATCCTCCGATTCATACGTTTCATACGCTGCAAAAAACCTATTGTCGCTGATCAAACAAGCTTAGAACCCGATCAGAGGCTAAAAGTTCGTCAACCGTTACGGCCCTGCCAAGAGCAAAGCTGACAAGTAGCTTGTATATGCGGCCAAAAAAAAGACTTGAGCATTGCTACAATTGGCCATTACAAAGCAAAAACCATAGAAGAGAATTTGAACTGATGAAAATTTTGATTGCCGCTGATGTTTCTCATTCGTTTGCACATGCATCAGCGAATACATCTGAAGAGCACTGGTTTAACCTAGAACAATTGGCAAGACTAGTACCTCTCGCAGGCTGCGATGTCAATCTAATTTACGTAAAAGAAGAGTTGCCCTCATACGAACGTGTCTTAGCAACCCAAGCAGATTTTCCCCAAGACCTCGGCAATGTCATTGAAGCGCAAGCCAAGCCAGTCTTGGAAGAATTAGCCAAGCGAATTGAAGCCAATGGGGCAAAGGTAACCACAGAAATAGTGACCGGCCCAGCGGCATATATGATCGAGCAAGCAGCTCTTGACGAGGGCAAAGAACTAGTTGTGGTTTCGACAGGGCCCAGAGCAGACGGTCAGTTTACTTTTGGCAGTACTTCGGCCCATGTTGCCCGCCATGCACCATGTTCTACTTTGGTACTAAGGAAATTACCAAAACAGCAAAATAATTCGGCGAAGCCCACAGATTCATCTGTACTGATCGCCATAGATGGCTCTGAGCACTGCTTAAAAGCAATTGAGTCAGCAATCAAGAAATTTAATGGCAAGATTGAGAACAAAAAAATCAATTTGATTTATGTGGCAAATATCTCACCCATGGTGGCAGCAGTAACTCCTCGCGGATTTGTCGTAGCGATGGAAGAAAACCTGATGATGGAGGGCGAAGTTCACCTCGCAACTGCCAAGAAAATTCTAAGTGACCATGGCTTTACCAATATCGATATCATTTTGAAGACCGGTTCGCCAGCCCATGAAATTATCAAAGCAGCTGAAGAAACTGGAGCAGACTTGCTCGTAGTTGGCGCTCAAGGCAAAGGAGCCATCAAACATTTTCTTATGGGTGAAGTAGCTAACAAGATCGTTACCCATGCAGCAGTTGCCACTCTTGTAGCGCGAGCCTAAGCAAAAGTAATGCCTCTAAGACAAGAAAGAGACAGACATTTGAAATCTAGACGAGCACTGACAACATTGCTGCTTTCATTGGCCGCTCTAACTCAACTAGCTTTTATTGACACTGTTGCTGATTTAGCTCAGCCTGCATGGGCTTTAGATGACATTGGTGACATGGCGCAAGAGCAAGCCCAAGAAAAGCTTGAACTAGAAGATATGCGCAATGAAATGAAAGACATCAAGGGCCAAGTTAGAGATGCCATGGGAGCCATGAGCGCACTGACAAATCAGGGCCAAGCTTTACCCGGCCCTGGCCCACAACAGATGATCGTCAGAGAAATTCACTTATTTGCCCGTGAAGCCAATCTTGAAGTAGGCGCAGAAAGCGGTGCCAATAAAGAGACCATCAAAGCTCTGACCTACAACGGCAAGATACCAGGACCAGAGATACATGTAAAACAAGGTGAGGCAGTCAGAATTGTCCTTCACAACAACTTGAAAAACCCGGCTTTATCTACATCACTGCACTTCCACGGCCTGATGGCACCTCACAAAGTGGACGGGCTGCCGCGAGCAGGCGGTGCAACTGCTGCCCCAGAGAGATTTCTTAAGGCAGAAGAATCTTTCGTATATCAATTTATTGCCAACCAAACCGGTACATTTTTCTATCATCCCCAAATCATCCACCAAGACCAACGCTTCAAGGGCATGTTTGGGGCAATTGTTGTGCATCCGCGCTTGCCCACAAAAGAAGCAGACAAAGAGCTAGTTCTATTCTTAAGCAGCGCCGAAGCCATACCGAAAGAAGCGAAAACAGAGCCTGTAGCCACAGCCAAGCATTTGTACTTAGTCAATGGTAAGACAGCGCCGTTCATACCGGCCCTTGAAGTACTGAACGGCGAACGGGTGCGCTTACATATAATCAACACACTCGATGAAGCTGTCCCCCTTCACCTCAGCGGCCATCGTTTTGAAATAACTGGCATCAACGGCTCAGATCCACTAGAGCCACGAGTGGTGAGAGACACGATTACTATAAATCCATCAGATCGAATTGATCTTGAGTTTACGGCCAACAACCCAGGAGTCTGGTCTCTAGCTTCAGAATTGCCTAGACAAAACTCTAACCACGGAAAATTTCCCGGTGGTATAGCCATGATTGTGCGCTATAGCGAACTGACCCCAGCTTCGCCTCACTAACCTCCCACCAGAGACAGGCTATCATAAGTTTTGTAAGCGCTCAAAGAGACAATTATTGGGCCGGCAACTATTTAACGCACGGTCACTCAAGCTTCATATATATTAGTTAGAGAGGTCGTTACTAAATGGTGTCTGATGCTGTACCACCAACTTAGTCGCATACGTGGTCAGCTTGCCCTGAAAGACTTGAGCGTCTCCGATGGGCTACTTTTGACTGCCCGCAGCCTCAGAGGCAAATTACAAGATCACCGCCTCACTTGGCTGAACCGCGAACTTCTCGGCTACCGCCCCGAAGATCTAGAAGCCTTGGGCGAGAAAGAGTCTAAGAGGCCCGGTTTCTCAAAGATTGTTCAACTGTTAGCGCCGGTGAAGAAACCACCAGAGCTAGAAGTTCCAGTTTATCGTTTTCTCAGTGGCACCTGGGGTCGTCTTGATGAAGGCGGGAAGCTAACAAAGGTGGCTGAACCCCAGCTAGTTGAGAAAAGCATTTTTTGTAATATTGGTATGCAGCAACTGGAAGCCCAGCTGGCTGAAATGGACGATCCTATGGAAGGCCTCTTTTCTATGAGCTTCGATCAACAAACCGGTGCAGAATTCTACTGCTATTCTCGTGAGTTGGTTAGAATACAAGAAGCGGTCAGAACCAAACTTACTCAATTTATAGATGATTCCATCAGCGAACTGCGCCTATCGCCCAATAGTGACTGAAAAATGGTCATTCTTCTTAAGTTATTTATCTAACTCATTGCGCTTATGTGCTTTCTTAGGTGCTTTCTTGGGCTCTGTCTTCGTTTTCAGCTCCGGGGCAAGGGCCGCTGAGTCGCTATCGATGCCAGAGCAACTTACTAAAATAGAGCGAAATCTAGGCTACAGCTCTAGTCCGGGTCAATCAATCGTAGATAGACTGCAAGTACTTGAACTGAAAACTTTCGGCAATATCAGCTCAGGTTCAATCTTTGAGCGCTTGAGTCGTCTGACAGACAAGCAGAACTTGATGCCGCCGCCTGGTACTGCGGCTACTCAACCTGACGCCGCCAAACAAGAACGCATTAAAAACTTGCTGCAATCAGCCAATCTAACAAGAACTCTAGCTACAGCCAATACTTTTCCTACTCATTTTTTTCGTATAGAAGACGCCGACGCCAAACCTAGTAGTGAAGACTATCTTGACAGTGTCATGACAGCATCGAAAAATCGGGTTTTCAAATTTCAAACAATGCCAGTACCAGTCTATATTTCAGCACCGCCAGACCCAGCTTATGCCAGTTCGGTAGTAGCGGCCTTTACTGACTGGGACAGACGCACAGAGGGAATGATCAAATTTGTGCCGGTAATGCAACCTAACGCTGCAAGAATACGGGTGACATGGGCTCATCTAGGGACAAAATCTGATAAAGATGACAGCACTCTAGGCGCTCACACGGTGACAAAGTGGACAAAAAAACCCTCAGGCCGACTATCCCTACTCTCGGTCGGCGCCATTCCAGTGCCTTTGTATATTTCCAGCCCCGGACCGAAATATACAGTGCCCCCTCAAGTAATTGAAGTCAATCTCGACCTAGTTGAACGCAACGAAGCGGAAGCGCGCTATCTAACTTTGCGCAACATTGTCGCCCACGAGCTAGGGCACGCCATAGGTCTATTGGGGCACAGCCCAGTAAAAGGCGACTTAATGTATCCAATCACAGACGAACACTCACGTATCTCCCAGCGCGATCTCAATACAGTTAGGAAGCTCTACGAAAGGAAAGCGACAGTGCCACTCTGAGTGGTTAATCATTTAAATGCGAGATGCTAGTTGCGATAGGGAGCAATTCCAAATTGTCCGCGCAAGTCTGAATCAAGTTGTTTAATTTGCATCTCTAAATTTTCAAGATTGGCTTTGCGAGTCATAAGTTGAGGCATAATGCCTTTACCATGCTCATCCTTGACCATCAAATTATCTTGCACTCTAAGATAATCGGAGAAAAGAGTTTTAGCATCACTAAAATACTGGTAGTACCCGCGGTGCAGTTTTTCAGTTTCAGGATAGAGGGGCATGGCTTTCATTTTAATGATAGCCACCTGATACTTATCGACTAGACCAGTGAGAAGCTTTTGAGCCTGTGTTTTATTTGGTCCAGGAACGAAAACCGAAAGGCCTTGAGAAAGCAAGTTGTCAGCCCGATCTTTTTCGCTGGGTGACATCTGTGCTTGCTTGCGCACCAAATCGTAAGCACCAAACCACTGGCGCAGCTGTTGAGAACTACTACGATTAAAATTAGGATTGGCAGAGGCAGCGCTTGGCATTTGACCAGAAAACTGAGGACTGCCAGCATTGCCGCTCTGATACTGGTTCTGATACTGACTGCCTAGGTTCTGAGCCGAAACGGCCAGGAGCGGAAGCAAGGAGCTACAAATCAGAAGGAGAGTTGCTCTGACAAGCTTCATGTAGGTTTTCCTCAAAGGTCAAAAGTAAGGTCAACCCCTATATTCTAACTGCCATTTTAAAAATCCGAAGAAAATTGATTAAATACCAGCTTTCCTGCCCCAGAGAACAGTATCGACAAGATAGTGATGAGCCGAAATAGACGAAAGGCAAACAAGAGCAAATTTAGGATAAATTGAATTCCCGAGAGGCATTAGTGCACTTTGGGCGAAATCACCAACAAAATAAACTACAAGCCAAAATGCCGCAAATGACCCTAATGTTGGTAGTGCCTTAAGAACCCTCGCTGTAAAAATATTGGTAGTAGATTGCTCCTCTTCAAATTGCCAAGCAATACCTAGATACTGCACCGCATGAAAAATAGTGACCGTGATAAAGCCAATGAAATAGTAGCGAATGGAAAGAAATCCAAACCAATGAATAGCAAAATAGACAAGCAGGATCAGTAAACCACTGCAGTCGTACTGCTGGACCCGCTTGTATTTAAGTAGCTCTAGATAAAGGCCAAGACATAAGCCAGCACCGGCAATAATAAGGAAGGCAGTGAGTAGCGGTGCAGGGAAACCAACTGGAATAATGGCGTCTGAGGGCTTACCATGCCAATATACATAAAGCATATTCCAGCGGCCAATGACAAATAACGGCATGGCAAGATGGAAGGCCCAAAACGAGAGCCTTTGCTCTAGAGCAGTTTCACCTGCAGGACGACCAAAGAAGCGGCTGATACCATAGACTTGCCGCAAATAATGAAAAGACTGCCAAACGTTTACTGCTGTCATCGCCTCTAAAAAGAACCCATTTAGAGAAGCAATGAGCAAGAGACTGACAACGACTATATAGGCTGGTGCACCAAATAAGAAGTGCACTTTGCCCTCACTAATTTTTCTCGACAATCGAGCATAAGTTGCCCAAACATGAGGCATGCTCACTATTTGATTGCCCCAGAATGCCCAGTCGAAAGGAACATTAGCTCGCAGACCGGCTTCTCCCAGGTAACACAAGAAAGGCAGATAGAGGGGCAAGCCACCAAGAATGATGAAAACAACGTCGAACAAATTGTTCTTGCCGAAAGTCAAACTCTTTAGAGAAAATTGCTTGCCCGCGGCTGCTGTGGCATTACTCATCTACTTTAGGTCGGCCTCGCTCTTAAACTGGCCTTGATCTTGATCAACAACATTTTGATTAGTGGAAATTATCACTTGGTCATCTACTAAAGATTGGTTAGAGGAACAAATTTTGGCGGCCTCGGACAAATGCGCAGCGGCCAGTTCGAAGTTAATTTGTCTTTTGCTCTGCTCACTTGAACTGACAGCATAGCAACGGTAACAAACGCCAAGATTGTTCAAATCTCGGATAATATCGCGGTGATCACTATTCAACCGGCGACGATCGAAGTCAAGAATTTTCTTGTAGCTTTCAATTGCGTAAGGGAAGGCCGACATATCTGAATAGAGAGAAGCGAGCTCAAGAGCGTCTTTAACAAAGCTCTCCGGCTCCTGCGGGGCGAGCCACAGCAAACGATAAATTTTGGCCGCTTCTTCTTGCTTACCTTGCTGCCTGTAAACAGAAGCAAGCTCACGCGCAGCAGGCAGATCTTCCGAGTCAAGATGCTTCTTAGATACTGCGGCCTTCACTTTATCGAACCTCGACTCAGAGGCTACTGCACCTATGGTCTGCCAGTGATTGGAAAATCCATTCTTCTCACTGACAGACAACAAGCTAAAGGTGCAGGTAACCGAGATGAAAATAGCAAAGACTAGGTAAGCAATGCTATTTCCCTTGTTTCGGTTGTAAACGCCAAGCATAGCTCACTCCGGTGGCGCCGGCGGTGGCGGCGGTGGTGGCGGCGGCGGCGGCGGTGGTGGTGGCGGCGGCGGTGGTGGTGGCGGCGGTGGCGGCGGTGGTGGTGGTGGTGGTGGTGAAGGATGTACAGATTATCCGCTTACTGTAATTCCTGGTGAGGGTTTGACTATTACCGTAGCAGCCGGTGGTGCTTTGGGTACTCTTGGCACTCCCCGTACGGCTGGAACGAACGGTGGATTATCTTCTGTGGTTCGCGCTAATAACAGTACCGCTCCGAGAGCTAATACTTTTAAGGGCGGATTTGGA